>ERZ779885.2422-NODE-2422-length-17137-cov-2.922316_pt1 | contig 17137 bp, 9 predicted proteins | sample MGYA00511554_ERZ779885 | MGnify/ENA primary metagenome ERZ779885 (study PRJEB29588, sample SAMEA2160998) | human gut metagenome | biome: human gut; feature: human-associated habitat; material: faeces | place: Denmark | collected 2008/2010 ... | reverse complement strand
CGGAGTCTGTGATTATCCTGGCTTTACAAACCAATCGATCATTTTGTTTTTCTGCTTCCTGATACGCTGCCCTGTACCATTTAGACGACTGTACACCTACTGGGAATACCTCTAAACACACAATCGCTTCATCGACAGGTATATATTTCTGCCCCCATCCTGCTATTGTTACTGTATAACCTGTATTCTCTTTCCAGGCGAGTATAAGTTCCGGATTACCGGAACCTATACTAATATTTTCATTATGAACCGGGCCTGGAGGCTCCTCTGTTAAATCATCATTATCTGAACATCCTGCATTCAGCATCAGGCAAAAAACAACTGCTATAATTTTCATTATTTTATTGTCCATATTCTAAATTGCATAGATAGTAAATGCTGTAAATGATAATGCATTCGTTTCTCCACCCGGGAAATTGACTACATATCCCATACTAACTTCCGTTTCTTGTTCCAAAGTTATATTAAGTGGCATGGAAACACGACTTGCAGGATCTCCACAATCACTCTGGGCTATAATACTCGGACTTTTCCATTCAATTCCTTTACCTTTTGCTACAACAAAGAAAGCACGGTCTTTTCCACCTTCATTTTCAATATCCCACCAATTGAAACCACGGGTAGCTATAAACAGGTATTTTCCTGCAGGCAAAGTGAATGTCTGATAAACAGCTCCCTGTAAGGCAGTAGGATTCCCCCAGTTCTCAGCACACATAAACAAGCGGTCACTCCAACCGTCATACATTGTATACTGTACGGCTGCGTTAGATGTTAACCAGTCTGAAAGGATGCCACGGCGAGAATCCGGAAAATAGGAAACAACATTAAACGGCTGTTTATAATTCTTTAAATATTGATTCGTAATATCATCAAACTCTTCCGGAATTCCAGTAATTTCTTTCGTTTCTGAGAAAAGATAATAATCAGGAATGTTCTCCAACTCAAGTGCCACACGATAAAAAGCATTGTCCCTGTAATTCTCTTTATAGCCGGTACGATATTTTATCGCATCTATAGACACCGTCAGTTCTCCGTCACCGCTAAAATTAGCTTCCACTTCCTGTTCGGCAACAACCGGACTTTTACTGTTTACAAAGTAGTTAATACCTAAATAAATACGAGCTTTCACTATACGTGGAGCAGGCTTACTCGTTCCGGAAACTTTCTTCACCTTAAACTTGGCAACAATGTTAATGCCTTCTAATTTTGCATCCAAATCAGATATCTCATAATAAGGTGTGATGTGAAAATCCTGACGTACATCCTTTTTCAGATCATAATAAATAGAATCATATCCTACTGTCCCAGCTGGAAACTCATTTATTTCGAACGGATACTTTACATTCCCTAAAGTTAGTTTATATTCTCCGGAATGTAGCAATTGCTGGTATGAACCATCAGCCAAAGTGTGCATTTTCGTTCCCCAGTCTACCTTACCAAACCCTTCCTGGAAAAAGAGAAATATATCACGCGCATCATTACCATCACATAGAAATGGTTTATCATTATAGAGTAATTGCCCAGAGAAAGTTACGCTCGGCGCATCATAATTATCATACTCACAAGCAGTAAACAATATCGTAGCCAATAATAATATAATAATCTTTTTCATAATCAATTTACTATTAATAGGTTTTAGTGTTTCGGATTCTTCTCAATATACGGATTACCTTCTGTCATCGGATATTCTGCATAATACATATCTTGTCCGAATCGGATAGGTAATCCCTTCTCATTATCATTACCACGATGCTCAATATACACCCTTCGGAAAAGCCACTTTCCATCTTCCGGCTGTCCCGGAGCATACACTTTATAAGGCCACAAGCCAGTCATCCGGGCTGTCGAAGTATTCCAGTCACCCGACCATATCTGATCAGCAATACGCCACCTCTTCAGATCATAAAAACGATGATCCTCAAAAGCCAACTCTATCTTACGCTCATTCTGCAAAAGTGCAAGTGTCAAATCCGAACTTTCAATACGGAAAGCAGTACCTCCGGCACGTTCTCTTACTTCATTCAGACAATCAGAAGACAACTGTAATGTATTGCTGCCTTTATAATTAGCAACACCAAGTTGATTAAGATAATAAGCAGCCTCAGCCGCATTAAGCAGAATTTCTCCATATCGGAAAATGATATACGGTACTGCGCTCTTTCCTGATGCTTCGGAACCAGTAACCGGATCTATATATTTACGCAACAAGAAACCTGTATGGCTGGTATAATAACTATTACGGATAGGACCGTCAATGCTGGTCAGTTGCTGCCCATTATAAAAGTTTTTGTCCGGATCGTATACATTCTCGATTAAATCCAGCATTTTCAAATCATAACCGGAAGCAGTTTTCACAGCCAGCCCTGCCTGTAATTGAATCTCTTTTCCTCTGAAATCCGCACCAGGCAGAATTACGGTTCCCCACAAACGCGGATCACGTCCTTCGAAAATACCCATCGGAGAATCATAAAGAACATAGTTATAAGCGGAAGTTTCATTTCCCATTGATTCGATAATCTCATTACCCACATAAGCATTCAACTGTGATGAACCGGAATTTATAGTTTCAAAACTCTCGACCAAGTTTAATGTCGGGTTCACATGGCCACCAAAATTAGCAGTTGAACGTTGAGAACGAGGAATATTCCACACTGTAAAATTGTTTGGGAAATCAGTACTTCCATCATAATCACGAATGAGAATAAGTTCCGGATTATTCGTCTTGGATACAAACACATTATTAAAGTTCTCACCCAGACTGCTTCCAGTACCTTTTAGCAAAGAATACCGTCCTATTTCCTTTAGTTCCAGATAGGCATCAATACAACTTTGCAGATATTCTGTTGCTTTATTCTTAGAGATTCCGACTGCTCCGCTTGTCAAGGTCAATCCCATTATTTTACTTTTATCCTCATTGTAGGCTAAAGTACCTGCATATAACATTGCACGTGACTTGAGTGCCAATGCAGAAGCCTTAGTGGCACGTGTGAGTAAACTACTTCCCTGCGGAGCAATATCAAGCGCCTCTTTCACTTCATCCATTTCTGTCGCAACAAACTCATATACGGCTGCCTCTGTATCACGGGGTTTAGCATATTCTATCGGAGTAGTACTATAATCGTACACTTCTGTAATTAAAGGTACACCTCCCAGATTTTTCACCATATTGAAGTAAGTAAATGCTCTTAGAAAACGTGCTTCACCAAGAAAATAAGCACGTTGATTTTCAGGCAAATGTGAGGTTTTCTCTGACAAATTCCTGATATGAATATTGATATCCCTTATCAGATTATAATCATAGTAATTACGGTAGGTACGACCAACATTACTCGAAAATTGCCAATAATAACTATTACTGGTAGCCTCATCCCACCTGCATATATCATAAGATTCATTATCCGAAGCGAAGTTCTGGTCCAACTTGATGCGCTCGTATAAATTTGCAGCAATACTACTGATACTGGCAACAGATGAATATGCTTGATCCTCGGATAATTCTTTGGGATCATTCTGACTCAACCAGTCTTCACACGAGGTAAAGCTCAACAAAGCGACACATGCATATACTAATATTTTTGTTTTCATATTTATGCTCTTCTTTTAAAATTTAACGTTAACACCTAATGTCAATACCTTATGTTGCGGATAGTCCTGACCATTCACTGTTGAAATTTCAGGATCAAAACCATAATCATGCAACGAACTCAGACAGAAAAGATTGGTTCCTTGGAAATATATGCGGCATTGTTCCATACCTACCTTTCTTATCCAGTTTTTGGGTAAAGAATAGCCAACTACAAGATTACGGAGACGCAGGTAATTAACTTCTCTCGTATAGAAACTGTTCCACCAACGCCCCGAATGACTTTCCTGTCCACGCAAGGCCGGGAATTTCCCTGGAATCCAAGGAGACTTCGGATCAAAAATATCTTCATGCCTCCATACGTCAATATTGTTATAGTAATATCCATTCACGCTGCGCGTTACACCCCACTTCAAATCCCAGTCAGCAACAAATGTATTTTTAAAACCACCGGCAAAGTCAGCAGCCACATCAAATCCTTTCCATTCAAAGCCTAAATTAATGCCCATTGAAATCAACGGATTCTTATTGGATGTGCTTGAATCCCAGGGCCAGTCAGCCGATGCATAGGCTTGAGGACGTTCGTCAAAATCATTGATAATTCCATCACCATTGACGTCACGAAGTATTACGTCACCTGGACGAACAGTAGCATTATTTTGACCGTCCTGATCAACCGGATAACTATCAATCTGTTCCTGTGTTTCAAAACGACCGATAACTTCCCACATCCATACACCTCCGGCATTACCCTGATCTGTATTGAGCACTACATTGGACCAGCGATTGGATTGTGCCCAACGATATTTATCCCATGCATTACCGAATATTTCTCCATGACGTTTACCATTTTTCTGTCGGGCAAATGTTATATTAGCCCCAACACTATACTTTAAATCTCCAACTTTATCATTCCATTTCACAAATGCATCGAATCCTACCGTCATATCAGAATTCATATTCTCAGGCAAAGCACTCAAACCTGTCTCCAACGGAAACATAATATCACTCGGTGTGCCCGGAATACCATCACGCATACGTTTAAAGAGGTCAAACTCTCCTGTAAGCCGATTATCAAAGAAGCCAAAATCAATACCGACATTCATCAATTTAATTTTCATCCATGAAATGGTGGTTACAGGAATTCCCTTAGGTGCCGAGCCTATTACTTTTTTACTTTTCACAGAACTGAACGGGTCATCAGGCATAAGTGACTGACCTTTGTAATAAGTATACCCAGAAAGGTATGCAAAGTCAGGATACAAACCGCCCAGATTATCATCTCCCATCATACCATACGACGCTCTCAACTTCAGATTCGAAAACCAGCTACTTATAGATGAATTCTTAAAAAAATTCTCTTCCGAAATACGCCATGCCGCACTAACTGAGGGGAAAAAGCCCCATCGGTTGCCTTTCGGGAATTTCCATGAACCATCATAACGGGCCGATAAATCAAGAATATAACGGTTTTCATAATCATAACCTGCACGGAATACCCAGCTGGCTGTAGAAGTTATAGCTTTATTCTCGCTTACCAAGTTGTTATCATTAGTTGATATAAGATCTATAAATTCATTTTCAACTGGATGTTGCTGTACATTCAGCGAATGATAATCCCGTTTGGTAAACTCAAAACCACCTACACCTGTTACATGATGTTTACCAAACATATTGTCATAGTTTAGCAGAAACTGCCCGGAAAATTCTTTGATAGTCGTATCAAATCTTTCCATCCAAGTTTCATTAGCAGCTGATTTATCATAGGCTACAATGTATTCATCCGCAGCCCTGTCATAAGTATACTCTTTCCAACCTTTCTCCAGATTATTCACCTTATTCTGAGAGGTCCAATAGGAGAAAATGCCTTTCCCCGTCAGCCCCTTAATGGGTGTTTTCCACTCCATATCCCAATCAATCTGTACCACGGTACCTGCATTATCAGTAGTTAGTGCAGCCAGGTTAAGCCCAGAAGCACCGGGTACATTATTCAAATAGTTGGGGTTATCATTTGCATAAGGACGATAAATGGGCGGAAGATTAAAAACCGCCTGACGGGCATTTGCATAATCATCACTACCCGGAAGAGCTGGATTAGTACGATTCTCCAAACGTCCGTTCAACCGGAAACCCAACTTCAGTTTCTCACTGATATCAATATTGAAATTAGACTGAATATTAGTACGTTGAAAATTATAATCCTTGAAAACCGCATCCTGGTCAATATTACTGATTGATAAATAATAGGTGGTCTTATTTCCACCACCACTCAGGTTTGCATGTATGTATGATTGAGGTGCTGCATTACTAACATAGTTATCTCCCCAATCAAATCCACGATAGTCTTCGCCAGTTTCTGGATTATAATATCCCGTACGCCATTTTTCCAATTCAGCTCTAGCCACATCCGGAGAAACTGACAGGGTACCCAGATTAGCCTCCTTCATATAATTAGCATATTGCCATTCATACGCATTCAACATTCTGGGATAAGAAGTCCATGATTGCCAACTGTAATTGAAGTCCAAAGTTACGGCTGCCTTTTGGTTCTTAGAACCATTTTTTGTAGTAACCAGTACGACTCCATTCGCTGCTTTTACTCCATAGATGGCAGCTGCTCCGTCTTTCAGTATAGAAATGTTCTCAATATCATTTACATCCAGATTATTAAACTGTGCCTCATCTTTTATAATACCATCTATCACAAAGAGAGGAGTACCCATATTTCTGATCTGAATAGAAGTACCGCTACCCGGCTGTCCCGACTTCTGTCGGGTAGTGATACCGGCTATTTTACCAACCAATGCTCCAGAAACAGTCGAAGAAGTAGTACGGGCGATATCTTCTGTACCAATAGTAGTGACTGCCGCAGCAATACTCCCTTTACGTTTAGTTCCATATCCCACCACAACAATCTCATCCAGAATTTCCTGATCTTCTTTCAATATAACAGAAAGAAATGGTTTATTTCCAGCTATAACTTTTACAGTTTTATAGCCTACGTAAGAAAATTCCAAAACGTCGGTACCAGCAACATTCAACTGAAACATTCCATCAGAGTCAGTAACAGTACCTGCACTCGTACCGGCAACCCGCACTGACACCCCTATCAAAGGTTCATCATTGTCATCGGTAACTTTCCCTTTTACTGTTTTCTCTTGCTGAGTAATAACAACAGACTTTGTCGTTGCATAGCCTTCTGATATGAAGAAATTTCCTAAGGCTATTGATAAGAGAATAAATTTCAACAAGCTAAGCTTGTTATTAAAGAAATCGTTCATCATCTTATTAGTTTTAAAGATTAATAAAACAGGTTCAATAAAAACATTAACGAGGGTTAACAACATCGTAATGCAAAGATATCCCCCTCATTCAAATACCAGTGAAAATAAGCCGTCATTAAGTATCAATAATCTGTTATTTCAGGCGTTTGAATGATTTCTAGTATTTTTTGAATGATTACTTTTGAGTGTTATATGTATGTTTGCAGCGGTTAACAACACTCCCGTATTATTATAAATCTATTAATTCAACCATTATGAAAAAGTATAATTTATTATTTGCTTCTCTCTTATTCCTATTTCCCAATGAGACGATTGCTCAAGAAAGAGCAATTATAAAAATAGACACAGATCGCGTAATTGACCAGATCAATCCTCATCTATACGGAAACTTTTCGGAACATCTGGGACAAGGTATATATGGAGGTATTTATGATCCGAAGTCTATTCAAGCAGATGAAGATGGCTTTCGCAAAGATGTCATCGAACAGACAAAAGAGTTAAAAGTTTCCATCTTACGATGGCCCGGAGGGAATTTCGTTTCAGGTTACCATTGGGAAGATGGTATTGGAGATCGTAGCAAACGCCCTACTCGGATTGACCTGGCTTGGGGAGGTAAAGAAAGTAATATGATAGGAACAGATGAATTCATTCAATTTGCCCGCAAAGCAAAAGTGGAACCTTATTTCTGTGTCAATCTGGGAACCGGTTCATTGGATGAAGCACGAAATTGGGTGGAATACTGCAATGTGGAGAAAGGAACATACTACTCAGACCTTCGCTGTAAAAATGGATTTGAAAAACCGCATAAAGTGACGTATTGGGGGTTAGGCAATGAAGTAGACGGTCCGTGGCAAATGGGACACAAATCACCCGAAGATTATTCTAAAATGGCAATAGAAACAGCAAAATTAATGCGCTGGATTGATAAAGACATCAAGCTCATTGCCAGCGGTTCAAGCAATTACGATGCCGACTGGAATAAATGGAACCGGACAATACTGGACGAAATGTATAACTACATCGATTACATCTCTCTTCATCATTATTCGCACAACACCTCAGATTACTACACATATCTGACAAATACTATTGAAGTAGAGAACTACATCCGTATTGTAGAACAACAGATAAAGGAAGCGAAAATGAAGAATCGTTCTTCCAAAGATGTTTTTATAGCTTTCGACGAATGGAATGCATGGACTCGGACATTCGGAGGTACTGACAATACCCTATCGGAAATATATGATTTACAGGACGCTCTTATTGTAGCGCAATACCTTAATATATTCTTACGTACTTGCGACATTGTCAAGATGGCTAATATGGCACAATTAGTAAATGTCATTGCTCCGATGCGTGTTGACAATGATAAATTATGGAAGCAAACCACTTATTACCCACTCTATCTTTTTGCCAATAATTGCCGTGGAAAAGCACTGGACATATACATAAAAAGTCCGGCATATTCTACTAATAAATATAAAGAAGTTCCTTATCTGGACGTTTCATCCACTTATGAACCTTCACGGAACGAAGTAGTGATCAATGTCGTTAACCGTAATAAAGACAAAGCTATTACAGCTGATATCCTTTCTCAAACCGGCTCTTTCGATAAAAAAGCGACAGCCAATATTGTATCAGGAGCAAACACAAATATTACAAACTCTGTAAACGAACAGAACGTTGATATAAAGAAAGAAGAAATAAAAACTTCCGGTGAGAAAATAACATATTCATTTGCTCCGCGATCATTCACACAGATTATTGTAAAAGTAAAGTAATCCTCTTTCACAAAATGACATCATTCTTTATAAGATTGTCATAACATACAAAGGCTGAATCAAACTAGGATTTTTGATTCAGCCTCAACTATTTGAATATATACTTTCCTTGCTGTATTACTCCGTAACCAGCGGACGTTTACGCCAGTCATCCTTCACATAGCTGTCGGGATAGACTGTTTTATCTTTTAACTCACCACCTTTCAGGCGTATCCAGGAAGTAAAGGTACGTTCCCCCTCCTTCAACACAATTACGCGTGCACCGTTAGATAGATGGTTATATTCCGTATTACCACCTGTGAAACGTCCATAAGCCAGTACGATACCTTTCCACATGACTGAATAGTCATTATCATGGTCATGTCCGACAAAAGTACCCATTACATCACCTGCTTCCTTCATAGCGGCAAACATACCGGTATTAATAGCAGCTGAACAAGCTTTCTCCATACGCGTACCATAAAGGATGGCGTTCTCATCAGAAGCTGCTTCGTTGTATTCGGACAGCGGGATGTGGAAGAATGCCAAAGCAGGCAAAGGCTTTCCGTTATTCTTAGCGGTAAAAGCTGCACTTTGTTGACGATACCAGTTCACCTGATCAAAGGTAAGCCAGTCATACCCTTTCACATCCGGTAATTTGGAGTACGAGTGAGAATCCAGGCAATAGAGCACTGAAGCATCTTTCTTACCATCCGAAGATTTCACGGTGAGGACGTAGTCGGGAGACTCAACGCTACCACGGTCGGGCTGGATGTTGTAAGGCATGGAACGGATTATATCGTATAATTCGGCACGCGTTTTACCTTGTTCGTTATCATGGTTACCGAAAGTCACGACAAAAGGTATCTTACGGGAGGAAGCACAATCAAGTACGGCTCGCATGGCTGTATCAGCAGGCGGTGCATAAACTACATCTCCAGTAAAAACAATCAAATCGGGACGTTCGGCATCCAGAACTTCATTGATACGCTTCAAGGCAATGGCTGAAGCTGGATTGTGATACTGAAAATGGATGTCGGTAAACTGGACGATTTTAAACTCTCCGTTCTTGTTAAACTTTAAGGGGGCAACCTGTGCCTGGCAGAACAGAACTGTCAGAAAAGCCAGACAAAGGGTTAAAGAAATTCTCTTCATGTTGTTAGTAATTAGTTTTTAGGTAGTTTATTAGGTTGAAATCAGTATTATTCTTTGGTTATCAAAACTGTTGCATAAGCTGAGATACCTTCTTCGCGACCGGTAAAACCAAGTTTTTCCGTAGTAGTGGCTTTGATGGAAATGTTGTCATCATCTATTCCCATTACTTTGGCAAGCGTCTGCTGCATGGCGGGAATATGGGATTTCAGTTTGGGGCGTTCCGCACAGATGGTTGCATCAATGTTGCCCACGGAATAGCCTTTGGTTGCAATCAGTTCTACGGTTTTCTTCAGTAATATTTTGCTGTCTATGTCCTTGAACTCTCCTGCGGTATCGGGAAAATGATAACCGATATCACGCATATTGGCGGCTCCCAGCAAGGCATCGCAAATGGTATGAATCAGCACGTCGGCATCCGAATGTCCGAGTAATCCTTTCTCATGCTCCAGGCGGATACCGCCTAACCAGAGTTCACGTCCTGCCACCAACTGGTGTACATCGAAGCCAAAGCCTACACGTATTTTCATACCGTTCTTCTTTTATTTTATTGGATGAATGCACGAAAGTACGGAAAAAAAAGCAAGTGGGGAATAAAGACAGAACGCAAATTACACAAATTACGCAAATTTTCGTCTTATATAAGGCAACCGATAGGGGCCTGAAAGAAATTGCGTAACCTGTGTAATTTGCGTTCTATTCCGTATTCCTTATGATTTACGGTCTATCCGGCAGTTGGGACAGCAGGTCTTTGTAGAATGCCCTGACGTCCTTCCAGTGATAGAAAGGAGCGATGTCGGTCTTCACCGGGATACTCACTTCTTTCTCGTTCAGCATGAACTTCACGATGATATCGTCTGCACTGCCTTTCTTACGGAAGAAAACAATCTGCACATTGGCAGCCATAGGCACCATTTTGAAGTTACACCATGCCTGATAGAATTTGGCCGGATCGGACTCTTCATTATAACAGTTCTCCAGTCTCAGCAAGCCTACCAGAGGAATAACATTACCGTCGTGTCCGAAGCGGAAAGTGGCCGAGTTTGTACCGGAGGCAATCGCCGCGTCTGCCGAGTCCATGATATTCTCAACCAGAGATTTAGCGTTTGCCAGCATCAGTCCGTTCGTCATGGGCGAAGGGCCGTCGCATACATAGTTCTTATAGTTATGTATCTGCCAGATATCAAACAATTCCTGCTTCTCAAAGATATCATAAAAACAAACCTCCGGTTCCACGTTCTGCATATCAGAAGCAACCCAATACAGACCGCGCATCAGTTCTTCAGGATTCACATTCTTACGAATATACTCTTTGCTATTGAACAGTGTATTCATCAGACGTTCCGGACGGACATGTTCTTCTTCGAACTTACGGAATTCCTCATACCAAGGCCCTTTGCGTGAAGTAAACTTCATAGCTTCCTGTGTATGGAAATTTAGGTAATCCATATATTTATTGCTGGATTCGCGCTCAATCCGCATCTTCGGGTTGAATTCCTTCAGGCGTTCGCAGAATGCATCCATACTGAGCACGCAACGGATAACTACGGTAGAGCGGGCAGACATTTGCGGTTCGCCTTTAAATACTTCAGGGAATGCCTGATACATACGTTCGGCAATGCCTCGTTGTTGCATCACTCCTACCGGACTGAGGTCGCCGCCGTGTCCTTTGGCATCTGCCCAGACAATGTCCAGACGTTTACGGACATCTTCGCCCAAATCGGTTAATGCTCCGGCTGCATGGGCTTTCTCAAATACTTCCATCACGCGGACGTAGTCTTCATCCGCAATTAGCCAGCGGGAACCATGACGGCCATAGTGACTGATATAGAACGGTTCATAACCTTTCGGAGCCTTGGTCTGGACGCCCGAAGGACCGGGGTAAGCGTAATATACACCACCTGTCGTTGCAATATCATTGAAGATTTCTTCGCGTGTAGCTTGTGCATATAAGCCTTGCACAGCCAAAGCGGCTAACAGGACGATTGAAAAAAGAGTTCGTTTCATTCTCATAAACAAGTTGTTATTTTTAATGTATTTATTATTGTATTAGTAAAAACGTTATAGTAATGAACTAATGCTGATAATGATTTAGGCGCGGATTACGCGGATTACACGGATTCTTTTCCTGTAATATAGTGTGATAGCGCAGCCATTAATCCGTGTAATCCGCGTAATCCGCGCCTAAATCATTATCAGCATTTAGCTCATTACTGTACCAAAAGGAATTTATTCCACCAATAAGTTTATCAGCTTTTAACCTGTGCGAGTCTGTAGTGATTGGTAAATACCCGCATATCCCAGCAGAATCCTCCTCTTCAAAATAGTATCATTAAACAGCAAAATCTAATCATATCGGAAAAGGCATGTTCTGTACATTTGCACACAGAATAATAAAACCTTTAAACGTACATACCGATATGTTCAGACACATCCTTTATTATGTAACTTCAGTCTTCCTTTTACTTCATCCGTACGTCTGTTATTCCACTGATTACAAACCGGATAAGGAGACAGAAAAGCGTATCGAGGCACTCCTCGGAAAGATGACACTGGAAGAGAAGATAGGGCAAATGAACCAATTGCACTGTGAGAACTTCCCATACCTTAAAACTGAAACACGCAAGGGCAGAGTAGGCTCCGTGATGAGCATAACCGACCCAAACATCTTCAATGAAGTACAACGCATTGCCGTAGAAGACTCCCGCCTCGGTATTCCGCTTATCAACGCCAGAGACGTGATACACGGATTCAAAACCATCTTCCCTATACCTTTGGGGCAAGCCGCTAGTTTCAATCCGGAGATTGCGGAAACCGGTGCCCGGATTGCCGCGACCGAAGCTTCCGCTGCAGGAATAAGATGGACATTCGCCCCCATGATAGATATCACTCATGATCCTCGCTGGGGACGTATAGCCGAAGGATTCGGAGAAGACCCGCTTCTCGTCTCTCAAATGGGCGTTGCAGCGATAAAAGGTTTTCAGGGGAGTAGCCTAAACCACCCGACCTCCATTGCTGCCTGTGCCAAGCACTTTGCCGGATATGGTGCTTCGGAAGGAGGCAGAGATTACAACTCCACCTACATCACCGAACGCCAATTCCGCAACCTTTATCTCCGCCCTTTCGAAGCAGCCGTCAATGCCGGAGCAGCTACCCTGATGACGGCATTCAACGATAATGATGGTATCCCCTCTTCAGCCAATCCTTTCCTGTTGAAGGATGTGCTCCGCAATGAGTGGAATTACCGGGGCACGATAGTATCGGACTGGGCATCCGTCTCCGAAATGATCCGCCACGGATTCTGCGAGGACGAGAAGGAAGCGGCACTGAAAGCTACAAATGCAGGGACCGATATAGAGATGGTGAGCGAAACCTATATCAAGTATCTCCCTCAATTGATAAAAGAGGGAAAAGTTTCCATGGAAACCATCGACAATGCGGTAAGAAACATTTTGCGATTGAAGTTCCGGTTGGGATTATTCGAACATCCATACATTGCCGACCAAAGAAAAGAGACATTCTATCGCCCCGATTTCCTGGAAGCGGCGCAGACAGCGGCCGAACAATCGGCTGTTTTATTAAAGAACGAAAGGGGAACTTTACCCATTCAGAGCAACATAAAGACAATTCTCGTAACCGGACCATTGGCGGACGCACCCCATGAGCAATTAGGCACCTGGGTGTTTGACGGTGATGCCTCATACTCGCAAACGCCTCTACAAGCATTGCGCCGGACAAGTGGCGACAGCATCAAAGTGCTATATGCCCCGGGATTGAACTATTCACGCGATACGGTCACCAGCCAATTCAATAAAGTAGTGGAATTAGCCCGGGAAGCGGATCTTATTCTTGCTTTCGTAGGCGAAGAAGCCATACTTTCCGGTGAGGCGCATTGCCTTGCCAACCTGAATTTGCAAGGGGCGCAATCCAGGTTACTGCACCGTTTGTCCGAAACGGGAAAACCGCTGGTTACAGTAGTCATGGCAGGGCGACCGCTTACCATCGGACGGGAAGTGAATATCTCGGATGCACTGCTCTATGCTTTCCATCCCGGAACAATGGGCGGTCCCGCATTGGCAAACCTTCTTTTCGGCAAGGTTGTGCCTTCCGGCAAATTACCCGTAACCTTCCCAAAGGAAACCGGACAAATCCCCATTTACTACAACCACACCAGTACCGGACGCCCGGCAAGCGGAAGTGAAAAGAATATCTTCACCATCCCTGTGGGTGCCGAACAAACTTCTTTGGGGAACACCTCTTTCTACCTGGATGCAGGCAAAGATCCCCTATTCCCATTCGGATATGGCTTATCCTATACAACATTTGCATACAGTAATCTGCAATTATCTTCCACTCAATATACCCGGAATGAAGTAATTATCATTACCTTTGACCTAACTAATACCGGCAGAACGGACGGCACCGAAATAGCGCAACTCTATTTCCGCGACCTGGCAGCATCCGTGACCCGGCCGGTAAAGGAACTGGCTGCTTTTGAGCGTATTCATCTGAAAGCCGGAGAGACACGGCACATACGGATGGAGCTACCGGTAAAGCAGTTATCCTTCTGGAACTATGCGATGGACTATTGTGTAGAGCCCGGAAAGTTTGATTTGTGGATAGGAGGCAACAGCCGGGAAGGATTAAAAGCGACATTCAACATAACTCAATAACTAACAGTCATGAAAAAACCGAATTTGAACATGAAGCGAGCGTCACTACTGACCTCATCACTCTTGTGCAGCGCCCTGCTAATAGCCGTTCCTCTCCGGAAAGAGTTGAACGAAGGCTGGCAATTCAAACAAGCCCGGCTAAGCAACTGGTATCCCGCCACCGTTCCCGGAGTGGTGCACACTGACTTAATTAACAACAAAATCATCGAAGATCCCTTCTTCCGCCTCAACGAACGCGGCATGCAGTGGATAGACAAGGAAGACTGGATCTACCAGACCTCCTTTCAACTGACTCCCGAAATGATGGAGAGGCAGAACATCGACCTCGTATTCAAAGGACTCGACACTTATGCAGACGTATATCTGAACGAAAAGAAAATACTGGAGACCAACAACATGTTCCGTGAATGGAAAACAGACATAAAGGCGGAACTGAAACCCGGAGAAAATATCCTGAAAATCTATTTCCATTCTCCCATCAAGGTGGACATCCCCAAATGGGATGCACTGCCCTACCATTACGAAGCCAGTAACGACCAGTCCGAAAACGGTGGGATATTCGACAAGAAAGTCAGCGTATTTGCCCGCAAAGCCGGTTATCATTACGGCTGGGACTGGGGACCTCGCTTAGTGACCTCCGGCATCTGGCGGCCTGTATACATTGAAGCATGGGATAATGCCCGGCTCAGCGATGTCTTCATCCGCCAACAGGAAGTCAGTAAAAGCCGTGCATCCATCGTGGGAGAAATAGAAGTTCAATCGGACAAGGAAATAGACGAAGCCACCCTTACGGTGACTGATGCCGCTTCCGGCAGAGTAATGGCAGGCAAAACCGTTTCCCTCCACAAAGGAAACAATAAGATTTCCCTTCCGTTTATCATCCGGAATCCCCGATTGTGGTGGAGTAACGGACTGGGTGAGCAGCATTTATATGACTTCCGTACTGCGCTTACCATCAATAACGAAACATCCGACATTCAGAGCACAAAAGTGGGTATCCGCTCGCTGAAGATCATCAACCGCCCGGACAAGGATGGAAAGACTTTCTATGTGGAACTGAACGGCGTCCCCGTCTTTGCCAAAGGTGCCAACTACATTCCGCAAGACAACTTCCTGCCACGCGTCACACCGGAACTGTACGAAAAGACAATCCTTGACGCCGCCAATGTCAACATGAACATGCTTCGCATCTGGGGCGGCGGCATTTATGAGAATGACCTGTTCTATGAACTCTGCGACCGCTACGGCATCCTTGTCTGGCAAGATTTCATGTTTGCATGCAGCCTCTACCCCGCTGAAGGGGAATTACTGGAGAATATCCGCCAGGAAGCCATCGACAATGTGAAACGTCTGCGAAACCATGCCTGTATCGCCCTCTGGTGCGGAAATAACGAATGTAATGACGCCTGGTTCAACTGGGGTTGGCAGAAACGATACAAGGCGCAGAATCCGGAATATGAAAAGAAGATCTGGAAACAGTTCACCGATCAGTATTACGTCACCCTTCCCGAAGTTGTGAAGGAATACGCACCCGAGAGCTTCTATTGGCCTTCTTCCCCCTTCGCCCGTGAAGACGGCGGCAGCGATGACCACAACGGCGACCGCCACTACTGGGATGTGTGGCATGGTAAAAAGCCCATCGAGACGTACAACAAAGAACGAAGCCGTTTTTTCAGCGAATATGGCTTCCAATCCTTCCCCGAATTTGAATCCGTGAAGCGCTACGCTCCCTGTGAAGAGGACTGGGATATCTATTCGGAAGTCATGATGTCCCATCAGCGCGGAGGCATGCACGCCAACCAACTGATTGAGACTTATCTGCTGAACGAATATCGCAAACCCAAAAACTTCGAAGCCTTCCTCTACATGAACCACGTGCTGCAAGGAGATGCCATCAAAACAGCCATCGAGGCACATCGCCGGGATATGCCCTACTGCATGGGAACGCTCTTCTGGCAACACAACGACTGCTGGCCCGTGGCTTCCTGGGCAAGCCGCGACTACTACGGTCGCTGGAAAGCGCAGCATTACTTTGCCCGCAAGGCTTACCGTGATATCCTCGTTTCTCCCATCACCGACGAAGGCGAAGTATTGAACATCCAGGTGGTTTCCGACCGCCTCAAATCCTGTAACGGCACGCTCCAGGTAGAAGTAACGAAACTGACAGGAGAGAAAGTGAGCAGTTTCAAACGAAATATAAAAATAGACGCCAACAGTAGCCAGACGGTATTCTCGGTTCCTTTGGGTGAAGCCTTAAAAAATACACCTAAAGAAGATGTATTCGTTCATGCCGTCCTGCTGACCGACAAAGGGAAAAACAGTTATGCCAATAACTACTTCCTCGTGAAACAGAAAGAAGTGAACTATCCCAAAGCTGCTATCACTTCGAGCATAGAGCTCATTGAAGGCGGTTTCTCAGTAACGCTCGGTAGTGACAACTTCGCCCGTGCCGTATTCATAACCATCGGCGATGTGGACAGTTCATTCAGCGACAATTACTTCGATATATTGCCCGGCGGTTCTGTGAAAGTGAATGTCTATACCGATTTACCGCAGCCTGCATTTAAAAAACAATTAAAAGTTATTTCCCTGAGCGACGAATACTAATCCACTCATATTTTCCATTCGCATATTCTGCATCGCTCAGTTTTTCCTGGCTTCCCAATCATCATCACCCGTATTCGG
>ERZ779885.2421-NODE-2421-length-17140-cov-7.333743_pt1 | contig 17140 bp, 20 predicted proteins | sample MGYA00511554_ERZ779885 | MGnify/ENA primary metagenome ERZ779885 (study PRJEB29588, sample SAMEA2160998) | human gut metagenome | biome: human gut; feature: human-associated habitat; material: faeces | place: Denmark | collected 2008/2010 ... | reverse complement strand
ATTCTTATCTTCTGTGCAGGGATCGTTGCACCCGTCGTTGCAGGGGTCGTTGCTGCCCTCGTTGCATCCTGCTGCGCTATTCTGCTGGTAATCATCGTAATTAACTATCGTAATCATCGTTGCACGGGTGGCAGGGTGTTTCGCGCGGCTTATCATCTGATCTGCTTCGAGGAGAGATAGAAATTTGAGGATGGTATGCTCGGACGGCTTGCGCTGCACCCCGTTGTCATCTTTGTATGCCCACCGCTCGCGGAGATAGTGGACGGATGCGATCAATTGCCCCCGTTTGATGGTTACGAGGTCTGATCCAACAAGGCGTTTGCTATCTCTCCATTCGGCGAGCATCAGCAGGTCGATCCACCACTTCAATTTTCGCGGATCATTCCATATCCAATGCTCCCGAATGGTTTGATATATTTTTATCCATCCTCCCATCATCTATTTCCCCACGAAAGCAAAGTAGATTTCAGCGAATTGTTCACCTGCGTATTTCGCCAGCGCGGACGATTTGAAGCAAAGGCGAGACCCGACATTCGCAGACGTAGACGAGGGCGCGTTACTCGAAGCCGCACACGCAAAACCGGCATACGCGCCGTGATACGCATAACCGCCGAACAGGACAACTTTCTTGCGCTCCTCCTTGTCCATCTTGGCGATCTCCTCCTTGGTGTAGAGCCAAAACCACGGGAAGTAGCGGTATTCGTCCTCGGTGAACTGCGGTGTCCAACCCTCGTTGAGAGCGGCGGTAATGATGCGGAGTTTGAGGTAGGCTACGAGATCGGAGCTAATATCCGAATCGTCTTCGAGGAACAGATGCCGTTTGTGGTATTCTTTTACGAGCGGATGGTGCTCGCCGAGTTCCTTGAATGCGTCATCAAAGGTCTTGATGCGCTCCATGATGTTTTTCGGGCGGAACATCTCCTTGCCGAAGAGATTTTCGAGCATCTTCTTGTTATCGGCATTGCCTTTCTTGTAGGCATCGAGCAGGTTGTTTTTCTCGATGTAAATATTGTTTCCGTTCATTTTCAGTATGTTTTTTAATTCGTCTTGCGTAAAACATTTCGCGCATTCCATGATGAAGTGCGACAGATGCGCTTTGTCGCACCAATATCCGAGGCGGTTGCAGTCTGCGATATTCCTGACATCACGGTAAATCGTGAGTTCGACGAATATCTGTCCCTCTTCCTCCTTGCGGGTCTTGTCCTGCTTTACTATCAGCATTGCATTCGATTTTTTAATCACTCATATCGACATGGTGTACATTCTTGCATTGATCGCAGATATATACCACATCGTTACACCGATACAGGTATTTGGAATTATCGAACTTCCGCCGGATATGCCCGGCTTCCCTGCATTTTTTTAGTTCGGAAGCATTAAAATCGAGTTGCCATCCGAGGTCAGTATATCCCTTTGGCAAGACGAATTTGTTTCCGTTAGGGTTTGGTATTTTTTTCATTCTCAATTTTCTTTAATCGTGGAATAATCCTTTTTGTCAGTCTTACGGCATTGATGAGCCGCGTATTTCCGCTGTCTATCTGCACGTTTTCGAGTATCTGCGGCAGGTAGCGGATCAGCGTTGAAACTATATCGTTCGGCACGGGTCGCATATCAGTAGGGCATTTTATCGAGATTGACCTCCAATCCTGCACGGGCGATATATGCCGGTTTTCCGGCGATTTGCCGAACTTCTTCGGCGAATCCTTTGGCATTGCTGTTGCCGTCGGAGAGATGCAGTAAAATCACCTCATTTGCCGCCGATAGGTCGGTCGTCCGCAAAATCTCTTTCGTCGTCTGCAATTCCATGTGCGAACCCAGCAGCCGTCCCCGCATGGCGGGAGGCATCCGCCCACTGTCGATATTGCGCTGCAAGATTGCATCGGAGTAGTTCGCCTCGATCATGATGTGATTCAGGTTCGGCAGCCGGTATTCCAGCATCATCGTATCGGTGATGAAAAGCAGGCGTCCCATCTCCTGATGCTCGATGACGAACCCGACGCACGGCACATCGTGGACGACCGGCAGTACGAAGACCTTGAAGCCTCCCACTTTGTAGCCGTGCATCGGTTCGATTATCTTGCAGAATACGCGATTTCTCGGATTGGCGGCGTCGAATACATCGGCGAGAGCCAGTACGCGGATGCCGCAGGTGAGAAAGTCGTTCAACGACCTTGCATGATCTTCGTGTCGGTGAGATACGAGGCATCCTACCACCTTGCCGAGCTGCCAGCCGAGACCCTTTTTGATGTCGCGCATCGGTATTCCCGCCTCGACGATCAAAGTTTCATCGGCCGCTTCGAGGATGTAGCAGTTGCCCCGTGATGAACTCCCCAAACATTTCAAGATCATACTCTCGTGCCGTCAGATCAGTATTCAGGTGCAGGAGCGGGTGCGGCCTGCTCCGATCCGGTTTCCTTGACTTCCCCCGTTTCCGTATCGACCTCCTCGTATTCCGTTGCCGAGAGATCGACCGTCTGCGCTGCGGCATTATCGAGCGTGTCGTTGCGGTTCGACATGGCCTCATCCTCGACATCGTGAGCCATCGCGTTCTGCATCTCGACGGAGAGATAGCCGTATTTCGACAGCAGGCGGCGAATCACCGTTTTCAGAGCCATGTCGTTGAAGTTGCCCTCCCATCCGACTTTCTTGCCGATGATGCCGTCGTTGGCTTTGGCGATGAGCTGCGCGACGGTCGTTTCTTTCTTCACGGAGGGAGAATACCGCTTGGCGTAGGCGGCCATATCCTCGACGGTTACATAGAGCGTCTTGGAAAAGCCGTTGAGCAGCTCGAAATAGCAGAAGTAGCCGATGATCTTGTCGGAGGTCTTTTCGCCGTCGAAAGCGATCTCTCCCGTGAGCTTGTTCACCTTGCGGACTTCGCCCTCATAGACTACATCGGCATTGATCGTCCGGTACTGCCCCGTTCGCATGGCGAGCTGGATATAGCCCTTGTAGCCGGGGATGAACGTCGGTGTAGGGACTTTGACCCATGAGCCGTCAGCCTGTTTTACCGAGTTGTTGTAAACCACGATGTAGGCGAAACCGAGGGCCTTGTTCAGAGGCAGGCGGAGGGTCGCCGCGCGGAGTGCTTCGGCGATGACTACCGAGGGCTTACAGGTCTGCAACGACCGGTCGCCCGTATAGAGGTCGATGAGCGATGCGACGAACGTATCCTTGTGTTCGCCGAGGGCGTTCTTGAACTGCTCCTGTACCGACGGAGCATTGATTGTTGCTTTGAGCAGATCGACGGGGCGATCCTGCTTTGCTATTGCTTGATTCATTGTAAAGTTGATTTTGAATGTTAATTTTCTGCGAGTTTTTTAAGAGCGGCGAGTTTTGCACCGAGAGACACGACTTCTGCCATGTTGGGCCGTTCGATGAATACGGACATGCTTTCGATCAGCCTTTTGCCGCTTCCCATGATCGCTATACATTGGGTAGTCATGTCGCTGTCTTGCGGCTTCTCGTTTACGAGGAGGATGCAAGACCTCTCATTGCCCCCCCCCTCCTGCATCAGCGTTTCGATCTCTTTTACCATCTCCTCCACGCGGAGGATAAATGCGCTTTTCTGTTCTTCGGTTTTCATAATTGCGTTGAATTTTAAGTGAATGATTATTAGTCGAAAAGGCTCTTCGGTTGAGCCGGATTTCCGTTGTGCTTGATGACGAGCTTGTCGTCGAGCGATACGAACAGGCGGATAACCTGCGATTGTGTCGGATGCAGGGTATTGACGCTTTCCGAACCATCGGCGAAAATCGGGGCGGAAATGCCCTCGAAACGGCATATCGCGTTGATGATGTCGATACCCGCGTTGAATTGCCCTGCGGTATTGGCATCGGAGAACGGCACGCCGTTCACCATTGCTTCGCACGTTTCCACTTCACCTCCGTTGATCTGTGTCTCGAAGAGGCGGAACTTCACGAAGTCGAACAGCCCGTTGATCTTGCTTTCGATGGCCTCCGTGCGGGCTTTCGAGAAAGCTGCCATCGTGAACTCGATACCCTCCAACTGCGCGAGTTCTTCCGACTGCATCCGGAGAGACTTTTCGAGTTCGGCGATGCGCTGGTTATTCTTCTCGATCTGTTCGCGCTTCATCAGCCGCGATTTGAGCGCGTCGATTCCGACGGTAAGAGAATCGCGTCCCTCGCGTAAAAAATCATCCTCTGTGGCGGCTATGGGCTGCGAAACTTCCTTTTCGAGTTCTGCGATCTGTTCTCCGAGTGCTATATACTCGGTGTTGGCCGCGATGGTCGGGGTGGCGTCGGGTTCGATGAGTTTTGCCGTGAGGATGCCGCTCATTTCGATTTCGGAGATGATAGATACCTGCTCGGCGATCTTTTCCTCGATTTCGCTGATATATTGATTCACCTCCTCCATGCGGAGTTTGTTCTCCTTGCCGCGACGATTGTTCTCTTCGAGGTCGGCGGCATTCCGGCGATTGAAGTTCTCGGTAATCTCCTGCTGGCGGCTCTCGATCTCCTCGATCTCGAAACGGCGCTTGCAGGTCGGGCAAATAAACTCGTTCTCATCGAATACGAGCTTGCGGGCATTGATTGATTGCCATTGCTTGATAAGCTCGGCGCGGCGATCGGTGCATACCTCTACCTCTCGGCGGGCATTGGCGAGGTCGCGCTCGGCGGCGGCTTTGTCGCGCTTCGCCCGCTCCAAATCCTCGGCAGCGGCCCGCTGCTTGGCCTTGTCGGAACGGTAGAGGGCCTGTACTTCGTCCTTGATTTTGAGTTCGAGGGCCAGCCGTTCGTTTTTCAGGTCGCTGATTTTGCGCACCGTTGCAAGCCGTTCCTCATTCGCGGCGGCATAGGCTTTCGATGCGTCGTTAATCTGTTCCTCGACCTTTGCGAGTGCCTCTTGTTTTTGGCGGAGTTCTTCTTCGAGGGCCGCCCAATCCTCCGCCTCCGGCACATCGCGGCGGCGTTCGTCGATACGTTCGGGAATGGCCTCGATTTCGGTTTTCAGACGGCGTTTTTTCGCGGCGATCTCTTTCTTGTATTCCTCCATCGTCTTACCCGTGAGCGAGGCAAGGAGGGCCGCAAAATCGGCATTTCCGGCGGCTATCTCCTCGTCGGTGATACCTCCGGCCATACGGAAGAGCATCGACCGCTGCGTATCTACCGACTGCGATGTGAAGTAGAGGGGATTGGTGATGAACTTGAATACCTGTTCGGGACAGATGGCGGCGATCTTCTCGTTCCACTCCTTGACCGAGCAGGGTACGTTGTTGTAGAGGCGTTCCTCTTCATGTCCGACGAACTCCTCGACCGCCGAGCCGCGTTTCTTCGTCCATTTTTCATTGAACCGACGGCAGAGGGTTACGACCTCGCCATCGACCAGCAGGACGGCCGATACCTCGTGCGGGAGTTTCGGGATGATGTTTCCGGCCTCGTCGTAGGTCTTGATGCCGAACTGTTTTCTGTCCTCGCTGTTCTTGCCGAACAGGAGCCATGTGAACCCGTCGAAGATCGAAGTTTTGCCGATGCCGTTGCGCCCGTAAATCTCCGTGAGCGCAGGGTCGAACTCGACCGTCAGATCGCGCAGCCCCTTGAAATTGAGGAGCCGGATTTCTTTGATAATTACCGTTTTCATTTGCGTTGAATTGAATGTTTACTGAATACTCTCGATGTAATATTGAGCGACCCTTTTCCCCGTCGTCGTCTCAACCCTCGTTGCTTTGAACTTGATTTCGGGATGGCTTTTCCGCAGGTCGCTGATGCGTGATGCGAGCCTCATGCACCCGAAGAGCCGCAATGCTTCGAGGCTCGTGATCCGGCTTCCGTTCAGCAAGTAGGCGAGTATGCGCTTGCATTGGCTTTCGGATTCCTGAATATTAGGGTTGTCGTTCATATCTCTGCTATTTATGCGTTACGGCGTAGGTCGTGCCCCTGCTGCGGATTTCATCGTCGGTCGGGACGCGGGATTGAAGCTGCCATGCTTCGATCTCCTTTTTCCTGAAATAGATTTTGTTGCCCTGCTTGTAGTGCGGAATCTTCTTTGCACTCGTCAAATGCCGCACGCGGCTTTCGGATATGCCGAGCAACAGGGCGATCTCCGAGGTATTGAGCACCTCTTTCGAACCGAGAAGTAGAAGCCGCTCGATACGTTCCAATCTTTCCTCTACTCCCATGTGTCGTCCTCCTCCTGCATCGTTTTCGACATTTCGGGAATCAGCCCGCGAGCGTCCCAATAGTCGCACATCCGAAAGATGAGATACCAAGCCCCGAATCCGATGATCTTCGGGATTATCAGGGCGAGCAGCCATGCTCCGAGCGGTTGGTCGTCTATGGGGACGGAGAATGTCCCGATAACGGCGATCATACCGACGACCATCAGAACGTAGTATCGCCAATTCAGCAGAGCTTTCATATTTCATTGGATTGCACCTCCGATTTTGGGAAGAGGCCGTTTATATTCAGGTTGTAGCGACGGGCTATGATACTCTGCGTCAGCTCGTCGGGGACTTGCCGACCGCAGAGCCACATCTTGACCGTATTCTCGGAACGATGCGTGAGCGCAGCGATCTCGGCGATGAAATTCTGCGCGGGCGTCGGCTTCTTTTTCTGCTCCGCATAGAGGTCGAAAAATGATTTTTTCTCTGTTCTGCTCATATTTCGTCGATAATTATTCACTTGTTAGGTACTATTTTTATATATTTGCACCCGACGGATTTTATTGATGCGTCAATATCTTCCCGTATTGCAAGGGCAAAGATAAATACTTTTGTTTGGATAACCAACATATTTCTTTGTTTTCTGCAAAGAAAAATATTTGGCATAGATTGGGATTTGCGTTTAAATAAGAATAACATTGTGATATACAAACATATATGACAGGACAGAAGATAAAGGACATACTTCGCTCGGAGGGCATCACAATTGCGGATGTTGCGCGGATGCTCGGACATAATGGGGATCAACGTCTGCATAGTGCCCTGAAATCCGAGGATGTCAAAAGTGGGTTGATCGAGGATATTGCCCGTGTTACCAACAAAAGTGTTTGTTATTTCTATGAGGGTAGCGGGAATACGGTAGCGACGGATCACGGTATCGCGGTATCGGGTGATTCGAATCAGATCAATGCGCTGTCGGAGAAATTCATCGCCCTGCTCGAAAAAAAGGACGAGCAGATGGATCGGCTCATCGGGATTATAGAAAAGAATAATAAATAGAGGTCGGATATATGAAAACAGAAGAGATAAAGGAGTTGTTCGAGCAGTTCGAATCTATCGCCAATGAGTATGAGGGGATCGAATGTTGGAGTGCGCGAGAACTTTGCGGGCTTCTCGGCTATTCGAAGTGGGAAAAATTCTACAATGTAATCGAAAAGGCGCGGGATGCGTGTGTAAACGCAGGAGAGCATGTCGAGGATCATTTTCCCCGCGTCGGGAAAATGATCGAACTTGCCAAAGGTGCGCAGCGCGAGATTGATGATTATATGCTGACCCGCTATGCCTGCTACCTGATTGCGCAGAACGGCGATCCCCGCAAGCCGCAGATCGCATTTGCACAAAACTATTTCGCTGTGCAGACCCGTAGAGCGGAGTTGGTGCAGCAGAGAATCCTCGATTACGAACGGGTGCAGGCTCGCGCGAAGCTGGCAGAAACCGAAAAACGACTGTCAGGCGTCCTGTATGAGCGCGGCGTCGATAGCCGGGGTTTTGCGATTATCCGGTCGAAAGGGGATAGGGCTTTGTTCCATCTTGATACAGCATTGGTAAAGCGCAAACTCGGTGCACCCGATTCCCGTCCGCTGGCCGACTTTCTGCCGACGATCGGTATCAAAGCGAAAGATTTTGCCGCCGAAATGACCTCTGTAAATGCCGAGCAGAAGAATTTGCACGGACAGATGGCGATAGAAAAGGAGCATGTCGATAACAACGTCGCCGTCCGCAATATGCTTTTGAGCCGGGGTATCGTCCCCGAACAGCTCCCTGCGGGCGAAGATGTGAAGAAAGTCGAACGACGGCTTAAATCGGAGGAAAAGACGCTAATCAAGGGGAAGAAGAAATGAGCCGCAGACGGGTTTACAGCGACAATACGTTGGCTATTATGGAGCGGTTTTTCACGGCGTTCGACATTGCCGTACAGAATCGGCTGATAAAGAGTATCGCCGAATATTGCCGGGATAATTCGATAGCTCCGCCTCATTTCTATACGCAGCGTAAAGACCGCAATCGTGGCTATTTCGAGGTCGGATGGCTCGTTCCGCTGGTTCGGGATTGCGGCATATCCGCGACATGGCTCCTGACCGGACGGGGCATGATGTTCCAGCAATAGAAAAAGGCATCGAAACCGATGCCTTTCTTCGTTAGAATATGTCGGGTATCTTGGCGACCGCTGCCTGCTTGTTCTTGTCGAGCACCTTTGCGTAAATCTGCGTGGTCGATAGCTCCCGATGTCCGAGTAGCTTGCTGACCGTATAAATATCGGTTCCGAGGTCGAGCATCATCACCGCGAACGTGTGGCGGCCGCAATGGAAGGTTATATCCTTATGGATTCCGGCCCGCAATACCCACCTTTTGATCGTTTCGTTGGTGCAACTCGGAGAGTGGATGTTGGGGAAGATATGCTCGGCGTCCTTGCCGCGCTCGCCCATGAGTTCGGCGGCCTGCGGCGGGATGTCGAGATATTCCTGTCCGCTGGTCTTCTTCTGTTTGAAGATAATCCGAGTGAACTCTCCCTGCTGATGCACATCGCCCCATGTCAGACGGATCACGTCGGAGCGGCGCAGTCCCGTCAGGCAGGAGAACAGGAACGCCCGCTTGATGGCCGGATATTCGCATTCTGTTTGAGCGAGCCGCTGCACCTCTTCGATGGTCAGGTACATGCGTGTTCCCTCTTCGGCCTTGAAACCCTCGACGCCCCTCATGGGGTTGATAGGTATGATGCGATCCTCGTATGCTTGATTCAGGCAGGCCCGCAGTTTATTGAAGTAGCTGACCCGTGAATTGCGAGACAGCGGATGATCCTTGATGCGATCCCGCTCGTCGCAGCTCCACGCGCACGCATCTTTCTCTAAATAGTCCCGAAATCCCTGCACCCATTCCTGCGTGATCTGCGAGAACCTGATCCGCTCGTTCGGCTCGTATTTTTGGAGGTGTTTCAGGCATGATTTCCAATTCCCCCAATTTCCGGTACTCTCCGCTCCGAGCCGCCGGGCGCACATCGCACGGTAGTAGTCGAAGAAGAGGGTGTCGGAGGCGTATGCCGACTTGAAGCCATGCTCGCCGTTCTGCACCTCGACGATGCGCCGTGCCTTGATCGAGTTGGCGAGTTGGAGGGTTTGCCGGTTCGCCTCCCTGTCGGCTTTTGTCTTTTCGGGAATGAGGTACAGTTTCAGAAATTCGTATTCCCGCTTTCCGTTCAGGTAGATGTCGAGGTAGAGGCTGACGTTCCCGTTCGTCAGCTTCTTGCGCCTGATCCGGATCGGTTCTTTGATCTCCGCCATATCCTTTTGCGTTGAATGATTTTTGTTACTTCTGTTACTCATTTTGGCCGAGTAACAGAATAGCAACACAAAAGTAACAAATTATTTGCATCCGTACAGCAAAGAGATGAGAAAATTTTGTTTGGCAGATAAAACTGTAAATAGCTTTGTTATTGCTGTTTATATGCCGATGATGTGCTGGCGAAATGGCGTTTTGGTTAATTGGAAAAATGACGACCTATTTTCCGATGCAGAATTTCGAGAATATTTGGATGAGAATATCGTCGTTGGTGATTTCGCCTGTGATGGTGCCCAGGTGGTGGATGACCTGGCGGATGTCTTCGCTTAAGAGGTCGGCCGGACGATCGTCATCGAGGGCCGTGAGGGCTCGGTGCAGGGCGTCGAGGGCTTGGCGCAGGGCGTCCAGATGGCGGCTGTTCGAGATGACGGGATCACCGTCGTAGATGCTTCCGGTGTCGAAAGTCGCGCGGAGTCTGGCAAGGAGCCGTTCGATTCCTTCGCCGGTTTTTGCCGAGATGAAAAGAATGTCGGGGTTTGCCGACGATACTCCGTATTCGACCCCGCAGCCGGAGGATACCTTCGATTCGGTGATACGTGCATCCGGGCTGTCGCATTTATTGACGATGAGCAAGCGAGTCTGTTCGGACGTAATCTGTATGGCGGGAGGTATCGGGCAGGTCGCATCGACGACCTGAAGTACGATTTGTGCGCGGCGGATCATCTCCTGCGTGCGGTCGATGCCCATCTGTTCTAGGCGGTCGGCGGTATCGTGCAGCCCGGCGGTGTCGATGAAGCGGAACAGAACGCCGTCGATATTGAGCGTCTCTTCGATCGTGTCGCGTGTGGTGCCTGCGATGTCGGATACCAGGGCCCGCTCTTCGCCCAGCAGACGGTTCAGAAGGGTGCTTTTGCCGACATTGGGTTCTCCGACAATAGCGACGGCCACCCCTTTTTTGATGGCGTTGCCGAGTCTGAACGAGTCCGTCAGGCGGGTGATTTCGCTTTCGATGCGGTGCATCATCTCCCGCAGGCGTGCACGGTCGGCGAATTGAACGTCTTCTTCCGAAAAGTCGAGTTCGAGTTCGAGGAGCGAGGCCAGTTGCAGCAGTTCGTCGCGCAACGCACCCAGTGCCGCCGAATATCCGCCCCGCATCTGGGTCGAGGCCATGGCGTGCGAAGCCCGGGAATCGGAGGCGATCAGATCGGCGACGGCTTCGGCCTGCGCGAGGTCCATCCGGCCTGCGAGGAAGGCCCGAATGGTAAATTCGCCCGGTTGCGCCATACGAGCGCCGGAGCGAAGCAGGAGTGCGATGATTTCGGAGACGATGTAGGGCGATCCGTGACACGATAGCTCGACGGCATCTTCGCCCGTGTAGGAGTGCGGTGCACGATAGATGGCCGCGACTACGTCGTCGATCGTTCTGTCCCCGTCTATGACTTCGCCGTAGTGCAGGGTGTGCCCGGCGGCTTCGGCCAGCGGTTTGCGCCCCCGAAAGATGCGGTCGCAGCAGGCGATGGCTTCGGGACCGCTCAATCGGATGACGGCGATGGCTCCGCCCGAAGCGGTGGCGGGAGCGACGATGGTATCGGTCGATGTGTTCATCGGACGAAGATTATCGGCGGATCGGGATCCTGAGCCGTTGGCCTTCCCGCAGCTTGTTGGCGTTTTTCAGCTTGTTCAGCTTCATGATTTGTGCCGTAGTAGTTCTGTAACGGCGGGCGATCGCACCCAGCGTATCGCCTCGCTTGACCGTGTAGGTGGTGTATGCGGGGGTGGCGTCCGCGAGTTTCTTCTTTTCGATGTTGGCCGGATTGATGTACTCTTTCAGATAGGTGGAGTCCTTCCGGTGAATCTCCTCTTCGCTGGCGATGTACTGGCAGAGGTAGTGCTGGGGGAGTACCAGCGTGTAGCTTTTGATCGTAGCCGGGATGATGTCCATTTTGTATTGCGGATTGAGTGTCCGCAAAGTTTCGATGGGAATGTCGAGTGTCGAGGCTACTTGTCCCAGGTGGAGCAGGCGGGTGACGCGGATCGTATCGGTCGCCAGCGGCATGGGCGGGTTTTCGCTCTGGATACCGTGCTGCTGGTGGTAGGCATAGGCATAGGAGGCTCCGACGAAGGCCGGTACATACCCGCGAGTTTCGCGGGGCAGGTATTCGTAGATGTCCCAGAAGGTCGTCCCTCCGCCGGCGCGGGCCAGGGCTTTGTTTACGTTGCCCGGGCCGCAGTTGTAGGCGGCGATGGCGAGTGTCCAGTCGTGGTAGATGCTGTAAAGGTCCTTCAGATAACGGCAGGCGGCGCGGGTCGCTTGCACCGGGTCCCGACGTTCATCGACGAACGAATTGATCTCCAGTCCGTAACTTTTGCCTGTCGCGGGCATGAATTGCCACAGTCCGACAGCACCCATCGGAGAGGTGGTCGTGGTCGAGAGAGCCGATTCGATGATCGGCAGGGCCCGCAGCTCGATGGGAAGCCCCTCTTTGAGCAGTTCGTCCTCGATCAGCGGGAAATAGTAGCGTGAGAGGCTCAACACCCGGTTGATTGTCCCGTAACGGGTATCGACGTAACGGCGGATGTAGTTTTTGACGATCGGATTGAAGGGGAGTTGCACCGGTGATACGAGTGCCCGCAGGCGGTTGGCATAGACTGAATCGGGGGTCGTGTCACTCGAGGAAGCGAGGCTGTCGATGTCGATGTAGTCGTTGAAAAACGTATCGTAGGATTGCAGAGTCTGCTTTTCCCGCCAGAGAGCCACGAGCGAGTCGATCTGGGCCGGGGTGAGATTGCGATTCAGTTCCGGACAGTAAGGCTCCGTTTGCTGTACGGTCGTTTTTTCTGTCACTGTTTTCTCCGGTTTGACCGAAACGGGAGTATGGGTCGATTTCGAAGCCTGCTTTTCGGTCTTGGCTTTTCTCTTGGCACGGCGCTCTTTGCGGCTCTGGGCGGTTGCGGTCGCGCAGCCGAGGAGGATCGAAAGAAAGAGGGTGCAGGCGAGGATCTTTCTCATGATGGAATCAGAAATTCAGGTTGAAGTTGAATCCGAAAGTCGGGCGGTGTCCGCCGACGGTCGGGGAATAGACGTAATTCACCGCCGGCGTGAACTCTACGCTTAAATCGTCCGAAATGTCGTAACTTTTCAGATGAGCGTCCACATGGGCGTCGATGATTTGCAGCACGTAAAGTCCGGCAGTGATGATGATACATAAGTCGCGGTTGCGGCGGTAATTGTCCTTGAGGTTTTTGAGAAATTCCGCTGAGTACTTAGTACCGAATTCGCCCTTGGCTACAGGCGGGTCGGGATGGTGCTCCGGGTCTTTCTGGTGCTCTTCCAGGGCTTTGTCGTAGGCGCTACGATCGGAGTAGGCTTTCTTGAAACGCTTGTAGCCGCGATTGTTCCAGTCGATGGTATAGATCGTGGTTGCCAGTCCGCCTACGACGAAAGGCAGTTTCCAGTAACTTTTGTTATAGACTTGTCCGGCACCGGGGAAGATCGTGGCCAGTGTCGTGGCTTTCTTTACGGGGGAGGCGTCGTAGCGGTAGTTGACCGCCGCATCGCCCAGGAAGTAAAGGTAGGAGGCGACCGTAAGCCCGAGATAGATCTGCCTGCGCGTATTGCTGCGGATCATACGGGACTGTACGTCGTCCAACTCCTCCGTGCGGGCCGTACCGTTTTCCAGCAGGGCGTTGTATTGTCGTTTGAGAGGTTTGTAGGTGTTGTTTTCGTGGAAGAAGAGGGTCAGTCCCGCACCTACCGTTCCGTAGAGGATCGGCAGCTTCCAATATTGCTTGTTGTAGATCTGTCCGAAACCGGGCGCTACCAGCGAGATCCAACTTACGCCCGACAGCGAGATGGTATCGCGCCGGGGGCGGAGGTCTTTTCGGCCTGCGAGCGAGTCGGGCGCTCCGAGTGCTGCGGGCAGGGAGTCGGTTTTCAGAAGCAGGGCCGAGTCGGGGACGAATTGCGGGTGCAGTCTCGCAGCCAGCGAATCCCGGAGCCGCAGCGAATCGATGCCCGAACGCAGCAGCGAATCGCGCAGGGTACTGTCCTGAAGCAGAGAGTCCACCCGCATCAGTAGCAGAGAGTCCGTAAGATGGTTTTTGGCCAGGCTGTCCGGTTTGGGCATCAGACCGCTGCGCACGAAAGTTTTCGCGCTACGGTAACGGTCCAACGGAACTTGGGCCGATGCTTCGCCTGCTCCGCACAATGCGAGAAAGGCGAAAAGCACCAACAGACGGATATATCCCCGGGTGTGTTTCATCTATTTATTGTTGCGGATTTCGGCGGAAGCGCCTCTTTTCTCGAATTTTTCGATGAAGCGGTCGATGTCCCGGTCGTCCGAGAAGTCGATCACGATGCGACCGCCGCCGTTTTTCGAGCGTTTGATGCTGATCTCCTGCGAGAAGAATTTTTCGAGCTGCTCCACCAGCCGCGCATACGATTCGGGATACTCCTCGTCTTCGGCCGGAGCTGCGGGTTTTGCCGCAGGGTCGGTCAGTGCGCGGACCAGTTCCTCGATCTGGCGCACGGAGAGTCCCTTGCGGATGCACTTTTTGAGCAGGCGCAGTTGCAACTCTTCGGGAGCTCCGGCGATCGCTTTGGCGTGTCCCATCGAGATAAGCCCCTCCTTGAGGGCGAGTTGTACTTCGTTGGGCAGTTTCAAAAGGCGCATGTAGTTCGACACCGTCGAGCGTTTTTTGCCGACCTTTTCCGAGAGCGCCTCTTGCGTGAGGTTGCATTCGTCGATCAGCCGCTGCATTCCCAGGGCGATTTCGATGGCGTTGAGGTCTTCGCGCTGGATGTTCTCCACCAGGGCCATAGCATGCAGGTTCTCGTCGTCCACTTCGCGGATATAGGCGGGCAGGGACTCCAGTCCGGCTTTGCGGGCGGCCCGCCAGCGGCGTTCGCCACTGATAATCAGGTAGCGTCCGTCGTCGGTGCGTTTGACCGTGATGGGTTGGATTACGCCCAGCGTGCGGATCGAGTCGGCCAGCTCTTCGAGCGCCTCTTCATCGAACTCCGTGCGCGGCTGCGTGGGGTTGGGGAAGATCGCCGAAACGGAGATCTCCGCCATTTCGGTCATCGGTTTGAGCCTGGCATCCAGGTGTTCGCTCCCGAAAATGGCGTCCAGACCGCGTCCTAATCCCTTCTGTTTCATAATGCTATTTTGCTTTTTGATTGCTTTTGCGGTTGCGTTTCAGGAGCTCCTTGGCCAACGTGAGGTAATTAGCCGACCCGACGGCGGAAGCATCGTACAAGATGACGGGTTTTCCGTGCGAGGGGGCTTCTCCTAAACGGATATTGCGTTGAATTATTGTGTCGAAGGCCAGCTCTCCGAAGTGGTTGCGAACTTCGTTCACCACCTGGTTGTTGAGGCGGTTGCGCATGTACATCGTCAGCACGAAGCCTTCGATTTCGAGCGCCGGGTTCAGTCCGTTCTTGACGATGCGGATGGTGTTGAGCAGCTTCGAGAGCCCTTCGAGCGCGAGGTATTCGCACTGTACGGGAATCAGCACCGTGTCTGCGGCCGTAAGGATATTCACCGTCGTATAGCCCAGCGAGGGGGAGCAGTCGATCAGGATATAGTCGTAGTTGTCCCGGATCGAAGCCAGCGCCTGCCGCAGCTTCATGGTGCGCTCCGGCACATCGCCCAGTTCCAGTTCCGCCGCCGCCAGATCGATGCTGGACGGAATGAGGTCCACATTTTTAAACTCGGTTTTGATGACCGCCTTGGAGGTCCGTTCCTCCCCGCTGAGCAGCTCATAGGTCGAGCAGGTCACCTCGCGCTTGTTGACCCCCAGGCCGCTTGTCGCGTTGCCCTGCGCGTCGATGTCCACCAGCAGGCACTTCTTTCCCGATTTCCCCAGACCGGCAGCCAGATTGATGACGGTGGTCGTCTTGCCGACGCCGCCCTTTTGATTTGCTACCGCAATCACTTTACTCATATCAACAACATCCTTTCCCGGCGCTGACGCGCAAAACATCGGATTTAGTTTGATTATAGCACATCTGTCGCCGAAAAGAAAGAAAAAACTCCCTTTTTCCTCCCTCCTTTTGTCTTTTTCACCTTTTTGTCCGTCCATGTTTCACGTGAAACCTTTTTCTTCTCGCTTCCCTCTCCTGTTTCACGTGAAACAGGTGTTTTTCTCCCGTCCCTTTGTTTCACGTGAAACGTTTCCGCGCAGAAGGTTGCCGATGTTTCATGTGAAACAAAAAACTTTTTTTAAAGAAGCTGCAACAAATTCCCAATATGTGCACACCTATAAGGAAAGAGGTTGTTGAACCCTTTGATTTCGACCGACCAAATTTTAGGAGGTTTATGAAATGATGAAAAAGATTCTCCCCGTTGCCCTTTGCGCAGCGATGCTGCTCTCGATGGCAGGCGTCTCCTACAGCGCAGACGGCGGCAGCACCAACTCGTCCAGCCCAACCATCCAGGTTCTGCCGGCGCAGCCAAAACCAATCAAGCCGGTTGCCCGCGTCACCGAGCCGGACATCCCGGAGGATGCACAGGAGCAGTACGACTTCCTGGAAGCCAACCAGGCATCCGAGGCCTTTATCGAGAGTATGCAGGAATTTGGCGCCAAAACATCCTCGATGGTGTTAAGCGAGAACGGCACCAACCAGACCTATTCGCCGATCAGCTTCGCCTATGCGCTGGGCGTGCTGGGCAGCGGTGCAAGCGGCCAGACCTCCCGCGACATTGCCAAGGCGCTGGAATCGACCAACATGAAGGTGATCTCCAACGGCCTGAATAAATTCTATAACAGCAACTACAGCGACGAGGAGGGCGGTATCTTAAAGATCGCCAATTCTCTCTGGCTGCAGGAGGACTACCCAATTAAGGAAGAGTTCGCCAAGAACGCAGCGGAGCAGTTCTATGCCTCGGCCTATTCGGTGGACTTCTCTGAGCAGGCGACCGCCGATGCGATGGCCAAATGGATCTCCGAGCAGACCAGTGGCCTGCTGAACCCAACCTTCCAGGCAAATCCGGACCAGATTCTCTCGATCATCAACACCCTGTACTTTGAAGGGGCCTGGGTCGATTCCTTTGACGCTGCCAACAACACAGAGGAAACCTTCACCCTCGAGGACGGCAGCGAGGTGGATGCCACCTATATGAATCGGACCTTCCAGGGCGCCACCTACTATGAAACCGACGACTACACTTTGTTTGAGATTCCGTTTGAAGGCGGGCAGACCATGAAGTTTGTCCTGCCAAAGGAGGGCAGCGCACTGGAAACACTGCTTGACCAGGAAAGTCTGGGGCAAATTCTCTCCGAGCAGGAGGAAAGTTCCGTCCGTTACGCCGACGTCAACTTCAAGCCGCCAAAATTCAGCTTCGACAGCGAGTTTGACCTCAACGAGACCTGCAAGGCGCTTGGTCTGGAGGAGCTGCTGGAAGGCAAAGCGGACCTTTCCGGCATCACCGATGAGCGCGTTGCCCTTTCCAGCGTCAAGCAGGAGAGCCATGTCGAGGTGGACGAAAACGGCTGCAAAGCTGCCGCCTACACCAAGATGGACATCATGCGGATGAGTATGCCGGTCCCGATGGAGCAGTACGACTTCTCGCTGGACCGCCCATTCCTCTTTGTCATCGAGTCGCAGGATGAGGCGCCGCTGTTTGTCGGCACTGTCTACAACCCTCTGCAGTAACCTTTCTTTTGTAAACCCCTTTTATG
>ERZ779885.2395-NODE-2395-length-17272-cov-4.163559_pt1 | contig 17272 bp, 14 predicted proteins | sample MGYA00511554_ERZ779885 | MGnify/ENA primary metagenome ERZ779885 (study PRJEB29588, sample SAMEA2160998) | human gut metagenome | biome: human gut; feature: human-associated habitat; material: faeces | place: Denmark | collected 2008/2010 ... | reverse complement strand
TAGTAATTTAAAACAAAAAAACAGAAAAAAATACAAAAAAATTGGTTAGGTTATCCATACATCTGAAAAGCCGGTTTTACCTGTGGAAAATACTTGAAAATATAAAGAGAACGGCCTAAAATGACGATATAAAAGAAAACAGGGATGTTTGATTCATAACGAACAGGTTATTGTATTATTTCAAAGGAGTGAGATATATGGCAACAATTTCTGGCTATAATTCATATTCAATGGGAGTTTTGTTTTCTGGTCTAAACACTACATCATCTAAGAATTCATTGTTTTCGAACAGTATGTCAGGAAGTGATATACTTGGAATCAATTACAGTGACTGGGCAACAATCAGATCGGGCAGCTATTTTAAATTGTTAAATGCGTATTATGGGAAAGGTGGACAGGTCAGTGATTCAGACGATACAACATCTTCCTCAACGTCAACATCCAAAGACAGCACCAGGACACTCGCTGTGATTGAGAGTGATGCGAAGAGTGTGGAGAAGTCGGTTGCAGCTCTTCAGGAAACAGGGGATAAATCCTTGTTTAACGAAGTGACAAAGACAGATGAAAATGGAAACAAGACAACCGGTTATGATACGGATGCTATCTATAAAGCTGTTAAAAACTTTACAGACAGCTATAATAGTCTGATTGATGAAGTGGGCAATTCCAATACAAAGAGTATTTTAAGAGCCGGCGCCAGCATGGTGAATGTGACAGAGGCAAACCGTAAATCACTTTCTGATATCGGTATTTCCATAGGTGCAGACAACAAGCTTACCATTGATGAAGAAAAGTTTAAGAAGACTGATATGAGTAAGGTAAAGGCAATGTTTGCAGACAGCAGCTACTATGGAACAGAAGTGAAACGGCAGGCAGGCCGTGCAGAGTCTTATGCAAAGAGTGAGGCCGCAAAGGCGAATACCTATCAGAAATCAGGTTCTTATACCTATAATTACAGAACAGGCGAACTTTATAACTCTACGATCTGATCGCAGAGCTGCAGAAAAATATGCTGCTGTTTTCATACATTTTGAAAGCGGACAGCAGCGGTCATACTGGTATGATGTGATCCGGACGGTGGAAGGATTATATCACGCAATCATTTATGAGAAACTCGGATTGGGTTTCTCATAAATTTTGCAAAAAAATAATCAGTGCACCGGAAAAAAAGATTGCACAATGGGGCGATGTATGGTCAAATAATATATAGTGTAAAAATGGATGTTGACATCTGGCAGAATAGAAAATATTTGAGATAGATGAAATGGAGAAAAGAATGGCAGCAAAGAAAGTAGTAGTCGGTATGTCAGGCGGTGTGGATTCCTCTGTGGCAGCATATCTTTTGAAGGAACAGGGATATGATGTGATCGGTGTGACCATGCAGATCTGGCAGGATGAGGATGAATTTGTGCAGGAGGAGAGTGGCGGATGCTGTGGTCTTTCGGCAGTGGATGATGCCAGAAGAGTGGCAGACCGTCTTGGAATTCCTTATTACGTCATGAATTTCAAACAGGAATTTAAGAAAAATGTCATGGATTATTTTACTGCGGAATATTTAAAAGGCAGGACGCCAAATCCGTGTATTGCATGCAACCGTTATGTAAAATGGGAAGCATTGTTAAATCGGAGTCTTGCGATTGGTGCGGATTATATTGCAACCGGGCACTATGCGAGAATCGAGCAGCTTTCCAATGGAAGATATGCAATTAAAAATTCCGTGACAGCAGTTAAAGATCAGACGTATGCACTTTACAATCTGACACAGGAACAGTTGTCACACACATTGATGCCGGTCGGCGCCTATCATAAAGATGAGATCCGTAAGATTGCAGAGGAGATTGGTCTTATGGTTGCACATAAAAAAGACAGTCAGGAGATCTGCTTTATCTCTGACAATGATTATGCCGGATTTATTGACCGGGAATGCGGCGATCAGGTACCACCTCCGGGAAATTTTGTTCTGACAGACGGAACTGTAGTCGGAAAACATAAAGGGATTACGCATTATACGATCGGACAGAGAAAGGGACTGGGTATTGCATTCGGGCATCCGGTATTTGTCACGGAGATACGGCCGGAGACAAATGAGGTCGTACTTGGTGAGAACAGAGATGTGTTTACTTATGAACTGGATGCAGATCATATTAATTTTATGTCCATCCCGGATATTCAGGATGAGATGCTTTTGAAGGCAAAAATCCGTTATTCCCACAGCGGGAGTATGTGCAAGGTGACAAGAACCGGAGAAGATACGATACACTGTGAATTTTTAGAGCCGGTGCGTGCGGTGACACCTGGACAGGCAGTCGTATTATATGATGGAGAATATGTTGCCGGAGGCGGCACGATCCTTTAGAAAAGCGATATGACGGAAAGCCGCTGGATGGTAAAAAAGACAGCAGATTACACAAGATAAAAATGACGTGAAAAGGAAAGGAACTGGCAGCAATGACAAGAGAAGCGTTTAGGGAGCTGGTAAAAAAAGGCCCGGTACTGCTTGATGGTGCAACAGGAACGAATTTACAGAAGGCAGGAATGCCGGTCGGAGTATGTCCGGAGCAGTGGATCCTGGAAAATTCAGAAGTGTTGATCGATCTGCAGAAACAGTATGTAGAGGCCGGAACCGATATTTTATTTGCGCCGACCTTTACCGCGAGCAGAATAAAATTAAAAGAATATGGTTTGGAAGATCATTTAGAGGAGATGAACCGCAAGCTTGTCGCACTCTCAAAAGAGGCTGCAAAGGGTACAAATGCGCTGGTTGCCGGAGATCTTACCATGACAGGAGAACAGCTTTATCCGTTGGGAGATCTGATGTTTGAGGATCTGGTGGATGTTTATAAAGAGCAGGCGAAAATTATTGCGGAGGCCGGAGCAGATCTTTTTGTGGTTGAAACTATGATGAGCCTGCAGGAATGCCGTGCGGCTGTGCTGGCAATCCGTGAAGTATGTGACCTGCCAGTCATGGTTTCATTGACTTATAATGAAGACGGAAGAACACTGTATGGAACAGATCCGGTGACAGCGGTTGTTGTGATGCAGAGCCTTGGTGCGGATGCGGTCGGAATGAACTGTTCGACCGGACCGGAGGCAATGTTAGAGCCGATCGCGAAGATGGCAGAGTATGCAACGATACCACTTCTCGCAAAACCAAATGCCGGAATGCCGGAGCTGATCGATGGTCAGACCGTCTTTAATGTAGAGCCGGAAGAATTTGCCGAAGTCGGGAAAAAACTGGTCGAAGAGGGTGCTGCCATCATTGGAGGATGCTGTGGAACAACACCGGAGCACATCCGTGCTTTAAAGGAGGCAGTAAAAGGTATCCCGGTCAAAGCACCGCTTCAGACGAAGAGAAGAATGCTGACTTCAGAGCGTAAGTCTGTAGAGATCACGCTTGATGGACGTTTTATGGTCATTGGAGAACGTATTAACCCGACCGGAAAGAAAAAGCTGCAGGCAGAGTTAAAAGAGGGTTCCTTAAATCTTGTCCGTACCATGGCATTAGAACAGGAGGAAAATGGAGCATCGATCCTTGACATCAATATGGGTATGAACGGTATAGATGAAAAAGAGATGATGCTGCGTACCATTTACGAAGTGACTTCGACGGTGGATTGTCCGCTTTGCATTGATTCCAGCCATGTGGATATTATTGAGGCCGCGCTCCGCATCTATCCGGGACGTGCACTCATCAATTCGATTTCACTGGAAAAAGAAAAGTTTGAAAAACTGCTTCCGATTGCAAAGAAGTACGGGGCAATGTTTATCCTGCTTCCACTCTCGGATGAGGGGCTGCCAAAAGATTCTGCTGAGAAACATGGCATTATCCGCACGATCATGGATGAGGCGGTGCGGATCGGTATGGCAAAAGAAGATATCATTGTGGATGGACTGGTTGCCACGATCGGAGCAAATCCGAATGCTGCGTTAGAGTGTTTTGAGACATTTTCCTATTGCAAAAATGAACTGGAACTGCCGACAGCATGCGGACTTTCTAATATTTCATTTGGACTGCCGGAACGTACTTACGTCAATACGGCTTTTCTTACAATGGCGATCGCAAATGGTCTTACGATGGCGATTGCAAATCCGTCACAGGAACTTCTGATGAATGCCGCATTTGCGTCGGATATGCTGTTGAATAAGAAAGAAAGCGACATCCGTTATATTGAGCGTATGAATTTTCTGTCAGAAAAATATGCCGGTATGGACCGTGTCATGGTTCAGAAAACACCTGCAGGTACATCTGCGGCTGGCGGCGAAATCAGGAAAGAGAGTACGGGAAGCGGCGTATTTCAGGCAGTTTTAAAGGGAAACAAAGAACATGTATTAGAAGAAGTAAAAAAGATGCTGGATGGCGGAGCCAAACCGGATGAGATTATCAATGAGCATCTGATCGCTGCGATCAATGAAGTAGGAGAATTATTTGATAAAAAGAAATATTTCCTGCCACAGCTGATTTCTTCCGCTAATACGATGAAACTTGCAATCGAGTACTTAGAGCCGATGTTAGAGCGCAGTAATACAGAGGCAATGGCTACGATCGTTGTTGCGACAGTTGAGGGCGATATCCATGATATCGGAAAAAATCTTGTGGTTCTGATGTTGAAGAATTACGGTTATCATGTGATCGACCTTGGCAAGGATGTTCCGGCAGATGTGATCGTGGATACCGCAATGAATGAAGGTGCGAAGGTGATCGGACTTTCCGCACTGATGACGACCACAATGATGCGGATGAAAGACGTTGTGGAGCTGGCAAAAGAAAAAGGCTGTACGGCGAAGATTGTAATTGGAGGAGCGGCGATCACGGAGAGTTTTTCGGATGAGATCGGAGCAGATGGCTATTCGAAAGATGCAGCGGAATGTGTGAAACTGGTCGAACGCTTACTGGCATAAGACACTTTTAGTATAGCATAACATGTAAAACGAGTCTTGTAGCTTGTTTTACATGAAGTGCCAGTATAGAAAGCTGGATGTGTTGTTATGTTTTTGAAATTTTTAGGAAAATATGAAAAAAAGTGTTGACTTTCATCTTCTGTAATAGTATACTTTAGAAGTCGGTTGCAAAAAGCAAAGGACAAAAATGGGATCTTAGCTCAGCTGGGAGAGCATCTGCCTTACAAGCAGAGGGTCACAGGTTCGAGCCCTGTAGGTCCCATGAAATTAAAAAGAATATGGCGGAATAGCTCAGTTGGCTAGAGCATACGGTTCATACCCGTAGTGTCGAGAGTTCGAATCTCCCTTCCGCTACTGTCGAAGCTCTGCAAAATGTTTGCAGAGCTTTTTCGTTATCATAATCACGGTCTGGTTATTGTAACTGTAAAAGTGTTTAAACAGTCAAAAGTAAGGAGAATGACAATGCGAGTTGGTATAGGTTACGATGTTCACAAACTGGTAGAAAACAGAGCACTGATTCTGGGCGGAGTTGAGATTCCATGGGAAAAAGGTCTGCTTGGACATTCTGACGCAGATGTGTTGCTGCATGCGATCATGGATGCACTGCTTGGTGCGGCTGCCCTTGGTGATATCGGAAAACATTTCCCGGATACGGATCCGAAATACAAAGGCATTTCCAGTATCAAACTTCTGGAGCATGTCGGAGCACTGCTGGAAGAAAATGGTTATGCAGTAGAAAATATTGATGCGGTCGTGATCGCACAGAGACCAAAACTTTTGCCGTACATTCCGCAGATGGCGGAGAATATTGCAAAGACACTGGGCCTTGAGAAAAATCAGGTCAATGTAAAAGCAACGACAGAAGAAGGGCTTGGATTTACCGGAAGCGGAGAAGGGATTTCTTCCCAGGCGGTCTGCATGCTCTCATCTATAAGAGAGTGGAGCGTGATGGCGGCCTCATCCGAAGAAGGGTGTAAAAGTTGTGGAGGATGCCGTGGATAAGTGTGTAAAGAGGCTTGGCATGGGGATAACTTCCGGAAAAGCAGCAAAAGCTGTGGAAAACCAGAGGGCAAGAAAACTTTACGAAGAAATTTTTGATGAGGACAGTCCGGCGTTTGTGGATTACTATTTTCGTGTAAAAGCAGCAGAAAATGAGATTTTTGTGGTGGAAAACGAGAAACAGGAGATCCTGGCAACTTTGCATTTAAATCCATATGAAATGATGTTCTGCGGTGAAAAAGTGAAGACCAATTATATCGTGGCAGTGGCAACGAGAGCCGACTGTCGTCATCAGGGAATGATGCGTTCGCTTTTACAGGCTTCCCTTCAGGAAATGTACCGGAAAGAAGAGACGTTTACCTGGCTGATGCCGGCCGCAGAAGCCATCTATCGTCCGTTCGGTTTTCGATTTATTTATGAAAAAAATAAAATGACCGTGATGGCGGATGTGCTGCAAAGAGCAGAAACGGATGAAGATTGGCAGATACATTCGAAGCAGGAAGTTTCCGGGGACATTTTCTGTGAAGAAGCAAAAAAAGAGGATCTTGCAGAACTTGCGTGTTTTGCAGAAAAACAGCTTTCAAAGCTGGCAGAAGTTTATACCGTTCACGATATTGCTTATTTTGAGCAGCGGATGCAGGAAGTGGGATGCGAAGGGGGAAGCCTGATCCTGATCCGAAAAGAAAAAGAGATATGCGGCTATTTCCTGGCACTTAAAAAAGACAGAGAAGCCTGGGAGATTGTAGTGGAAGATGCCGTGCAGAAAAAAGTCTTTCCGGCAGTGCTTCACTGGTTTGGGACAAGTGAGGAAAAGTGCACATTTACTGCATTCCCCCAAATATGGGAACAATATGTCCAAAGTGAAAACGTTCCGGCAATCATGGGACGGATCGTGCATCTGGAGCGTTTTGTTTGCTGCCTGAAAATAAAAAAAGAACAGGAATGGAAAATCAGGCTGACAGACAGTCTTATCCCGGAAAACAATGGATATTTCATTATAAAAACAGGAATCGAAGGAGGAAGCCTGATAAGAGTTGAAAACCTGTCAGAAAAAGAAAAGAAAATGTTCTGCAGCATGGATATCGGACAACTGACAGAAGAACTGTTCCGCCTGCCGGTATTTCTTAATGAAGTTGTCTGAAAATGACAGTGGCGAAATCGCTGCAAAGGGCAGTTCGCCTGAAATCGCTGCAAAGGGCGGTTTACCTTGACAAACCGCAAAATTTTGCATAGACTTAGAACAGATTTTCAGGTTTGGTATCCGGGGTCAAAACACGGGATATCAGGCTGTTAAGTTCGAAAAGAAAAGAGGAAAAACCATGAAAGTTTATAATACCTTATCCAAACAGAAAGAAGAATTTGTGCCGCTTCAGGAAGGTAAAGTCAGCATGTATGTATGCGGTCCTACTGTATACAATCTGATCCACATCGGAAATGCAAGACCGATGATCGTGTTTGATACCGTCAGACGTTACCTGGAGCATAAAGGTTATGAAGTAAATTATGTATCCAACTTTACCGATGTTGACGACAAGATCATTGCAAAGGCAAACGAAGAAGGCGTGACAGCAAAAGAGATTTCCGAGCGTTACATTGCAGAGTGCAAAAAGGATATGGCAGGCATGAATGTCAAACCGGCCACCACACATCCGCTGGCAACACAGGAAATTGACGGTATGATCGATATGATCTCCACGCTTATCGAGAAAGGGTATGCTTATAACGTAAACGGTACCGTATATTTCCGCACACGTCGTTTTGAAGAATATGGCAAACTTTCCCATAAAAACCTCGATGATCTGCGTTCCGGAAACCGTTCCCTTCTGGTAACCGGAGAAGATCAGAAAGAAGATCCGCTGGATTTTGTGCTGTGGAAACCGAAAAAAGAAGGCGAGCCGTCCTGGCCGTCTCCGTGGAGCGACGGACGTCCTGGATGGCATATCGAGTGTTCCGTTATGGCGAAAAAATATCTGGGCGAAGAGATTGATATTCATGCAGGTGGAGAGGATCTGGTATTCCCACATCACGAGAATGAGATTGCACAGAGCGAATGCTGCAACGGCAAGATCTTTTCCAGATACTGGTTGCACAATGCGTTCTTAAATATTGATAACCGCAAAATGTCTAAATCCCTTGGCAATTTCTTTACCGTGCGTGAGATCAGTGAGAAATATGACCTCCAGGTACTGCGTTTCTTCATGCTCAGTGCACATTACAGAAGTCCGCTGAATTTCAGTGCTGATCTGATGGAGTCTGCAAAAACAGGACTTGCACGTATCTGTAATGCGGCAGACAGCCTGAAACATTATGCCGGAGCTGCAAAAGAGGCAGAGATGACGGCAGAAGAGATGACAGCACTGGAAGAAGCAAAGAACCTGGCAAAGAAATTTGATGATGCCATGGATGATGACTTCAATACCGCAGATGCCATTTCAGTTGTATTTGAGCTGGTTCGTCTTGCAAACAGCAACGTGAATGAAGATGGCACAAAAGCATTTGTACAGAGTCTTCTGGATGAACTTCTGGAGCTTGGCGATATCCTGGGACTTGTTTTCGAGACCAAAGAAGAGATCCTGGATGAAGAGATTGAAAAACTGATCGAAGAGCGTCAGGTGGCAAGAAAAGAGAGAAACTTCCAGAGAGCAGACGAGATCCGTGCAGAACTGCTGGAAAAAGGAATCGTTCTTGAGGACACAAGAGAAGGAGTAAAATGGAAAAGAGCATAGATTCTTTTGTAGAATACCTGAAAGAAGAATTTCAGCTGGAAGATCAGGATCTGAGAACCTATTCCCCGCTGACACTGGCATACATAGGAGATTCTATTTTTGACCTGGTGATCCGCACACTTCTGGTTAAACATGGAAACTGTCCGCCGCAGAAGCTGCATGAGCGTGCATCAAAGCTCGTCAAAGCTTCTGCTCAGGCAGAGATGATCGAAAACCTGATGCCGGTATTGAGCGAAGAGGAAATCACGATATACAAACGCGGACGCAATGCAAAGTCTTACACAAAAGCAAAAAATGCAACGGTGGCAGATTACCGTAAAGCGACCGGACTGGAAGCCTTGATGGGATATCTTTATCTGAAAGAGGATACGAAACGTATCATCGAGCTGATAAAGACCGGTCTTGATATGGCAGAAAGTCAGAAAAAGAAAGGTCAGGAACAGGCATGAGATACGAAGAACTTACCATAGAAGGCAGAAATGCCGTGCTGGAAGCATTCCGCTCCGGCAAAACGATCGACAAACTGTTTGTACTGGACGGCTGTCAGGACGGTCCGGTGAGAACGATCCTGCGGGAAGCCAAAAAACATGATACGATTGTTCAGTTTGTGAAAAAAGAACGTCTGGATCAGCTTTCTCAGACGGGACATCATCAGGGCGTGATCGCAAGTGCGGCGGCCTATGAGTATGCAGAAATTTCTGATATTCTGCAGAATGCAAAAGACAAAGGCGAAGCACCGTTTATCATTTTCCTGGATAACATCGAAGATCCGCACAACTTAGGTGCGATCATCCGTACCGCAAACCTTGCAGGGGCACACGGCGTTGTGATCCCGAAAAGAAGAGCAGTCGGACTGACAGCAACCGTAGCCAGAGTCTCCGCAGGAGCATTGAACTACACACCGGTTGCAAAAGTAACCAACATCGGCAAGACGATCGAAGAACTGAAGGCGGAAGGTATGTGGTTTGTCTGTGCAGATATGGACGGAGAAATGATGTACAATCTCGATCTGAAAGGACCAATCGGTCTGGTGATCGGCAACGAAGGGGAAGGTGTCAGCAGGCTGGTAAAAGAAAAATGCGATTTTGTGGCTTCTATTCCGATGAAAGGGGATATCGATTCCCTGAATGCATCTGTGGCAGCAGGCGTCCTTGCATTTGAGATCGTCAGACAGAGACTTCAGGGGTAGATGAACGGAACCACTTTTTTACGCAGAGAAACAATAAACGCCGCACGATGAGTGAACAGCAGCAATAAAATGCAAAAACAGTATTGACAAAAGCAGATTCCTGTGATAGTATAATTAACTGTAGCGGTCACGACCGCACAGGCTGCTGTGGCACAGGTGGTAGCGCACCTCATTGGTAGTGAGGAGGTCACGGGTCCGAGTCCCGTCAGCAGCTTAACAGAAATAATACCGGAAATCCAGTAAGTCAGGGGTTTCCGGTATTTTTGCGTTCTGAAATATGTGCTTTTCTGGCATATAAAAAGCTTAAAGTAAATTGAAAAAACGTAAAACATTGAGGAAATGCAGTCAAAAGGTAGTTAGAAAAATTTTATGCCAAAAGGTAGTCAGAAGAATTTCTGGTTGCACCGCCTGTTAAAATGTGTTAATATCTTTCGGGGAAGCACAAATGTACACTATAGAAAGAGTATACAGCAAAAGATGCATATAGAAGAGACAGGAGGACTTTGAAGTGGAAGAAAAGAATCGATATTATGTGGTTACCAAGAAAGCGGTTCCGGAAGTACTTCTGAAAGTAGTAGAGGCGAAACGGCTGCTGGAGTCGGCGAAAGCGTCCACAGTACAGGAAGCAGCAGATATGGTCGGCATCAGCCGCAGCTCTTTTTATAAATATAAAGACGATATTTTTCCGTTTCATGACAATGCAAAAGGGAAAACAATCACGTTTATGATCCAGATGGATGATGAGACCGGACTTTTGTCGGATGTACTGCATATCGTGGCAGATTATCATGCCAATATCCTGACGATCCATCAGAGTATTCCGATCAACGGCATCGCATCTCTGACGCTCAGTGTGGAGATCCTCGCTACGACAGGAGATATATCGGCGATGATGCAGGATATTGAAATACAGTGCGGTGTACAGTACATCAAAATTTTAGCAAGAGAATAAAAAAGCAATTCTTTGGACAAAAGAACCAGAGATAAGCATAAAAGAAAACAACAGGAGGCTTAAAATGATCCAGATTGCAGTCTTAGGATATGGAACAGTAGGTTCCGGAGTGGTAAAAGTTATCAATACCAACCACAGCAGCATCAATAAAAAAGCAGGAGAAGAGATCAACATCAAATATGTGCTTGATCTTCGCGATTTCCCGGGAGATCCGATCCAGGAAAAAATCGTACATGATTTTGATGTTATTTTAAATGATCCGGAGATTAAAATTGTCGTTGAAGTTATGGGCGGTGTGGAGCCGGCGTATACTTTCACAAAAAAAGCACTGCTCGCAGGAAAGAGTGTCTGCACATCCAACAAAGAACTGGTGGCACGTCACGGTGCAGAGCTGCTTGAGATCGCAAGAGAAAGAAACATCAACTATCTGTTTGAGGCAAGCTGCGGCGGCGGTATTCCGATCATCCGTCCGCTGAATTCTTCTCTGACTGCAGATGAGATCGATGAGATCACCGGTATTCTGAACGGAACTACCAACTACATTCTCACAGAGATGGCAGAGAAAGGTTCTGATTTTGCAGATGTATTAAAAGAAGCACAGAATCTTGGGTATGCAGAACGCAATCCGGAAGCAGACGTGGAAGGTTACGATGCATGCCGTAAGATCGCAATCCTTTCCTCACTGGCATTTGGCAGACAGGTTGATTACGAAGATATCTATACAGAGGGTATCAGCAAGATTACGGCAACCGATATCAAGTATGCAAAAGCAATGGGACAGATGATCAAACTGCTGGCAGTCAGCCGTAAAGTTGACGGAAGCTTTTACGCAATGGTATCACCGGTGCTGGTTGGACCGTCCGATCCTCTGTACAGCGTAAACGGTGTATTCAATGCCATTTTTGTACATGGCAATGTACTTGGAGATGCAATGTTCTACGGAAGCGGAGCCGGCAAACTGCCGACCGCAAGTGCTGTCGTAGCTGACGTAGTCGATGAGGCAAGACATCTGAACCGCAGCATCATGGCATTCTGGAGCAGCAAAAAACTGGAACTGACCGACATCAGCAATTCCAGCCGCAAATTCTTTGTACGTGTCAAAGGCACTCCGGAAACAGAACTTGCAAAAGTGCAGGAAGTATTCGGAAACGTACAGCCGGTTGTTGTGGCAGATGTAGACGGAGAGTTCGGATTCGTGACAGAAGTGATGACAGAGGCAGAATACAAAGCAAAAGCAGAAAGCTTTGGTGAAGTGCTTGGCATGATCCGCGTTCGCCGTGTCGAAGACTAAGAAAAAGAATGATTAATTTATAAAAAGAGAACTGTTGCTTTGGCAGATGATATATCTGCCTGGCAACAGTTCTTTGAATTTTCAGATTTCGCCTACCAGTTCACGGTAAAATTCAAGAAGCGTCATCTGCGTATATGGAACGGCCCAGAGCAGTCCGACAAAGCAGGCAACAACTGCGAGCAGCATGATCGGTATAAAGCTCAGCTCCAGAACAAAATAGCGGAGCCGGTTGCCCCGCATCAGATCACGGCTTTCACGTAAGAGATCTATGGCACTGGTCTGTGGATTGTCAATATAAAGCGGAGTTACCAGTGCAAAATCCAGGCGGATCACAACGCTACCGATCACGGCGGCAAAGATCAGCAGACTTCCGATAATGATGCCAAAGGCAGTATAAAAAATGGATGACAGCATAAATACAAGAATACCCGGCAGAAAGATCACCGTGGACAAGAGTGAGATAATAAGCTGAGATACAATAATACGATCCGGCTGATGGCGAAAAGCATACAGAAGATCAGAAAGCTGTCCGTCGCTGCCACGGCTCATGTCAAGCAGGATTGTAACCGGACCGACGCTTAAAATCGACAGGAGCAGATCGGTGATAAAAGAAATCACCAGATAAGAGATACTGTTGCCTGTGTCCGGGAAAAGAGCAGCCGGGAGCATATTGACCAGCATGATAATTCCAAAAGTAATGACACAGGCCATAACCGGGAGGCTGAAGCGATGTGCCAGAGATTCCCTTGCCAGTTGTTTTAACTGCGAAGAAGTTCGTTTCATAAGATTCACTCCATTCTGTAAAAGGTAAGCCGATTAGGATTCGGCTGAAATAAATGATGAAAGAGGTACTGTATGGAAAAACAAGAAAAAAACTGCAGGCCGGACAACCTTTATTACTGCGGTATAGTCCTGCCGCTTGCAGGAATATTGTTTCTTGCATTGCTGAGGTTACTGAAAATTCCGTTAAATCATATTTTGCTGCCGTGCATTTTCCATAAGCTGACCGGACTTTACTGTCCCGGATGCGGCGGTACACGGGCAGTATACTGGCTGCTGAAAGGAAATGTGGCATACAGTTTACATTACCACAGCATTGTACTTTACGGAGCAGTACTTTATGTATGGTATATGCTATCCAATACCGTGCAGTATGTAAGCCGCGGCAGAATCACGATCGGCATGAAATACCGTCCGGTGTATGGCAAAATTGCAGTGGTTCTGCTGGTGGTGAATACCATATGGAAAAACGGAAACCTGCTGCTGTTTCATAAAGGGCTATGAAAATGGCTCCTTTCTCATGTTTTGCGGTCCCCAAGTCGCCCAGGTTCTATGATGCTACGAATTGCTCCGCATTCTATGCTCTCGCAATTCTAAAACATTCGAAATCCGCACATTTTCTATGAAAATGGCTCCTTTCTCATGTTTTGCAGGGTTCAAAGTCACAAATTTTCATGTAAACATGAAATTTGCGACTGTTTCACCCTTTGCATCATAATATCATAGACAAATTGGAAACTCAAGTGTATCATAAGGGGGCGGCTGTTACAGTCGGCACAAAGATGTTTGGAAATTGCCTGACGTAGGGCAACGAGTAGAAACGTTGGAAAAATTGTATGTAATGGAGGCTTATATGAACATAAATCAACGTCTTGCAGAGGAATTAAAGATTGAATTATGGCAGGTGGAGGCTGCAGTCAAACTGATCGATGAGGGGAATACGATTCCGTTTATTTCACGTTATCGTAAGGAGGTCACAGGATCGCTGAATGACGAAGTTCTGCGAAAACTTTCGGAACGTCTGACTTATCTGCGTAATCTGGAAGATAAAAAGAAGCAGGTGCTGGCATCAATCGAGGAGCAGGGCAAACTGACGGATGAGCTGCGGGAAAAAATCCAGGCAGCGGAAACTCTGGTAGTTGTGGAAGATCTGTATCGTCCGTATCGTCCAAAGAGAAGAACGAGAGCGACAATCGCAAAAGAAAAAGGACTGGAACCACTGGCAAACACGATTCTGTTGCAGATGACAAAGAAAACGCTGGAAGAGGAAGCAAGTGCGTATATTGACCCGGAAAAAGAAGTGAATACCTGGCAGGAAGCACTGCAGGGAGCAGGTGATATTCTGGCTGAGACGATTTCAGATGATGCAAATTACCGTATCCGCATCCGTAGCCTGACACAGAAAGAGGGTAAAATCGTGACAGAAGCAAAAGATGAGAAAGCAGCTTCTGTTTACGAGATGTACTATCAGTATGAAGAGCCAGTTGCAAAAATGGCAGGTTACCGTGTGCTGGCGATCAACCGCGGCGAAAAGGAAAAATTCCTAACCGTAAAACTGGAAGCTCCGGAAGATCGGATTCTTGGTTATTTAAGAAAACAGATCATGGTGCGTGAAAATCCGCAGACTTCCGAATTCCTGGAAAAAGTGATCGAGGACAGTTACCGCAGACTGATCGCCCCGGCAGTAGAGCGTGAGATCCGCAATGCACTGACCGAGCAGGCGGAAGATGGTGCGATCCAGGTGTTTGGCAAGAATCTGGAACAGCTTCTGATGCAGCCTCCGATCGCCGGACAGGTTGTGCTTGGCTGGGACCCGGCGTTCCGTACCGGATGTAAGCTGGCGGTTGTCGATGCGACCGGAAAAGTGCTGGATACGACCGTCATTTACCCGACAGCACCGACTAATGAAAAAAAGATCCAGGCGGCAAAAGAAAAATTAAAAGAATGGATCCGCAAGTATCACATCACGCTCTTTTCCGTTGGAAATGGAACGGCATCCAGAGAATCTGAGCAGGTGATCGTAGAGCTTTTCCATGAGATTCCGGAAAAAGTGCAGTATGTGATCGTAAACGAAGCCGGGGCATCTGTTTATTCTGCGAGTAAACTGGCAACAGAAGAATTTCCGAATTTTGATGTAGGACAGAGAAGTGCTGCATCTATCGCCAGAAGAATCCAGGACCCGCTGGCAGAATTGGTGAAAATTGAGCCAAAATCCATCGGAGTCGGACAGTATCAGCATGATATGAACCAGAAAAAACTGGGCGAAGCACTGGGCGGAGTCGTGGAAGACTGTGTAAACCGTGTCGGTGTGGATTTAAATACCGCATCTGCATCCCTGCTTTCCTATGTTTCCGGTATTTCCAAAGTGATCGCGAAAAATATCGTTGCATACCGCGAAGAAAACGGAAGCTTCCAGAACAGAAAAGAACTTCTGAAAGTTGCAAAATTAGGACCAAAAGCATTTGAGCAGTGTGCCGGATTCCTCAGGATACGCAGCGGAGAAAATCCACTGGACTGCACAGGAGTCCATCCGGAGAGCTATGCGGCAGCAGGCAAACTTCTGGAGTGTCTCGGCTATACAAAAGAAGACATCACAGCCGGAAATTTAAACGGAATTTCCAGAAAGATCAGAGATTACAAAAAAATGGCAGAAGAGCTGGAAATCGGCGAGCCGACACTGCGTGACATCACGGCAGAACTGGAAAAACCTGGCCGAGATCCGCGTGATGAAATGCCAAAACCGATCCTTCGAAGCGATGTTCTGGCGATGGAAGACTTAAAAGAAGGAATGGTACTTAAAGGAACCGTTCGAAACGTCATTGATTTCGGAGCATTCGTGGATATCGGTGTACATCAGGACGGCCTGGTGCATGTCTCTGAGATGAGCAGTAAAAAGTTCGTAAAACATCCGCTGGATGTCGTAAAAGTAGGCGATATTATCGATGTGAAAGTGATCGGCATCGACCTCAAGAAAAAAAGAATTTCTCTGTCCATGAAATTGTAAAAGTTTTCCGAAAATACTTGACAAAAGAAAAAATTATCTTATAATTGCAGATAGCAGAAATCTTCGGGGCGGGGCGTAATTCCCCACCGGCGGTATAGTCCGCGACCCGCGTAAGCGGCTGACATGGTGAAATTCCATGACCGACAGTCAAAGTCTGGATGAGAGAAGAACATACGATGGTATATCAAAGCCCTGAATCTGTAGAACAGATTCAGGGCTTTTTATTTCAAAATGATGGCATCGTATCAGACGAAGATCTTCCTGTGAATTAAATTCAAAAAGGAGAGATGGACGTATGAACAGTTCAGGTACAAATGCAGTGAAAACAACTGCAGAAAGAAGTAACTTAAGAAATCTGGTGCAGATTGGTATGTTGGGGGCGGTTTCCGTTGTGTTGATGATGTTTGAAATACCGCTTTTCTTTGCACCGTCTTTCTATAAGATTGACTTGAGTGAAATTCCGGTTCTGATCGGTACCTTTGCGATGGGACCGGTCGCAGGCATGTTTATCGAACTGATCAAAGTCGTACTGCACATGCTTTTTAAAGGATCATCGACCGCAGGTGTCGGAGATTTCGCCAATTTCCTGATTGGCTGTGCCATGATCGTACCGGCAGGTCTGATCTACCAGAAAAAGAAAAGCAAAAAAAGTGCAGTGATCGGAATGATCGCAGGTACGCTGTTTATGGCATTTATCGGATGCTTCTTAAATGCTTTTGTGCTGCTCCCGGCATATGGAAAGGCATTCGGTATGCCGGTCGATGCACTGGTTGCCATGGGAACGGCAGTGAATCCGGCAATCAACAGCCTGCTCACTTTTGTTGTTCTGGCAGTTGCACCATTTAACATTTTAAAAGGACTGATCGTTGGTGTGATCACCTTCCTGCTTTATAAGCACGTAAGCCCGATTCTTCACGGAACACAGTTCTAATACAGAAAAGTGAATATCACATAACCCGAAACGAATACCATGTAACCGGAGGAAAGCTTGTGCTTTTTAAAGTTACGTGGTATTCTTTTTTTCGTGAGCAGGGAAACAAATAAACACGAAACAGATGCTGTATCAGATATGGATTTTAACCCAGGCATCTTGAAAGTGCGGGTATTATCAAGAGAAAGGCGGCAGAAAATGTCAAAAATACAGAAGATCAATAAACAGACAGAAAACAGATTTCTGAATCTGTATGATCTGGAAGCAAAAGACCGGATGGGCGGCGATATCCATTATTATGTTTCATCCAGAGCGAAAACACCGAATGATCTGAAAATAAATACAAGAAATGAAAAGCCGGACGGTGTGATCATTTACAGCCTTTATGGGGAGAAAAAAGACAGGGTTGTGCTGGTACGCCAGTACCGTTATCCACTGGATGATTATGTTTATGAACTGCCATCCGGGCTGGTAGACCAGGGGGAAGATTACAGGCAGGGG
>ERZ779885.2394-NODE-2394-length-17272-cov-4.213394_pt1 | contig 17272 bp, 15 predicted proteins | sample MGYA00511554_ERZ779885 | MGnify/ENA primary metagenome ERZ779885 (study PRJEB29588, sample SAMEA2160998) | human gut metagenome | biome: human gut; feature: human-associated habitat; material: faeces | place: Denmark | collected 2008/2010 ... | reverse complement strand
CTGTTGTGTACGACTGAGACAGATCAGAAAGATAATTTTTACTTTCTTGTCATTCCAGTCGATGGCGTTATTTAAAGTACAGACGGCAATCTTGTTGACCAGTCCCTCTTTTTTGATCGGATGAGGCATCGCAAAGAAATTTCCATAAGCCGTTGGTGCTACTTTTTCACGTTCCAGGACCAGGGTTTCGTAGTTTTCTTCTACATATCCTTTGCGTATCAGTTGGCTGCAAAGAAAACTGATGACTTGTTCTTTTTTAGTAAAATTCATTTTAGGGAAGAACAATTCATCCTCAAATAAATGTAAACAGTCAGAACCTTTTTTACGATTATTTAGAAAGAAAAATATATTTTCAATATCTCTGTCATTTAATAAGTTCTTGACGATATAGACTGGATAACCGGAAACAGTAATTTTATCATCAAAACTAATGATAAGATCAGGATTGATCTCATTTACCTTATTCAGATCAAATGTGGAAATAATGTCATTGATTTCAATTTCATACTGATGGATCCTTGCCAGACGTTTTTTAAAATACTGCAGACCGGAATTTCCCATTGGTGAAACGATAACGATACTTTTTTTGTTTGTGCTGTCTGTACGTTCGAGTGAGCCCATCAGGTGCAGTGTGAGATAGCTGATCTCGTCTTCATACAGACTGATGTGAAAATAATTCTGAATCTGATCTGCCATGTAGACACTGATATCATATAAGATTGGAAATCTCTTTTTGATGTCTTCCAGCATCGGGTTGCGCAGATAGGAACTGTATTTTACTCTATTCTGCAAATTTACCAGATGACTGAGAAGATTATTTTTTAATTTTTCATCTTTTTGAAAATCAAATCCGTAAATTTCATTGATGTCCTTTAAGATCAGGTCAATTAACAAAGACAGTTTTTTGGATTTATCTTCTGAACGAATATTTATTTTTCCGGCGAATAGCGAAGCCAGGTAAAGTAATTCATTACTGTTGAATGTGATCTCTATCATCGACTGAAGCATCTCATAGTACTGTTGTCCCAGTTCCAGATAGTAATGATCGATTTCCATATTGTTTTCATACAGGATATTATGTTCCTGCAGGATTCTATCGATCATGATGGTAACGTGAAGAATGAAGGAGATAAGCTGAATGTCTTTGATACGGATATTGTTCTTGCGAAAGAAAAGGAGAGTCTGTTTTTCCAGCTCTTTTAAATCGATGAAACGACTGAAAAAGTTTTGATAATCCGTGATATTCAGTGTATGCGAACTGAATTCATGTACCAGGTAATACGACATTACTTTTCTTTTTTCCTCCTCGGTTCCCACCATGATCAGATTATTTTTTCTTCGGATGATATCCACGTTAAAATTGCTTTTCTTCAGTTTATGATTGATTTTCTTTATGATTCGAAGCAAAGATGTAGAACTCATGAACAGTGCTTCACTGAGATCATCTATGTTGCTTTCGCTTACAGATAATATTTTTTTCAGCACTTTAAAATCAAGTGTATCTCCGTTTTCTTCACTGTAGTGATCGTGATGCAGTTTCTGCAGGATCGTTTTATTTTGCAGACGATATCCGCTTGACGGCAGAACGGAGATGCTGTCTGGAAAAATTTGATTAATAACATGAATATCATTGCGAATCGTTCTGGAAGAAACATGCAGGATGTTTGCCAGCTGTTCGGAAGTAAGGATATTGCTTTTGCTTAATTCTTTCAATATTTCTGCCTGCCGGTTTGTAATACTATTCATTGTGCCTCTGCTTTCTATACACCCTTTCTGACATATGACAGTTTCATAGGGGATGTCAAAATGTTTATATAATATTTTTTACGGTTTTATTGCTTTTATGAACAAATAAATGAAGGGCGCACATGGCGCCTCTTTGTTCTGCGGTGAAGAGTGCATTACTCTTCTGCATTTTCCTTTTTTAGTAATTCTTTTTCCTGCACCTTGAAGAACGGGAAGTAGATCACCGCATCGAGAACGATGAGTGCAACGACTAAGATCAGGGCACGAATATCCATTGTAGACAGGAAACCTCCGAAAATGGATGGCATGTTCCAAGACAGCATGGCAAATGATTTACCAATGAGTCCTAAACTTGTGCATACATATGCGATCAGACAGTTGCATGTGGATGTAAGGATGAAAGGAATAAAGAAAATCGGATTCAGCATCAGCGGAACACCGAAGATGATCGGTTCTGAAATATTGAAGAAAGCCGGAATAAGACCTACGCGTCCTACTGTTTTGAGCTGTTTGGATTTTGAACGGCAAAGCAGGATTGCAAGCGCAAGCCCTGAGCCGCAGCCGCCGATGATAACGAAATAAACCCAGAATGGTGTCGTGAAGACACGAGGCATTGTTTCCCCTGCCAGTTTTGCGGCTGCATTGACAGAAAGACCGCTTTCACGAATCGGTGCGAGAATTCCTGCGAAAGCTGCATCATGTACACCGAAGAACCAGAACAGCTGTACAAAAGCAGTCATGATAACAGTTGCTGGCAGACTGTCCGCAATCGTAAACGCAGGAGCCAGTGTGGTATAGATCCATCCAGGCATAGTTGTCTGCATATTATAGAAAATAATGAATAATACGGAATACAGTGCAATGATCACAATTCCCGGGCAGAGAGAAGCAAAAGTTTCGGACAGTGAAGCTGGCACGGAATCCGGAAGTTTGATTCGTCCGAAATTTTTCTCACGCATTTTGCGATAGAGTTCCACAGTCAGAATCGAAATGAAGATTGCAGCCAGGATGCCTTTACCGTCCAAATAAGAGATTTCAACGCTTTTTGAATCGAATCCAAGCTCAATCGGCGCAACTGAGGTCAGTACAAATCCACATAAAGATAACAGGATCGGCAGTAAATTATCGAGTTTGTAAGACTTAGCAAGAAAACTTGACAGTGCTACGACAATATACAATGACATGGCACCCATCGTAATTGCATTGATCCATGATAAAATCGTGGCATTGTTGCTTGCGAATGAAGCCCAGGCAAGCAGAAATCCGTTGGTAGTATTTTCAGTGACAGGTGCTGCGGAAATAACAGATACGATACCTCCTGCCAATGTGATCGGCATAATGCTGATAAAGGCATCGCGGATGGCTTTTAAATGTCTTTGAGTTGAAAATTTCGTCGCAAACGGCATCAGTTTCACTTCCAGAAACGATGTAAAACTATTCATCATAATATCCCTCTCCTTCTAAATTGTTACAGGTCAAATTTCTTTTGAATTTCCTGAAAAATGGCTTTTCCGTTCATGATTCCGTAATACTGAGGTGCAATCGTGTCGACCGGGAGGCTGACCGATTCTTCAATCTGTCCTTTCAGATGACGAATCTGCGGACCGATCAGGATCAGCTCATATCCTTCGTCCAGATGATCGAGGTATTCTGCCTCTCCGTAGGCCCTGCATTCAAGTTTTCCTTCACTGGCTTCTTCGATTTTCTTTGCCAGGATCCCCGTGGACATTCCGGCATTACATACTAACATGACTTTCATAAATTCCATTCCTTTCTCTTTATCTTTTCACCGTTGCTTTCAATGATTTCTTTAAACCAGTAATAACTTTTTTTCGGCTTTCTTGTCAGATTCTCATCGTCGAAATCAATGGCGACAAGACCATAGCGCTTCTCTACACCGTTTTTCCAGGAGTAAAGATCAAATGTGCTCCATGCATAATAGCCACGGATATCTACACCTTTGTCAGCCGCATTCATCATTGAATTGATGTGATCATTCATAAATGAAATGCGATAATCATCCTGTACCTGATCGACTTTTACATCTTCGCGGACCCCTACACCGTTTTCTGTGATGAAGATCGGAAGATGATATCGGTTGTAGACATCGATTAGTCCTTTTTCCAATCCCTGCGGATAGATTTCGGTATCCCATTCCGTGTAAATCGCATCCGGATTTTTCATGATTTGTTCAAACCATCCTTTAATGACGATCTTGCTTTCTCCCTGGAAATTCTTTCCCTGATTATTTACTACAAAAGCAGTTTCGCCGGATGTATATGGACGAACGAGAACACGTGAATAATAATTCAGACCGAGAAAATCCACTGTGTTTTCCTTGATTGTTACCAACTGCTCGTCTTTGATGAAAGAAAGATCATATTTCTGTGACAATACGCAGAGCAGATCAAAAGGAATTTCTCCCTTGGCCGCAGTATCCAGAATCCAGTTGTTTGCATAATTGTCTGCAAAACGCATGGCAATTTTCGTTGCCAGAGAATCATCGATACCGTCGACTGGACCAAAGCTGTGAACAATGCCGATTTGTCCTTTATAATGTCCTTGTCGGAAAGCACGAACCCCCAGAGAGCTGGCATACATAACATGATAAGCTGCGGTAATCATTTCCTGTACGCTTTGATGACCCGGCGGATAATTGCCTACCAGATAACCGCTGAAGGTAAACCATTTCGGCTCGTTGAATGTAACCCAGTGTTCCACAAGATCATGAAAATGTTCAAAGCATACCTTTGCGTAATGCTCATATGCCCGGCATGTCGCTTCATTCAGCCATCCGCCTTCTTCTTCCCAGTATTGCGGAAGGTCCCAATGATAGATCGTTACAAACGGAACGATATTGTTTTCTTTGCAGCATTGCAGTACGCTGCGATAGAAGGCAATGCCCTTTTCGTTGACTGTACCTTCTTTATCTTTGATGATCCGCGGCCAGGACAATGAAAGACGATATGTATTCTGTCCGCCTTTTGCCATCATTTCGATGTCTTCTTTATAGTGGTGATAGTGATCACTTGCTATATCCCCGTTTTCATAATTTCCTTCGTGCAGATAGACATCCCACATGCTCGCTGCTCGGTCATCTTCTTTCCAGGCGCCTTCACACTGGTAGGAAGCAGTCGCGCTTCCCCATAAAAAATCTTTTCGCAACGTCATCTTAATACTCCTTTCTGTTGGCCAGTATTTCGTATACTTCATACAATTCTTTTGCCATGTCCAAAGCGATTTCCGAGCTGGCAACATGGTCTTCTGCGTGAATCAGCAGCAAACTTGCCGGCACATTATCGTGCGCAGCCATTTCCCTGAGCAGTTCCGCATGTGTTTTTTGAGAAAGCAGCAATTCCTGCTTTGCATGTTTCAGCAGGTCGAGAGATGAATCGAAATTCTTCTTCTTGACTTCACGTATAGCTTCATATGCATCTCCTCTTGCATTTCCGCTGTGCAGTATCATCTGCATGCAACTGACTTCAATATCCATTCGCTGTCTCCTTTCGTTTGTACGCTTCTATTGTAATTTTTAATCTTAGATTTGAAAAAACAGCTTTTTCCGCTATAAAGCGGAAATTCATGTTCTTTTTTTAAATAAAAAAGTCTGATCAAAATATCAGACTTTTCTGCATAAAGAGACGATTCAAACTTCAAAACCAACGTTTCTTCTTAAAATAAAGAATCAGCAGGACACATACGATGAAACTGACAACAATGAAAACGGGATAGCCGTAAATACTGTCGAGTTCATACATGTACTTGAAGTTCATGCCATACCATCCGACCATTAAGGTCAAAGGCAAAAAGATCGCTGTGATGAGCGTGAACAGTTTCATGATATTGTTTTGTTCAATATCGATTTGTGCCTGGTAGGCTTCACGCATCTGAGTCACATAGTCGCGCAGATTTGTTACACTGAGCTGCAGCCGGTCGATTCGATTATGAATGATATTGAGCCTGCGCAGTGTCTCTTCGTCGAAAAATCTGTTTTCGTTTTCCAGTAAACCGTCAAAAATAACCTGAAGCTGATTGTAATAGTGCTTCAGATGCAAAAGCTGCTTACGAAACTTAATGATTTGGTTCAGATAATCTTTTCTTTTTTCCTGAAGTGCATGGTCTTCGGCATTGGTGATCATTTCTTCGAATTCGTCAATATATTCCATGTCATGTTCAATCAGTTGGATAAAGAACATGCGCAGCATTTCCTGACAGCTTTTTTCTTTTTCTGTTTCAAATAAAGAGCGGTATTGTGTGCATAAATGAGCATCTTCCATAAAAACGAGAAGCTGCTGCCGATCGAGAAACAGTGAAATCTTTTTCTCTTTTTTGGATTTGCTTTTAAGATTGAACCATTCAAAGCTGATCAGAAGAAACGAATCATAGACCTCAAACACAGTTGCATTGCTGTTATGTAAATGTCGCGTCAAGACTGCTGCTGTCGAAGCATCCAAAGGAATTTCTTCGGGGACTTCGTAACGTAATACTTTGTTCATGACATCATGTCCTTTCTCTCTATGTACAGTATAGCATAAAATAAAGATGACCTTTGTTGAACAGAAAGATATGCTACAATAAGACAACAGGGGAAAAGGGGAAAGGTATGTGGATCATCAGTGGTATCATAAATAAAAGAAAACAAAAACAGCTGGAGAAAAATGAAGAGTGCCTGCAGCTGTCATTACAGAACAAAGCAGTACTTCAGGAAGTATATGAGCAGCTGAATCAGAAAAAAGAACTGATTGATTTGCAGTTTTTTGAGCGATGGCAGCGAAATCACAAACATCTGATTGTGCAAATGCAGGGTCTGAAACTATCTTATTATCAAAATTGTGAAACTTATTGTGAATTAGAAACTACACATCGGGAGCTGTTAGATCTGTCATTATCATTACGACAGAAAATCATAAATCATAATGAGCAGATCATTCAGCAGAATATGAATGACTACTATCAAGTGGTCGGTGCAGTGGAAGGAGAAAAACTTGACGAGAAGCAAATGAGTGCTGTAGTAAAGAACGCACATAATCAGCTGATCATAGCCGGTGCCGGCTGCGGGAAGACAACGACCATTTTGGGAAAAATAAAATATCTTTTGAACAGCGGACAATGTATGGCATCAGATATTCTGGCCCTTTCTTTTACAAATGCGTCAGCACGGGAACTGCGCCAACGAATCGAAAAGGAGACCGGAAAAACGGTAGATGCCTGTACCTTTCATAAGCTGGGATTGGATATCATTAGTAAATTATTCAGACGGCAAATCAACAGAAGCCTACTCAGTTTCTTATAAAGGTACAAATGGTACGAACGGTTCAAACGGTACAAGTGTTACTGTAAGTTCAACTTCTGTAACATATCAAGCAGGCACAAGTGGAACTACTCCTCCGACAGGAACTTGGAGTCCTACGGTTCCTAATGTGGCAAATGGTCAATATCTATGGACAAAGACAGTAGTGAATTACTCAGATGGAAAGTCTACTGAATCATATTCTGTATCTTACAAAGGCACAAATGGAATCAATGGAACAAACGGTAAGGATGCTATCACAATGGCAATCACTTCAAGCGGTGGAACAATCTTCAAAAACACTGCCATTGCTACAACTTTAACTGCTCACGTTTATAAAGGTGGAGTTGAAGTGACTGGCTCTGCTTTATCTAGTTTAGGAACTATTAAGTGGTATAAAGATGGAGGAACTACTGCAGTAGTGACAGGTACGACTTATACAATCGGTGCTGGTGACATTTCGAACAAAGCTACATTTAGTGCTCAATTGGAGGGATAGATATGGCAATTAAAGCAACGGCTTTAATTACATTAACTAGAGTAAATGATGGTAAAGGTATTAAGTCTACATCAGTAACTTATCAAATATGGTCAAATGGTACTTCAACTCCGACTGGTACATGGTCATCTACTCCTCCAAAAACTACTGCTGATAAACCATACTTATGGACAAGGACAGTAATTACTTATAGCGATAACACTCAGAGTACTTCGTATTCTGTTGGAAGTACTCCTGAAGGGATTGTTGTTGGTGGAAGAAATTTATTAAGAAACACAGCATTTAAAGATGTTAAAAACTATGAAGAAGTATACGTTAACAATAAGTACACTAAATTTAGTAATAACACATTAAAACTTATTTGCGATAATACATCGGGTACATCACAAAAATACACTGTAGTTGATAACCTTAAACCCACATGGGATTTGGCGGATGTTCTTGGACAAGATATAACAATATCCATGTGGATTTATATAGAAACTGTAGGTCAACTTGATGGATATGAGTTCAGAATTCTATTTACACATAATGGTGAATATCAATGGTTTAATCCTAATAAATCATATCCGGTCTGCATTCCTAGTGCTTCAGAGCTTAAAGTTGGATGGAATTATATCTATGCAACATTTAGAGTAGCTGAAGACAGCACGGAAGTGAAGTTTAACTTTATATGCAATTCACGTCCTGGAAAAAAGAGTATTTGCTGGATTAGTTCACCTAAAGCAGAATTTGGTAATAAGCCTACAGCATGGACTCCAGCACCTGAAGACCAAGAACAGTATGTTGATGATAAAATAGCAGCTTCTGAAAAGACTACAGAAGAGAGTTATAAAGCATTAATTAACCAAACGGCTCAAGAGATTAGCTTATTAGTCCAAAGTGTCAAATCTACAGCTGATTCAAACTCTTCTTCTATATCTACCATTGCCAGTAACCTGAAAGTTACATCAGATGGTTTAAACGCTACTAAAACTTCTATTAATACTTTAACAGATGCGGTTAATGGTACCGTTTCAAAGCAAGAATTACAGCAGTATCTTAGATGGAATGGTGGGGATTTAGAGTTAGGTAACTCAGTACAACCATTTAGATGTAAGCTATCAAATACAGAATTAGCGTTCTATCAAAATGAAGATAAAGTAGCATGGATTTCAAACAAAGAACTATATATTTTAAAAGCCATTATTGCCCAATCAATTGGATGTGGAAATTTCCTATTCGTTGATGAAGGTGATCTTGGCTTTTCTTTAATTTAGGAGGTGAGTAGATGGCTAGTAATAGCACTCAATTAGGATGCGCTAACACAAGCTATAAATATACATTAAGTGTTAACTGGTCTGAAAGTGAAACAAATATTGCAAACAACACAACTAAGATCACTGCTAATGGTTCTTTAAGTGCTAGTAATGTAGGATTTGATGCCTTATACGATTCATATGCTTGCCATTTAAAGCTATATTGGCATGATAATAATAAAAATACAGATACATTATTTGCTACTTCTGGAGCATTTACTACATGTGGTATGGGCTACGGTACTCGTTCAGTATCTGGATCAATCACAGTAACTCACAAATCTGATGGTAGCTTAAGCGGTTATGTAAAAGTATATTTCGATGCTCCTACTACTTCAGGAGGTTGGTCACCTAGCTCTTCTTCATGTAGCACTGGATGGACAACATGTACTACAATTGCTCGTACTTCAAGTATTAGTGGATTAAGTGGTAATCAATTAAACAGTGGAGTATCAGTCACAATTGATAGAAAATCAAGCTCATTTACTCATAAGGTAGAGTATAAATTTGTAAATAGTGGATGGACTACAGTAAGTTCAAACACTGCTACAAGTTGTTCGTTTACTCCACCATTAGCATTAGCGAGTCAGATTCCTAGTGCTACGAGTGGCGCTTTAACAGTCAGAGTTACAACTTACAACGGCTCAACTCAGATAGGTAGCTCAGTTACTAAGAGTATTAATCTGAGTGTTCCGTCGACAGTTGTTCCAAGTATATCCGGTTTAACAGCAACAAGAATAGATAATGGAGTTCCAAGTTCCTGGGATATTTATGTTAAAGGCATATCTCAGGTAAAAATTACTGCAAGTGGTGCAAGTGGATCATATGGCTCAACAATTTCAGGTTATTCTATTTCTGGTCCGGGTTTGTATACTAACTCAAGCTCTGGTACTTCCGGACAATTATCTTCTACTGGTACTCAAACTTATACTTGTACTGTAACAGATTCTCGTGGGCGTAAAGCTTCAAAATCAGTAAGTATTACAGTTGTAGATTACTCATATCCTAGTATCTCAATGTCTGTTGAACGTTGCCAATCTGACGGTACAAAGGATGCAAGTGGTACATATTTAAGAGTTGTTATTAATTATGAAATAGCTTCAGTATCAGGTAAAAACTCAATAGCTTCTAAGTCGTGTAGTTGCAATGGTGTTTCAAACTCATCATTTGCATCTGGCACGGCTTTTGTTTTAGCTGCTAATTGTTCTATTGGTTCTCATTATGCTGTGAATGCAAGTATTAGAGATGCATTAGGTAGAACAGCTAGTGCAAGTGCTGAAGTAAGTACAGCCTACCGTGTTCTAAATGTTAACAAGAATAAAGACGGTGTTGCTATTGGTAAGTTTTCTGAAAAGTCTGCATTTGAAGTTAATATGGACACTTTTATTTATAAAGGATTATCTGTTGGTGGTGGGATTTGTGCTGGCAATTCTTCGATTATCGGTTATCCAATATATGGTGCAGCAGGAGCGGCGTCATGGTATAAGATAGGGACTTGGACTAGTGGCGGAGACGCACATACCTGTAAGATTACTATTTTAACTGGAAATGGTCACAACGGAGGTGATACTCAAAACACGGAGATAGAAGTATTTATCAAAGATGGATGGCAATCTTCTCCTGCTCCTGCTAATGCTTTTGGTGGAACCTATATAGTTAAGTATAACTATCACAATGGAATCCGTTTCAAATTATTAGCAACTTCACATAATGTAGTAGATGTATGGGTGTATTTCCCATGGGATTATTGGAATGGTCATTACATGTTTGAAGGATATGGGTCATTTATACATGGAGACAGCACAAATCAATCATCAGAACCATCTTATGGTACTTATAATGCAATTATTAATTATACTGCAGATTTTAAAGGTTATCCGGTAGGATCAATTTATCTTAGCTGGGATAATACAAACCCTCAAAGTTTTATGGGAGGGACTTGGGTTAGAATGGCTGAAGGTAGAGGATTATTTGGTATCGGATATTCTACAGGTAAAGATGGGTATAAGGGACAAGTCGGCGAACACGAAGAGTTCGGTAGTTGGAAACATACAATAACCACAGATGAAATGCCAAGTCATAGCCATAATTTAGCTCATATGGAAGCTGTTCGTGAAGCTGGTGGGTATGGACTCGCCACTGGTGCGGTTGGCTTTGTTGACCGTGCAATTGTTCAAGGTGATTACTACAACAGTAAGCGATATTCAACAACAACTGCAACAGGGTCAGGCAATTCATTTTATACTGTTTCACCATATATAGGTATATATGTCTGGCGTCGCACAGCTTAGAAAGGAATATTCAAAATGGTAAAAACACATGAAATTAATTTAAGTATTGAACTATTTAATTCATTCACAAATAGAAACTATATCATTCTAGATAACAGCGAATTAAATATTCAAAAGAGTGATTATATTTTGTTCAGACAGACGATTTCTGCAAAGGGTGAGGAAGTTCCAACAGACCTTTTCAGAATGACTCAAGTACAAGATATTGTAGGAGACAGTGGCTTAAAAGAAGGTTATGTCTTAATTAATGTAAATAAGTTATAAAAAAAACTAGCCGTGAGATATTGTTGGCTAATCACGACTAGCCTAACCCAAATGGTTAGCATTTGACAAACTTAGTGCTATATATTCAAAACACTACAGGTAACCCACACATGGTAACACATAAGGCGTGAAAAAAGAATTTATTAATAAAGTATTTATGTCTGCGCGACTTTAGGCGCGGGGAAATGGAGGAAATAATGAATATTGTAAAAAATTTAGTAAGTCCTAGCTTATATTATTGTAAATGTCCTTTTGACATGAATCCAACTCGTATTGTTGTTCATAACACTGCAAATGACGCTTCTGCTAGAAACGAAATTCAGTATATGATCAACAATCATAACGAGGTTTCATTCCATTATGCTGTCGATGACAAAGAAATTGTTCAAGGTATTCCTGAAAACAGAAACGCTTGGCATTCAGGAGATGGTGGAAATGGAGTAGGTAACAGACAAGGTATTGCTATTGAAATCTGTTACTCTAGATCAGGTGGACCAAAATTTGATGCTGCTGAAGTATTAGCTGCTAAATTTATTGCATTTAAATTAAAGGAAAAAGGATGGGGCATTGACAAAGTAACTAAACACCAAGACTACTCCAATAAATATTGCCCACATAGAACCCTAGATAAAGGTTGGCAACGATTCCTAAACATGATTCAAGCAGAGTTAAATGCTCTAAATGGACAATCTAAACCTGCTGTTCAAAATGGAGCTTTAGAATCTTATAACGGATTTGTAGAAATTACATATTCTGGAGCAGATGGTATTGTCTTACATACTCAAGCTTCTTGGGATGATTCAACAGCTGCAGGAACAGTTAAAAAGGGTGAAGTATTTACTGTTGTAGGACGTCAATTAGTTGATGGAGTTTACATGTATAAACTTAAATCTGGTAAATGGATTACATCAGCAAAAGAATATGTATCATTTAGAACAGAATTACACGGATCTACAACTCAAACGACACAAGCCCCAACACCAGCTAAACCAACTTGCAAATATGGTGTAGGAACAAGAGTCTGCACTAATACTTTGTCAAATGACTCAGCTGGTTCAAAGGTATATAAAGGGGAATGGTCAGGAAAGATCACAAGAGTCATTCCAGGAGCTAAGTTCCCATATTTATTAAACAATGGAACAGGATGGACAAACGATACTGGAATTGACACTGATCCAAATGTGCCAAGATAGGAAGGAAAAGGTGAACTATTATGGATTTCAACGCATTAACACAAAACTTTGAAATTGTTGTACTTGTCGGATGTTTAGTGGTTGGGTATATTATTAAAAAATCATTAGACTTCATTCCAAACAAGTATATTCCAACAATCTTAGCAATTTTAGGAGCTTGTTTGAACTCAGTCGCTAAAGGACCAAGTTTAGAAACAATTGTTTACGGTGCACTAATGGGTCTTGCATCTACAGGTATGCACCAAGCATTTACACGATTTGTAGAAAACACACCTGAAGAATAATTGAGGCTTGATCATGGTTTTTACAATTAATTCTGATCAAGTGCTTTGGGTATGTACTTCGCTTGCTGCTCTATGGACTGCGTGGGGTATCTTCAAACAAATTAAAAAGCCAAGTGACGACCACAGAGCAATGTTACTTAAGCATGATAACGACTTGAAAGAACACGAGGAGTTATTCGCTAAGGACAATAGACGGCTTATTACATTAGAAGATGGGTACCGCAAAATGTTAGAGTGGCAAACGGAGCAACATCGTATAAATATGGAAAACGAAAGACGATTTAAAGAAGATGAGGAGTCTCGTAAAGTAATCATGAAAAGTCTTTATGTCATAATCAATCACACAATTACTGGTAATGGCATTGACCAACTTAAGCATGTACGAGATGACTTAAACGACTTCCTTATTGAGAAGTAAAAACAAAAGAGGGCTCGTTATATTTTCAAGTCCTCTTCGTTTTTCTGTGTGTACTAATAGATGTTAACCAACCGGATACAAAATGTGTACGTGACAATTGAAGAAACCGGGTGTAACAACACTTTCATGAATGATATCTTCGTTTATTTCGTGATAATCTTCAATTTGAACGATTTTATCATCTTCAATAGTAATTAATTGATCAAGCTTAGGTGTATCACTAATACCATCAATTAAAGTTTGGGCATGAATATATAGCTTTGTCACTTTACAATCACTCCATCTTTAATGACCTTATCAATTTTACGAACATTTGAAATAGCATCCAATGGATTTTCTTCAAGACAAACGAGATCGGCATGTTTACCCACTTCTAAAGTTCCATAATCATCTAAGACACCTAAACAATCAGCTGAATTGTGTGTCGCAATCTTTAAAATGTCCATACGATCTACACCGTATTTCTCCATTAATTCCATTTCATAAGCGGTGTTGTCATGGTAGTTGAATGGTGTACCACCATCTGTACCTAGGGCAATCTTTAATCCTTGGGCATAGGCTTTTTTAAAACTTTCTACGTGTGCATCCTTAACATAGATTGCCTTTTTAACCATATAGTCAGCAACACCTGCTTCAATACCATTTTCTACAATGCATTGAGGAGCAACTAAAGTAGGAACTAAATAAGTACCGTGTTCTTTCATAAAATCCAAGCATTCTTGATCTAAGAAGATTCCGTGTTCTATTGAATCAATACCAGCATATAGAGCATTTTTTATACCTTGTGTTCCTTGGGCATGGGTAGCTGTTTTTCTTCCAGCTTTATGTGCTTCTTCAATAATGACAGCCATTTCTTCTTGTGTTAATTGAGCACTTCCTGGCTCAACCCCTTTGGTCATAACTCCACCTGTAGCCATGATTTTAATTATATCGACACCTTCTTTAAGAAGGGTACGAGCTGCTTTTCGACATTCATCCTTGCCATCGGCTTCAATTCCATCTTGCCAACCATGACCGCCTGTCATACAAATGCATCTTCCAGCACACAACATATGTGGTCCTTGAATGAGTCCAGAATCAATACAGTCACGAATCTGCATATCATAATCGTTGGCAGTACCTAAAACACGGATAAAAGTAACTCCTGAATGAAGGTAGTCTTCACAGTGTTTTTGCGTATAGAATGCTTTCTCCATCAAACTAAACTTTTTATCGGTCCCAAAGCCAACCGGTTCCATAATGTGAACGTGGCAGTTAAAAAAACCAGGGGTAACGACATTGGCATGAATGACTTCTTCATTTGTTTCATGATATTCTTCAATGGAAACAATTTTTCCATCTTCAATTGAAATCAATTGATCTTTCTTTGGTGTATCACTCACTCCATCAATCATTATTTTTGCGTGTACGACTAATTTGCTCATAATTAAAACTCCTTTTTAAGTGATTATGAACCTTGAAAGAGAAATATGCAAGTAGTTTCAGAAAATTAATGTAAAAAAAGAGGGAATCCAAGGATTCCCTACAACATAGATTTAAATAAAATGTCGTTATAGTCTGGTAAAGGCCAGTCTTCTTTAGAAACATTGGTTTCAATCACATCCGTCAATTGACGAATTGTTTCCATTAACGGAAGTAATTCATCGGCCGCAAAACGAGCAGCTTGTTTTTCTGTTGTGGTTTCTTTGTTGATCAATGCTTCTAATGTATCTAAGTGATTGGATACTAATTCTAGAGGTGTATTGATGTTTTTTAAAATTTTAACTTCTAATGGTGCCTCAATGCCACTTGATTTTTTTGTTTGAATGATTTGAGCCAATTTAGCTTCATAACTAAAGATAGCAGGTAAGATTTGTTTTCGTAACATATAAGCCATTGTTTTAGCTTCAATTTGAACTACTTGGTAGTAGTTTGTGAGTAGGATACTTTCACGAGCATGCAATTCACTTGCAGAATATACATTGTGTTTTTCAAATAATTGTAGATTCTTTGGATCTGTATAGTGAGGAAGTGCATCCGCTGTTGTTTTAAGTTCTAATAAGCCACGTTTTTGTGCTTCCTTTTTCCATACATCGGAATATCCATTTCCAGAGAAAATGATACGCTTATGATTCTTTAATGTCTTTTGAATCAACGCAATTAAGGATTTTGTCATATCTTTTTGTTTAACACATTCCAATTCATCCGCAAACTGTGTTAATTCTTCGGCTACGATTGTATTTAAAATAGTGTTTGGACAAGAAATGTTTAAGTTGGATCCAAGCATTCTGAATTCGAATTTATTACCTGTAAATGCGAATGGAGAAGTACGGTTACGGTCTGTAGAATCTTTTGCGATTGGAGGAAGGGTAGAAACACCAAGTTCCAATTTACGATCGATTGTATCTACATATTCATTTCCAGCTTCAATGGCTTCAAGAATGGCAGTTAGTTCTTCACCTAAATAGATAGAGATAATAGCGGGTGGAGCTTCATCTGCACCTAAACGGTGGTCGTTTCCGGCACTGGCAACAGAGATTCTTAATAAATCCTGGTATTCGTCTACACCTTTGATGATGGCAGCTAGAACGGTTAAGAAACGAATATTGTCTTTTGGCGAATCACCTGGTTCTAAAATGTTTTCTCCTTCTTCTGTACAGAAAGACCAGTTGTTGTGTTTACCACTACCATTGACACCATCAAATGGTTTTTCATGTAGTAAACATACCAATCCATGATGAGAAGCTACTTTTTGTAGAACTTCCATAGTCAATTGGTTTTGGTCATTCGCAATATTTGTTGATGTAAATACAGGCGCCAATTCAAACTGACATGGAGCTACTTCTTTGTGTTCGGTCTTGGCATAAACACCTAATTTCCAAAGTTCTTCATCGACTTCTTCCATATAAGCTTTTACTCGTTCAGATAAACTACCAAAGTAGTGATCATCTAATTCTTGACCTTTTACGGGAGCCGCACCAAATAATGTTCTTCCTGTTACTAATAAGTCTAGACGTTCTTTGAACATGTCTTCATCAATCAAGAAATATTCTTGTTCTGGACCTACTGTTGTTTTGATTTTATGAATGTTGTAACCCATAATGTTTAATAAACGAACAGCTGCTTTGTTTAAGGCATCATTACTTCTCAATAATGGTGTTTTCTTATCCAAAGCACTACCATCATAAGAGCAGAATAAGGTTGGAATATATAAAGTTTTTTCTTTGACAAAAGCTAGAGAAGTTGGATCCCATGCGGTATATCCTCTGGCTTCAAAAGTGGCACGCAATCCTCCGCTTGGAAAACTTGAGGCATCGGGTTCACCTTTGATTAATTCTTTTCCTCTAAAATCTGAAATAACAGATGTTGGCCCTGTTGGATTGATAAACGCATCATGCTTTTCAGCCGTAATACCTGTCATGGGTTGGAACCAGTGCGTATAGTGAGTTGCACCCTTATCCATAGCCCAGTCTTTCATGGCGTTTGCGACTACATCTGCGATCTCTTTAGGAAGTTCCTTTCCTTTTTCCATCACATCCATCATTTGTTTGTAGACGGCATGAGGCAAGTATCTTTGCATAGCAGATGTACTGAATACGTCACATCCAAAATATTCATCGACAATTTTCATTTTTCTAGTATCCTCCTGTCGCGTATATAATATCATTATTTTCACAAATGTTTTGAGAAATTTTTCTTTTTTTCAAAAAAACTCCATTTTTTTACGTATAAGAGTATGTAGGCAATCTGACACACCTAGTTGATTAGATAGTCATAAAACGAAGGTGTAATTGTTTCTTGATCTAGGACACAAAAGTGATGATGGTTCTTTTTAATATCGATACTAACTGTAATCAAAGACTTATCTAACGAATTGTTGTCTAGTTACATTGCGATATTTATAGTTCTAGATAAACAGTTAAATGCCTACTAGAAAGTGGTGCTCATGAGAAGTGCAAATTTATTAAATGATTTCGCCTTTAAGTATGTGTTTGGCGAAGATTGTAAGG
>ERZ779885.2377-NODE-2377-length-17371-cov-8.452529_pt1 | contig 17371 bp, 16 predicted proteins | sample MGYA00511554_ERZ779885 | MGnify/ENA primary metagenome ERZ779885 (study PRJEB29588, sample SAMEA2160998) | human gut metagenome | biome: human gut; feature: human-associated habitat; material: faeces | place: Denmark | collected 2008/2010 ... | reverse complement strand
CCGCCCTTTCCGGCGCGGAGTTTCGTGTGGAGAGCGCGGACGGAAGCGAGACATACGACGTCACGACGCCCTCCTCCGGCATTGTCACTGTCAACGTGAAGAAGCCGGGCACTTTCTATGTCAAGGAAACGAAGGCGCCATCCGGCTACTCGCTGGACAGCACCCGGTATTCCGTCAATGTGACAGCGGATGACGAAGAAGCCCTCCTGACCATTGAGAACAGCAAGGACGCAGGTCTCAAGATCTTCAAGTACGACGCGAACACGGACGAACCCTTGTCCGGTGCGGTGTTCACCGTGACAAATATCGGCACCGGCTGGAGCACGGACGTGACGACGGGAGATACAGGTCTTGCCATCCTCTCCAATCTGGAACCGGGCGATTACCGAATCGAGGAAAAAACGCCCCCGGCCGGCTACCTGCCCGCCGAAAACCCGGTGCAGACCATCAAGCTGGAAGCAGACACCGTTGGACAGGTGGTCTACAAGAACGAACCGGACTGGTCTGAGGTCAGCCTGAAAAAGACCGTGGAGGGAACGGACGAACCCATCGCCAACGTGGTATTTGAGTTCCGCCGGCAGGACAGCGCGAAAACGCAGTCCTTCACCACGGACGAAAACGGCGAGATTCACGCCCGGCTTGTGCCGGACTGGTATGTGGTGCGCGAGCTCTCCGGCCCGGAGAACGTGGTCATCGATTCCACGCCGCGCACGGTGCAGCTCCTCCCCGGTGAAACGGTGGAGCTGGCCTACACAAACAAGCTGAAACCCAGCCTGACTCTGCGGAAGGTGGACGACCAGACGGACGAACCACTTGCCGGGGCGATCCTCGAGGTCAAGTACAGCGATGGCAGCTTTGTGGGAGAAGGCAACTGCGACCGCGGCCCCGGCGTCTACCGGAGCGATGAAAACGGAACCGTGGAGCTCATGAATCTCCCGGACGGCGCGTCCGTCGTGGTGCGGGAGCTGGAAGCCCCGGAGGGCTATCTGCTGGATGATACGCCCCACACCATCAAGCTGAACGCCGGAGAAACCCACAGCTTCACGCTGCGGAATGTACCGAAGCCGGGCCTCTATCTGCGCAAGATCGATTCCGAGACCAAAGAGCCCATCCTTGGCGCCAGGTTTGAAATCTCCAAGCCCGATGTTCCCGGCAGCGCGCAGACCTACATGACGAACGATCAGGGCGTCATCTTCCTGCCGGAGCAGGATGTGACGGCGCTGGTGATTGAGGAGATCGCAGCCGCACCCGGCTATATCCTGAACAGCAAGCCCATCACGGTGCAGCTGGAGCCGGGAAAACGGAAGGACATTGTCATTGAAAATACCTCGAAGCCTGGCCTGCGCATTCTGAAAACGGATGAGGACGGCAACCCCGTGGACGGCGTGACGATCCGTGTCAGCCGCGAGGACGGCAGCGTGGTGGGCGAATATGTCACGGAGGACGGCGCCATCTTCCTGCCGAACCTGAACGCCGCGACGTATGTGCTTGAAGAGATCGCCTGCCCGCCGCAGTACCAGCTCAATTCTGAAAAGAAGATTGTCACGCTGGAGGAAGGCAAGATCGGGCAGGTCACGTTTGTCAACAAGCGCCGCCCCTCGCTGGAAATCGTCAAGCTGGACAGCATCACGAAATCGCCTCTGGCAGGCGTGACCTTCCGGATTTCGGAGGTGGACGGCCGGGAGATCGGCCAGTTCCAAACGGACGGGGAAGGCCGTATTCTGGTGACGGAAGACCTGCAGGACGGCGTGCGGTATGAGGTACAGGAGGTTGCCACCATGTCCGGCTACATTCTCGATTCCGATCCGCGTCAGATTACGCTCAAGGCTGGGGAGGATAATACTCTGTACATTGAAAACACGGCGAAATCGCCGCTGTACATTCTGAAAACCGACAAGAAAACCGATGAGCCGGTGGGCGGCGTCAAATTCCGGGTGGAAAAAGCCAACGGCGAGCTCGTCGCGGAGGTGACCACCTCCAGCACCGGGTATGCTGCGGTGCCGCAGATGGAGCCGGGCTATGTGACTGTCCGGGAAATCTCTGTCCCCGACGGCTATGCGCTTGACCCCATCCCGAAAATTATCCTCATCGAGGCCGGGAAGCCTGCTATCCTCCACTTTGAGAACGAGCCCTACGGCAATCTCCTGATTCAGAAGGTGGACGCGCAGGATTCGACGCCGCTCGCCGGGGCGCGGTTCCGTGTGGAAACCATCGACGGCACGCTGATCGGCGAGGACTTTGTAACCGGGACGGACGGCTCCGTGACGGTTCCCGGTCTCAAGCCCGGGACGGCGGTGAAAATTGCGGAACTCACTGCGCCGGAAGGGTACGAGATCTCCGAAGCGGCCAAGGAAACGATGATACAGTCCGGCGAAACCGTGTCGGTTGTGTTCCGTGACAAAAAGCTGGAAAGCCTCTCCATCCTCAAGACGGACGCGGACGGAAATCCGCTGGCGGGCGCGGTGTTTGAGCTGCGTACCGCGGACGGGGTGCTCGTCGCTTCCGTGACCAGCGGAGAAAACGGGCTGGCGGTCGTGCCGAATCTCAAGGGAGACTTTATCGTAACGGAGATTAAGAGTCCGGAGGGATACCTCCTTGATTCCACTCCCCACCCTGTCCATATCGAGGCCGGAAAACCGGCGCAGATCACCATCAAGAACGACGCCGTTGCCGGGCTGAAAATCGTCAAGACGGTGGAGCAGACCGGCGATCCGCTTGAAGGCGTGACCTTCCGCATTGAAAAACCGGACGGCGGGCTGATTGGCGAATATACAACGGACGAGCAGGGGCAGATCTTTGTGTCTCTCGAACCTCAGATCGTGGTAGTGCGGGAAATCTCCGCGCCGGAGGGTTACTCCGTCGATTCCACGCCGCGGACGGTGGAGATCAAAGCGAACGATATCACGACCCTCACCTACAAGGACGAGCGGTTGAACGGCATCCGCATCCGCAAGGTGGACGCCGACACCGGCAGAGGAATCTACGGTGTGCGGATTATGGTCACTGATGAAAACAGCGACGTAGTCGGCGTGTACACGACAGATCATCAGGGCTATATCGAAATCGACAAGGAGCTGCCGGACGGCGTCTATTATCTCGAAGAGATCGAAGCCGCGCTGGGGTATGACCTCGACAAGGTTGTGAAGCGCATTCGGATTGAGAATGGGAAAACAAAGGTCATTGTCTGGGAGAACGCCCGCGAAAAGGGGCAGATTCAGATCCTGAAAACCTCAGCGGACGCGAACCCCATCACGGGCCAGCCCGCCGGGAGCCGGCTGGAGGGCGCGGTGTTTGAAATTGCCCGCGCGGATACGGATCTGGTGGTCGGTTACATGGTGAGCGACTACCGCGGCGTGGCGGCGTCCGAGCCGCTTCCGCTGGGCCGTTATGTGGTACGGGAGGTCACGCCGCCGACCTTCTACCAGCTCAACAGCAAAGAATTTGAAGTGGAACTCAAGGTGCAGAACGACGTTGTCCGGGTGGAGGTGCAGAATGCCAGCGCGCAGATTTCGACCAGCGTGAAGAAATCCGGCAATACCGTCGTTGTTCCCGGCCAGCAGATGCGGTATGACTTTTCTGATATCTGTAATTTGTCCAACGTGCCTTTGGAGAATTTCTACTGGCATGATGAGCTGCCCGGCTCCGTGCGCCTTACTACGATCCACACCGGCACATGGTCGCAGCCGGGCTTGACTTATTCTGTGACCTACCGCACCAATAGGAATTCGGCCTACTGCACGCTCGCCTCCGGTCTGCTGTCCACACAGTCGTATGATCTGGACTGCACGCCCTCGAAGCTTGGGCTGGCAGCGGATGAATTCATCACGGACTTCCGGTTTGAATTCGGTACCGTGCAGCCCGGCTTCCGGGAGCAGGACAAGCCGATGATTCTCGTCACAGTCAACCAGGGCTTAGCGAACGGACACCGGTTTGCCAACAGAACCGACGCGGGAGGTCAGTACAACAGCAAGTGGTTCAGCTCCAGCTTCACCTGGGTGACGGAGGTGTACGCACCGGTGCTGGAGTATCCGAAGACGGGGTACTAACCAGATAAAGTCTGCACGCAATATATAGTTATGGTGACAAGGAGGGGCCGAACAGCCCCTCCTCATTTTATGATTGACTGGGGGAATTGATTGAGAAATCGTCTGTTGGAAACCATCGCGCAAAAGCATCGTGTTCCGGTTGAAAAGCTGCGTACACAGACGGAATGCAAATGGGAGGCTCTCGGAGAGCTCTGCTTATTTCCGCATAAGGAACAGTTTTCCCTGAAAATATGGGAAGAAGCCGTTTCCTATCTGCTCGGATGCGAGATCCGCTTTGAAAGCTACGAAGAAATCGGGAGAAGTCTCAAGCCCTTCTCCCTGACGGTAAAGGGAGTATCATCGTCATGAAAATCTTATTGATAGAGCCGGGAAAGACAGCGCGTGCGGCCGAAATGGAAAACAATCTTACCGCCATGCAGAAGACGGTGGGAGGCCCGATACAGGCGCTGTATCCGTGGGAGGATCCGGTGGCCCTTGTCTGCAACGACGAGGGGAAGAATGAAGGCTTGCAGCTGAACCGCATGCTGGAGGACTATGACATTGTCGCGGGGACTTTCTTTCTCTGCGGCATCGAGGAAGATCATTTCTGCGATCTGCCGGATTCCCTGATGGAGAAATACCGGAGGAAATTTCTTGACCCGGAGAGATTTCTCAGGACGCCGCAGGGAATCCTGAGTGTCCGCGTAAAGGAAAGACCGGAGAAAAAACCTCGACAGGAGGAACGTTAAGAGAATGTCCATGAATCGAATGGTTACCGCAGAATCCGTTACCGTGGGGCATCCCGACAAGCTGTGCGATCTGATTGCAGACAGCGTGCTCGACGACTGCCTCTCTCACGACCCGTTTTCCCGTGTGGGCTGCGAAGTGATAGCAGCGGGAAAACGCATCATTGTGGCCGGAGAAATCAACAGCCTGCATGAGCCGGACGTCGGAGCGATCGTAAGCTCCGTGCTGCGCCGCACCGGATATCCGGCAGAACGCTTCGTGATTCAGCGCCTGCTCCGCAGGCAGAGTCCCGACATTGCCTCGGCGGTGGAACTTCCCCTCGAGAGACGGGAACGGAACACATACTTCCCCAATCGCGAGCGGCAAAGCAGAAGAGAAGGCCGGGTACAGGACGCGAAGTGTGTCCAGGCTCAGCCTGGGGAAAGACGGCATGGGAAGGAGCAGGATGCTCCCGCCCTGCAGTGGGGAGCCGGGGATCAGGGTGTCATGGTCGGATATGCCTGCCGGGAAACACCGCAGCTGCTGCCCCTGCCCGTCGTTCTTGCGCACCGTCTCACAGACGCCGTAACGACGGCGCGCCGCAGGCTCCCCTTTCTGGGGCTGGACGGCAAAGCGCAGGTCACCGTTACCTATGACGGGGAAGGAAAGCCGCTGTGTCTGGATACGGTTGTACTTTCCGTACAGCACAGCCCGGAAACGCCGCAGGACGAGCTCTGCTGGGAGCTGACGGACAAAGTACTGGCTCCTGCTCTGCGGGAGCTTCCGCCCGACGAGGAGACGAAGCTTCTGATCAATCCGTCCGGCCGTTTTGTGCTCGGAGGCCCGGAAGCTGATACAGGGCTGACGGGCAGAAAGCTGGCGGCGGACGCTTACGGAACATTTGCCCCGCACGGAGGCGGCGCACTATCCGGCAAGGATCCGACGAAGGTGGACCGTTCCGGCGCCTACCTTGCCCGATATATTGCCAAAAACCTTGTGGCGGCCGGATTATGTGAAAGATGCCAGGTGACGCTGGCGTATGCCATCGGCAGGGCGGAACCCGTCATGACGCAGGTGGATACCCTTGGTACCGGAACATTCTGCGCCGATGACTGCCTTGCGGACGCGGTAAAGCTGCTCTTCCCCCTGACGCCCGCCGCAGCGATCGCCCATCTCGATCTCCTCTCGCCGCGCTACGCCGATACAGCCGCCAACGGTCATTTCGGCAGGCCTGGGCTTCCCTGGGAGCGCACGGATATGGCCGCCGCGCTGCGGGAGGCTGTCCTGTAACATAATGCACTGAGATTTTGCAATTCGCTTGCATATTGCAAGCAGTTGGGCTATACTATAGGCAAAGGAGATGATTCTTATGGCGAGAACATCCAACGTGTTTGCCCGTGTAGAACCGGAAATCAAAGAGCAGGCTGAGGAAATTCTTGACCAGCTTGGCATCCCGATGTCGAACGCTGTCGGAATGTTTCTGCGTCAGGTCGTCCTTCACAGAGGAATTCCATTTGAGATGAAACTGCCCAGGCGCGAACCGCTTTCCTTTGGTTCCATGACGGAGGAACAGCGCGACGCGGAGCTGGAGAGGGGAATGGCAGACCTCCGCGCCGGACGCACCTGTTCTGCAGACAGCGTTCTGGAGGAGCTTCGCGGAGATTACGGACTGTGAACTGGAACATCCGCTATACGCTGTCCGCAAAGCAGGATCTGCGGGATATTTTGGACTATGTGTCCGAAGAGCTTCTGGAACCAGCCGCCGCCCGGCGTCTGGTCAGCCAAATCATGGAAGAAATCGGAAAGCTCAATCAAATGCCGGAGCGTCACCGCGTCTATGAAAAGGAACCGTGGCGAAGCCGGGGGCTGCGTGTGTTTCCGGTGAAAAAGTATCTGGTCTTCTATTTACCGGATCCCAGTTTGCATGAGGTTACCGTAGTCCGCATCTTCTATGGCGGCCGGGATATTCGCACACAGCTGAGTGAAACGGAAGAATAGCAAAAAGGAAAGCGTCTGTCGAAGGGCAGACGCTTTCTGTGTTTGTTGCCTTTAGGCTTAACAAAACCCCTGGTTCTACCAGGGGTAAATAAAGAAGCCTTGGCAAAAGAAAAAAGTAAAAAATATCGTTCGTCCTACAAAGAAAAAAGAAAGGTACGAAGATTCTGAAAGGAAGACGGGGATTTTCGTAAAAAGTGTCCCTCTCGCAGAATGCTATGAAATACCAAAGAGAACTGGTTTACCAGTAGCAGGGCAAACGATGCGATGATAATTTTCAGTACCCCTTTCAGGGGTCAGCAAGTACTGACCCCTCTGGGGTCTGAGCAAACCACTAGTTTACTAGTGGTTTTGATTGCTGCCTTTAGGCTTAACAAAACTCCCAACTATTAAGGTGGTTGGGAGTTTTTCTATCCGTGTGCTTGCAAAATCAATGTCATTCGGTATAATGAATGTGACAGACTCTTGTGTACCGGTACTGCAGAAAATGCTTCCGATCGCTTCAATGATCCGTCCTAGATGAGGACGCAGCTTCTGGTGCAGACAAAGACCGGTGTGGGAACGTATAAAATGGAATTCGGGGAGGAAAAGAAAATGATGGGATATCAAAAAAGCGATCTGCTGCGCGATATTCAGGCCATGCATCTCGATCCTGGCGGAACTTTGCTGATTCACTCCTCAATGAAATCAATCGGGAAGGTAGAGGGAGGCGCCGACACAGTTCTGGACGCTTGGTGCGAATATATGAAAGACGGCCTTTTGGTTTTTCCGACTCATACATGGGGGCGAGTCGGCCGTGATTTCCCTGTGTTTGATTCACGCACAGAGCCGTCGTGTGTTGGTATTTTACCGGAGCTGTTCCGTCACAGGTCTGGCGCAGTTCGCTCTCTGCATCCTACTCATTCCGTTGCCGCAATTGGAAAAGACGCGGCTGTTTTCACGGCAGGGGAAGAGAAGATGACAACTCCATGCGGCAGGGAAGGATGTTGGGGGCGTTTGCTTGATAGGGATGCTACGATCCTTTTTCTGGGCTGCATGCTGCGCTCGAATACGTTCATTCACGGAGTGGAAGAATGGAATGGGATTCCTCTCCGACTTACGGAAGACACGGAAGAGCTTATCTCTATAAACTCGCAGGGAAGGCGATATTCTATCTCCATGCACCGTCATTACTGTCCGTACTGCAGCGATATCTCACAAAACTACGGGAAGCTTGAAGAGCCGTTTCGCCGGCTGGATGCAATTCAATACAGAAAATTTGGAGACGCTCTCTGCATTGTTGGAAACGCACGCCGTATGGCTGCTATTACTTCCGCGCTTCTGCAGCGTGAGCCGCAGCTTTTCCTTGACAATAGCTCTATTCCGGAGAATTGGTACTAGAACATCATTTTTCCCGCTGGAAATGTCGCGATGCTTTTGCCCATATCAAACAGGCTTTAGAAAGGTGTATTGCCCGGGCAATAAAAAGAAAGCCAAAGAATTACATGTTATGGTTCTTTAAGATTTCTCTGAGAAAGAGAATACAATTACAGGAATCTGGAAGAAGGAGAAAAGAATGAAAGCAAATGTACCACAGCTGAGAGAGCTGGTTTTATTATATGGACTGGACGAAAAGGAGGAGCGTGGGACTGCTGTCCGCAGACTTCTCGAATCGATCAAAATCCCGGCAAAGACGATTACAGAAGATATGCTTTGTCAAACAGTGGGCTGGTGTGCAGAGATTCCTGGTTTCGCAGAGAAAGAAATAACGACAACTGGTGTAGATTCCGTTGCTCAGGAAGAAGCGATGGTATTGCGCGGCTTCTCAAAAAAGAGGCTTGATCAGCTTCTCGACGGTATGAACGAAGCAGGAATCCACATCTCTCTGAAAGCGATTGTGACCGCTCATAACATGAATTGGGAGTTTGGAGCACTTTTGACGGAGCTAAAAAGAGAACGGGAGGCCATTCGGATTCAGGCAAAGAAGTAAACCTGACAAGCCTTTTGCCTTTCTGCAAGATTCTGTGAAAACGGTTGGGAATTTAGTTGTAAAGTCTATCGACTATACAGGAAGGGTTTTTATGAAAAAGGCGCACAGCGAGTTGACAGAGCTTTGATTAAGTTGGAATTGAGGGAGATTGCATTTGGAACGTATTGACGACAGGCCCTTTTATCGAAAATTTTTTCAGCTGACAGGCACAATTGCTTTACAGAATTTGGTGGTCTTCAGTGTGAGCCTTGCGGACAATATCATGCTGGGAACCTACCAAGAGTCCGCACTTTCCGGTGTGGCTCTCGTGAATCAAATTCAATTTCTTTTGCAAATGCTGACAATGGGGGTTGGAGAAGGTATTGTCGTTCTTGCTGCCCAATATTGGGGAAAAAGAGATGCCGGAAGCATCAAAAGGATTGTAAGCGGAGCTCTTCGTATCGGAATGGTGATTGCATTTCTGCTTTGGGGTACAGTGTTTTTCTTTCCTCATGAAGTACTTTCCCTGTTTACAGATGATGAAGCCGTCATTTCGCAGGGAATGCAATATCTTGCCGTGATTTGCTTTTCGTATTTCTTCTTCTCCTATACCAATATTCTTCTTTGCTCTCTTCGAAGTGTGGAAACTGTACGCGTTGGGATTGTGGTGTCCCTGTCCACTTTGTGCATCAATGTTTGTCTCAATTATCTGCTGATTTTCGGAAATTTGGGCGCACCTCGTATGGGAGCCGCCGGCGCCGCTGTAGCTACGCTGACGGCCCGTGTGGTTGAATCCTTCATTGTAACCTTCTATTTGCTGCGGGTAGACCGGAAACTTCAATTTCGTGCAGCGGATTTCCTGGTACTGGATCGATCGCTGTTTCATGATTACATACGGGCCGGGCTGCCTGTTCTTGCTTCAAATGCCATCTGGGGAGTTGCTATGGCAATCCAGACGGCGATCCTGGGACATCTGGGCGGAGAGGCTATTGCGGCGAACAGCATCGCTACTACTGTATTTCAAGTGCTCAGTGTGGCGGCATATGGCTCAGCCAGTGCTTCCGGGGTTATCATCGGCAAGACGATCGGAGAAGGTCGGCTGCAGGATGTCAGACGGTATGCCCAGAAACTGCAGCTCCTTTTTCTGCTCATTGGTTTTCTCACTGGCCTTGCGCTCTTCCTGGTACGGGATGGTATTCTGGCACTCTATTCGATTTCCGATGCAAGCCGAAGCCTTGCAAATCAATTCTTACTTGTACTCAGTGTGACAAGCATCGGAACCGCTTACCAGATGCCGGCTTTGACCGGAATTGTACGCGGCGGCGGGGATACCTCCTTTGTGTTTATCAATGATACGATTTTTATGTGGTGCCTTGTTTTGCCGATCTCGGCAGCTGCTGCATTTCTCCTTCAGCTTTCACCTGTAGTTGTCTTCATTTGCCTGAAATCGGATCAGATATTGAAGTGTCTGGTTGCTGTTGTCAAGGTCAACCGTTTTCGATGGATCCGCACGTTGGCACGTTGAATTTCATTCGCTTTGAGACATAAATCCACTCCTGTCTTTCGTATAGATAGACGGGGTGATGAAGCGTGAAGCGTCGGTATGCGGCTCCCATAGCGGTTCTGGTGTTGAGTTGTCTGGTCTTCTTGCTGCTGTCCTACCTCTCGTGCGAAACCATCAGCCGGATGGCGTCCTCTCTGGCAGACGCTGACACGCCGGTTATTTATCTGGATCCAGGGCACGGTGGAGAAGATGGCGGAACGCAATCACAGGCTGGTTTGCTTGAAAAAGACATTAATCTTTCTATCACACTGAAGCTGAAAACACTTTTGGAAACGGCCGGATACCGTGTCAAGATGACAAGAGAAGAGGATTGCTCTATTGGCGACAATACGCTGCCTACGGTAAGAGAACGTAAAGTGAGCGACATCCATAAACGTCTCGAGCTGGTTGAGGCGGAGCAGAACTGTATCCTTGTGAGTATTCATCAAAACTATTTTACACAAAGCCGCTATAGCGGCGCGCAGATCTTTTACTCCTCCAATCATGAGGATAGTGCTCTGATCGCTGAGTCGATTCGAACGAGCATCGTTTCTATGCTCCAGCCGGAAAACACACGGGAAAACAAAGAGGCTACGGATTCCATCTATCTGCTTTGGAATACCAAAGCGCCTGCGGTGCTTGTAGAATGCGGCTTCCTCTCAAATGAGGCGGAAGCTGCCCTTTTGGGGGAAGAAGCCTATCAGGAGCAAATGGCCTTTTGCATCTACGATGGACTGACGCGGTGGCTTTCTGAAAACGGAAGGTAAAGCGGGAGTAATTCTTTGATTCAACATGGAGGGGATGAAGAAAGCAAATTCTGTATCCATACGGAAATGGAAAGGAAATGGAAAGCAATGGCAGGAAAAATCAAGACAATTTATGTTTGTTCAGAGTGCGGATTTGAAACGCCAAAGTGGGCGGGAAAATGTCCCGGCTGCGGACAATGGAACACCATGCAGGAGGAAGTGCGGGATACCTCTCCTGTTCGTACGTCTGCGCCTGTATCCCATGCATCCGCAGCCATGCCTCTTCGCATCCGCGAGATCAATACGGCGGAAGAATCCCGATATCATACAGGTTTAACGGAACTGGATCGTGTACTGGGCGGCGGCATTGTCAAAGGCTCGCTGATCCTGGTCAGCGGAGAGCCCGGCATCGGCAAATCCACGATTCTTCTGCAGATTTGTGATTTCCTTGGACGTTCTCTGCGAATTTTGTATGTATCCGGAGAAGAATCTGCCCGTCAAATTAAGCTGCGCGCGGAACGTCTTGGCGTCGAAAGTGAAAACCTTTTCATTCTGACCGAAACGGATGTGCAGGCCGTTGTGGAGCACATGCGGCAAAGCAAGCCGGACTTGGTCATGATAGATTCCATCCAGACAATGAATATGACGGAGTTAACGTCTTCTCCGGGAAGTGTGACACAGGTGCGGGAATGCACTAACGCGATTATGCGTGCCGCCAAGCAGCTGGAGATCCCTGCCATTGTCGTTGGACATGTGAACAAAGACGGAGCCATTGCAGGTCCCAAGGTTCTTGAACATATTGTAGATGCCGTGCTTTATTTCGAGGGAGATCGCCAGATGTCCTATCGTATTTTGCGCGCAGTTAAAAACCGATACGGCTCTACAAATGAAATCGGTGTGTTTGACATGGGGGACAAAGGACTGCGTCAAGTAGAAAACCCCTCTCAGGCAATGCTGGAGGGGAGGCCGAAGCATGTTTCCGGTACGTGTGTCACCTGTGTTATGGAGGGTTCCCGTCCGATTCTTGCGGAAATTCAGGGCTTAGCCACTGCCAGCGGTTTTGGAAATCCACGCCGGATGGCAACAGGGTTTGACTATAACCGAATGGCGCTTCTGCTGGCTGTACTGGAAAAGCGGGCGGGGTTTTATTTTGCCAATCTGGATGCGTATCTAAATGTTGTGGGAGGCTTGCGCCTGGACGAGCCGGCGGTTGATCTGGCAGTTGCCATGGCTCTTGTTTCAAGTCTTAAGGATATTCCGGTGCGTGACGATGCCATTGTCTTTGGCGAAATAGGGCTGGCCGGGGAGCTGCGCTCTGTCACCCACGCGGAGGCACGTGTGACAGAGGCGGCCCGGCTAGGCTTCCGACGCTGCGTCCTTCCCGCACACTGCCTGCGTCAGATTGCAGATCCGCCTGCAATTGAGCTGTACGGAGTCAAAGATGTGCGGGAGGCCTTTGCAGCTCTGACGGAGTAAACGGCGTTTTGCCTTCCTCATATGCCTTCCTGGGAATGACACGAATGCAGTGGACGCAGCCGTTTCCAGTGTAATTGGTTATTGCGGAAGGCATGTCCAGAGAACAGTAGCCATCCTGCTGGTACACGCAATCCTCGTCGCATTGGATAATACTCATTTCCCATCACCTCGCACCTATATTTTGTTCCGCGGGAACCTTTCTTTATACACAGGTTTCCGCGGTTTTTTCCCTCATGACGACTCATATTTTCCGGGCGGAATTCAAAGAATAAGCCGGAGAAACGAAATGGGGGAATGATCTTGAATAAATATCTGATTCTGTCCAGTCTCTCTCTGGCGGCTGCGGTTTCCGTGTTCGGAGCCGGTAAATGGTATCAGGCGTCCATTCCGCGCGTCAGTTATGTGGAAGCAACCGCCGTATCGGCGGAGGATTTTGTTTCCTGTATGGGAAAGGTGGAACGAACCGGCTCGAGCAACGTTTCCGTGGATCGTGCGGGAATTGCTTCTTCGATTTCAGTGTCTCCGGGCGACGTGGTAAGAGAAGGGCAGACACTTGGACAAGTAACCACCATGCCGGCCGGCAGTTCACAGCAGGATGCCGTTGCCGCTTACGCTTCGCTGATGAGCGGGGAAACTCCCGACATATCCTTGGAAACGAATGACCTGATTTCCCCGATTGACGGAACCGTGACCTCTGTAGCCATTGAGCCTGAAAGTTACGTCCGCGCAGGTCAGACCGCCGTTGTGATTTCCAGCGGGAATGGCCTTCAGCTTCGGCTTACGGTAGGAGAATCACAGATTTCGGACCTTCGTGTCGGTCAACGGGCGGAAATTACCGGTGTTGGCTTTCGGGATTCCGTTTATTACGGGACCATTACCGAAATTGCAGATGAAGCGACACAAACGATTTCCGGAACCTCACAGGAAACTGTGGTGGAAGTGATCGCTTCCGTGGAAGCACCCGGAGACGATATCAAGCCAGGGTTTTCTGTCAAAGCCAGGATTGTAACACAGGAGAAAGAAAACGTTCTGATTGCCCCCTACGAGACCGTAGGAGCGGATGAAAACGGAAACGAATATGTTTTCCTGTACCGGGATGGAAAGGCCGTCAAAACAGCTGTAGAAACCGGAGAGGAATATGACAGCGGCTTTGAAATTCTTTCCGGCATACAGGAGGGGGATCGCCTCCTGTATCAGCCTGAGCAGCTTTCCGATGGTTCGCGCGTTATTTTGGCGGCAAAGGAGGGCGAATCGTAATGGGATTTTTGCTGCAGTCGGCTTTGCGCAGTTTGAGACGAAAGAAAAGCCGGACAGCTTTGACAGTCTTGGGAATCGCAATTGGTGTGGCATCTGTCACTCTGGTGAGCAGTATCGCACAGTACGGAACGTCTGCGGTAAGCAGAGAACTTGAAAGTCTTGGGCTCAGCGGCCTGACGATTTCAGCTTCCACAGGGGCAGATGCTGAGCTCAATGAAGACGAGCTTTCTACCATTGCGGCCTGCGGAGGCGTGGATGCTGTGACGCCCGTACTCGTGGACACCGCCGAGCTGTCTTCCAAGCGTTATGAAACACAGGCGCTCGTCTGGGGGATCGACACCAATGCGGATCAGATTATTTCTCTTGAAGTTCTGTATGGACGAATGTTCGATCGGGCCGATCTGAAGGGAAGAGAGAACGTTTGTCTGGTTGACGAGTCATTTGCCCGGAATGCTTATGCGCGTCCTAACATTATCGGCAAAACGATATCGCTCCTTTGCGGCGGGGTGGAGCAGGAGTTTGAAGTGATCGGCATTGTGAAAACCGGCAGCGGGTTGCTCCAAAACATGATGGGTAATTACATTCCGACCTTTGTATATCTTCCGTATACCACATTTCAGGCCAGTACGGGAAAAACAGATTTTGACCAGATCGCCGTAAAGGTAACGGATTCTGATGAAGTGGGGGAGACTGGCCGTACGATTCTGGCTCAGCTGGAGCAGCTTAACGGCAAATCAGAGGCGTACACCGCCAATGATATTGCTCAGCAGCGTGAGACTCTTGATTCCATGCTGGGAATTGTAACGCTTGTATTGTCTGCGGTCGGGGCGATTTCCCTTCTTGTTGCCAGCCTCAGCATCATGACAGTGATGCTTGTTTCTGTCAGTGAACGCACACGTGAAATTGGTGTAAAAAAATCGCTTGGTGCGACAAGAGGGACGATCCTGTTGGAATTTTTGTTCGAGGCCCTGTTCCTGTCCATGTTCGGCTGTGTGTGCGGTTTGGCTGCTGGTTCTCTGTTGTCATTCGCAGGAGCTTTTTTCTTGCAGACGTCTTTTACCATGAGAGGAGACGTTGTTTTGCTGAGCCTGCTGTTTTCCATGCTCTCCGGCGTAGTGTTCGGCGTCTATCCTGCGTCTCAGGCAGCTCGTCTCAACCCCGTTGACGCTCTTCGGCAAACCTGATTTTTCTCCCTATAGAGTGGAAGAGTAAAAAGAGCCGCAAAAACTTTGTTCGGAAGGGAGAGGGTGTGAACATGAAAGACCGGTGTATCTCTGAACCGAATCTGCCCAATCAAAAGGTAACGTTGGCAGCCGTATCGGAGCAACTTCCCAATATTTGCGCAGAGTTAACAAGGTTGGGAGTCTCCTGTCTGACTGTAACAGCCTTCTCCTGTCTGGCAGAACCCGTTTGTTCGCACGCAGATATGCTGTGCCATCCAATGGGAGGAGAAAAAGTTCTGATTGCTCGGGGAAACAAACATTTGTTTCTTGAGCTAAAAAAAGCAGGATTTTATCCGGAAGAAACACAAAAAAATTTGATGAAAGAGTATCCTGGAGATATTCTTCTCAATGCCGCACAAATTGGTTCTTATTGTTTTGCGTCCCGTTACTGCGATGAAAAGCTTCAGGAGAGCTTCCGGCACAGAAAAATATTTTTTGTTCCTGTGCGTCAGGGATACGCAAAATGCTCTACTGTCATCGTGAGCAAGAAAGCTATCCTCACAGCGGATCCTTCTATTGCAGCGGCAGCGAAGCAATGTGGTTTTGATGTCCTGCGAGTACAGGCCGGCTTTGTAGAGCTGCCTGGATACCCGTATGGATTTCTTGGAGGCGCCTGCGGAAAACTATCTGCTGACACTCTGGCTTTCACAGGGGATTTGTCCACACACCCTGACCACGAGGCAATCGTTTCTTTCCTTCGAAATTACAGGGTTTATCCTGTTTGCCTGCAGCAAGGTCCTCTTCAGGATATTGGTGGGATCCTTCCGCTCAGGGAGGAGGAAAAAGCAGAAGAATAACGCTTGCGCAGACACTATTTTTCTGCTATAATAATTATACAAAATGAATATTTTGTATAATTAAGGGGAGGGCTTTTACCCATGTCCGAACCATATATATATCATTCATTGTGAATGATAAGATTACTACGAATTTGGACGGTGCTATGTAATGAAGCCTCAAGTAAAATTACAGGAAGAGCTTGCCGGTGCTCCGGAGATCCTTCGTCAGTATCTTGGATATCTGCAGACAATCAAAGGAAAATCTGTTTTAACGATTTTGGAATACTATTCCGATCTGCGTACGTTTTTCCGATATCTCAAACAAAGAAATCATTTGGTAGCACCTGATGTACCTTTTGAAAAGATTGATATCAGTGATGTCGACCTCGACTTGATTCGAACCGTTACGCTGACGCAAATCTACGAATATATGAATTATCTCGGTGTGGAGCGTTCGAACAGCGCTGCAACACGTTCACGCAAGGTGTCCAGCTTAAGGACCTTTTTTAAATATCTTACCAATAAGGTCAACAAACTGGAAGTCAATCCGGTTGAAGAACTGGAAACGCCAAAATTAAAAAAGGCTTTACCCAAATATCTCTCGTTAGAACAATCTCTTGACCTGCTGTCTAAGGTGGATGGTCCATACGCAGAGCGAGATTATTGTATATTAACCCTATTCTTAAACTGTGGAATGCGTCTTTCAGAGTTGGTGGGAATTAATCTCTCGGATGTCCAGAGAGGTTCTGAGAGCCTTAGAATCGTCGGAAAAGGCAATAAAGAACGGATGGTCTACTTGAATGAGGCGTGCCGTGATGCAATTGATCGCTATCTGGCTGTACGCCCGCATGATGGATTGCGTCCTGAGGATAAAAACGCTTTATTTATCAGCCATCAAAAAAAACGTATCAGCCCTAAAACTGTACAATATCTTGTAAAGAAATATCTCAATGAAATTGATTTAGGTGGAGAAGGTTATTCCGTACATAAACTTCGACACACAGCAGCTACCCTGATGTATCAGCATGGCAACGTAGATATTCGTGTGCTGAAAGATATCCTGGGACATGAAAATTTGGGAACCACAGAAATCTATACCCATCTGTCGAATCAACAAATCTCCGATGCTATGCAGGCAAATCCTCTTTCGAAAGTAAAAAGCCGAAAAAAGAAAGCTCCGGAAGAAGAAAAAAGTTGACTGCCCCTTCCCCGTTATCCTCTTCCTTTTTCTGGATCTTCATTGTTGCGCCCCTGAGGTTCTTATGTTTGTCTGATAAAAAACATAATAATCAAAACCACTAGTAAACTAATTGTCATACGGGTTTCCGCGTCTTGACATTGAAGGCGTAATACCGTATTGTTGAATCAGGTTGAAATATGCTTGTGAGGTGTATTGAAAGCCTTGGTCGCTGTGGAGCTGTAACTCTGCGGCGACCTTCTTCTTTTCTCTGCGTACTGCCTGCCGGACGGTGTCCAGCACCAGGTTCACCGTTTGTTGTGCCGCAGTCTTGTAGGCCACAATACTGTTGTCATACAGATCCCGGATCATGGACAGATACAAGGTTCCTTGTTTTGTCTGAATGTAGGAGATGTCGGTCACCCATTTGCGGTTTGGTGCTTCGGCGTGAAAGTCCCGGTTGAGAAGATTCTGGT
>ERZ779885.2370-NODE-2370-length-17405-cov-2.552507_pt1 | contig 17405 bp, 16 predicted proteins | sample MGYA00511554_ERZ779885 | MGnify/ENA primary metagenome ERZ779885 (study PRJEB29588, sample SAMEA2160998) | human gut metagenome | biome: human gut; feature: human-associated habitat; material: faeces | place: Denmark | collected 2008/2010 ... | reverse complement strand
ATGCTTTGTTACGTGGAAACGATCGAAAATTGTATAGCCCCAAAATGCGGCTTTCGAACGTTTCGCGAACTATGCGAAGAGTCGTTAGAGCGCCTGTAACCTTGTTATACTTACGAAGTTATCTGCGTTTCAACCTACATTAGTAAGGAAGTGCTTCATGGATTGCCGCTCTCTGTATGACCTCTGGTGCGAAAAGGTTACCGACCCTGAGCTCCAGGCTGATTTGAAGGCAATGGACGAATCTGGTGATGAAGCAGTAATTGAAGATGCGTTCTATCGCACGCTGGAATTTGGTACGGCGGGCCTTCGCGGTGTTTTGGGGGCTGGCACCAATCGCATGAATATTCATACTGTGGGCCAGGCTACTCAGGGTATTGCCGATTTTATCAATGGACAGGCGAACGATGGTAAGCCCGGTACTGTTGCCATCTGCTATGACTCCCGCATCAATTCTCAACTATTTGCCCACACCGCAGCAAGCGTTTTGGCTGCCAATGGCATCAAATCATATGTGTATCCGCGTCTTCAGCCCACGCCCGCGTTGTCATTCGCTACACGCTATTTGGGTTGTGCTATCGGCATTAACGTTACGGCAAGCCATAATCCCAGTAAATACAATGGCTACAAGGTCTACGGTCCTGATGGTTGCCAGATCGCCTCTGAGATCGCCGATGCAATTACGCAGGCAATAGAAGATGTCGACATGTTTGACGACGTGCGCACTATGCCTTTCGAGGATGCTCAGGCTGCGGGTTTTGCAACATATATTCAAGAAGAAGTGCTTGATGCCTTTCTCGATGCCGTATATGACCAGCATGTAGAACAGGAACAGTCGGATTTGCGCGTGGTATACACGCCTTTGAATGGTACGGGCTTGGAGTGCGTAACGCGTATTTTGGAACGTATTGGTGTTACTGATATTCATGTGGTTGAAGAGCAGTCGAAGCCCGATGGCAATTTCCCGACGTGCCCTTATCCTAATCCTGAGATTCGTGAAGCTCTGGAGTGCGGTATTGCATTGTGTGAGCAAGTTCACCCCGATCTGCTTCTTGCGACCGATCCCGATGCAGACCGTGTTGGCATTGCGGTGAAAGATGGCGACGATTACCAGCTTCTTTCTGGCAATGAGGTAGGTGTGCTGCTTCTTGATTTTATTTGCCGCATGCGTAAGGAAAATGGAACGCTGCCCGAACATCCTGTGGCGGTTACTACTATTGTATCTACGAGTCTGGTAGACCCTGTAGCCGCTAAATATGGTGTTGATATGCGTCGCGTGCTTACTGGGTTCAAGTATATTGGCGGCGTAATCGCCGATCTTGAGCAGCAGGACGAAAAAGAACGTTTCGTTTTCGGGTTCGAAGAAAGCTATGGCTATCTTGCTGGCACTCATGCACGTGATAAAGATGCTGTGGTCGCCTCTATGCTTATTTGCCAAATGGCACGTTATTACCGTACGTTGGGCAAGAACCTCTACCAGGCAATGCAGGATATCTATCGCGAGTTTGGCTTCCACCACAACCGAACCGTTTCTTATGCATTCGAGGGTTCTGCTGGTGCCGAGACCATGGCTTCTATCATGACCGGTTTCCGAAGCCAGCCACTTTCTGAAATTGCAGGGTATAAGGTTGAGCAGTTCCTCGATTACCAACAAGGTGTTGGCGGTTTGCCTTCTGCAAACGTACTCGAATTTGATCTTGAAAAGGGCAACAAAGTTATTGTCCGCCCCAGCGGCACTGAGCCTAAAGTGAAGGTGTATCTGTTCACTGTTGGAGAAAGTGCATCTGAGGCGGAATGTCTCGCTGACGTTTTGTCTAGCGCAATGGCCGTTTTCATGAAATAGGGCTTGTCATGGCGAAGGAAAAAGAAACATACTCGCTGATTTCTGTTGATGTTGCATCTGAAGAAGAGGTTGTACGCGTTGATGCCCATGGCGTGTATCGAGGCATCTCTTCCGATCCCCAGGATGCTCCTTCCCAGCTAGATGGAAAGCCGCGACGGAGTGATTTGGCGTCTTCTTCCGAGGAAGGGTTTTCTTCGCTGAATGCTGTTGGCTCGGGTGAATCCGTTTCGTCCGATGGGGCTCTAAAGGAACCCGCTGAAACCGACAGCTATGACGGCCGCGATGATCTGGAGGGCCCTGTTCCCATGGCTGGGATGCAGCGCATTATCTTTGCGGTAGTGGTTGTGTGTTTGGTTGCCTTCATTGTTTATTTTGCTGTTATGCATGGTTAGCCCCAAGGAGGACTAGTGTTTGCAACCGATGAAACCCTCAAGGCCAAGAAGGGGATAGCTTGGCTAATTGCCTTGGCTGCGCTTATGGCCTTGATCGCAATTGGTTTAGCCGTTGCGTTTGCTATCAATTCCGCTTCGGAGCTACATAGCTTTGCGGCACAGAACGACAAAGAGGCTATAGAGGCGGCTTCAAGCAACAAGCCAACGGTCACCAACGCAACGACGCAGGTAATCAATTTAGTTGGCCTTATGAGTCTTTCAGCTGAAGATGCGGTTCAAAAAATTGGACATGGTGCCGCAGTGCAGGACGAAGCCCCCATGAGTTCTGTAGGCTTCACGAACGAAGAGACTGTTGTACTCACCGACGAAAAGGGAGACGCTCTTTCTGGTACGCCTACCGTTACTTTGGGTTTTGATGGCAATGGGACGGTTGCTGCGGCATCGTATAGCGCCCCTACTTCATTGCTGGGATATGGCAATCTCTCTTTTTCCGATGCTGTTGAAGAATTTCATATCGTGGAAAACCTGCTTGGTAAGGTAGGGCTTTCGGGGGTGGAAGAGGGGAGCGTGACGCTGCCCGACCGCAAGGAATACTCATCGTATGGGCCTGACCGCAAAACGCTTACCAGTGAAACATACACCTTCAGCGGTTCCGCGCAGTCGGGAGATTTACCCTACTCTTGGACGGTAACGCTTACCTACGATTACGATGAGGCGAATTCCACTGGCAATTTGGCGAATACCGTCAAGAAGGTTGCCGTTTCTATTATGCGCGAATAGCATTACCTAAAGAATTTTTCTGTCTCTTAGTTGACGATTCCAGCCACAAGCTTTTTGCTGTGGTTGGTTTTGTTGTGGGGGTAATTGTTAACCCGCCGATGTCTCTCGGCGGCATTAATTGGCTATTTAATGCCGATATTAGCTGCCAGCTAATGAAATGCAATTCCAAGACTTTTATTGTTTTCGCAGTTAATCAAGCGCTTTGTGTAAGGCGCAAGAACCTGCGAAAGGAATGTGTATGAATAATCAGAATGAGAATCCGCAGCATCCTCAACCTGCTCAGCAGATGCCGCCTATTCCGCAATCGAAATCCGGGATGGCTATTGCCGGTTTCGTTTTGGGCATCATTGCACTGCTCACTTCGTTTTTACCAATCATTAACAACTTCTCATTTTTTCTTGCAATTCTTGGCATGATTTTCGGAATTATTGGCATGGTTGGCATCATGAAAGGCAAGAAAAGCGGCAAGGGTCTTGCGATCGCCGCTATCGTGATTTGCGTTGTGTCGGGTGTGGTGGTGCTTGGAACGCAGAGTATGTACAGTGGCGCATTGGACAGTGCAACCTCTTCTGCAACTACCACTTCAACAAGTGCTTCTTCCGTTACAAACACCGAGTCGACGTCGGCGTCTGACTCTGCTTCCGGAACATCTTCAGCTGCAGATTCTTCGGTGTCTGCCGAATATCGCAATGCTCTTGCGAAGGCTCAGCAATATAGCGATATGATGCACATGTCGAAGCAGGGCATCTATGATCAGCTAACTTCCGAATATGGCGAGAAATTCCCAGCTGATGCCGCTCAGTATGCTATCGACAACGTTGAAGCTGACTGGAATGCGAATGCGCTTGAAAAGGCAAAGCTGTATCAGGATCAGGGCAGCATGTCCAAATCTGCTATTCATGATCAGCTCACCTCTCAGTACGGTGAGCAGTTCACGGAAAGCGAAGCCGATTACGCTATTGCCAATCTGTGATGAGGGGCTCTTTTAGGTATCCCTGTGTTCCGCAAACTTCTTTGGCTGTCGCTAAAATGGTTAGGGGAAAACGGAAGCACCGCGTAAGGAGGAGGTGTCGCGTGAGGGAACCATTAACCGAGGAGCTGCTGAACGAGCTGCTTTCCTCTCCCGATCCCAATAGTTTCCTTTCGAGCGCAAATCCATCAAGGCGGTCGTTGGCTGAATACCTACAGCAGCTTCTTGATGAAAAAGGACTTGAGCGTTCGAAAGTTGTTCGCGAAGCTGGCTTGAACGATACGTTCGGTTATCAAATTTTCAAGGGAACACGGAAGGCTTCTCGAGACAAAGTGCTTCAGCTGGCTTTTGCCATGCAACTAGGTCTTCGAGAGACCGACCGCCTTCTGCAGGCAGCAGGAGCAAATGAGCTTTATTGCAAAAATCGACGCGATGCCATTATTATCTTCGCAGTACAGAAGGGCTATACCCTTCAAAAGGTCAACGAAGAACTGTATCGTTTCGGGGAAGAAACCATCTGCTAAATGCCTCTCAGCGCTGAAATAGTTGAAAGCGATTCGAAGAAAGAACGTGAGTGCTCTAGCGGCCCTGTACCCCAAAAGAGGGAACAGGGCCGCGTTTGCTCGTATTGTTGCGCGCATGAAGCTGATGAGCTGTCAGCATTTTTGTTACTAATTGAATCTGACAACCATTATCGCGTTGATGAGGTTATGAAGAAATCGGCATCTGAAGTGACGGAAAGGGTGACCTTCGTTGCCGATAATTATGTTGAGCGAGGTCCTTTCATACGAAAATATCTTAAGTTCGGCCCAGGAGTTGGCTCGGCCTATGCCGTCATTCACCAAGCTCAAAAACAGGGTACATATCTTTCCCATTTGCCTCGAATATATGCTGTCTACCAACTGAAAGACGAACTTGTAGTGGTCATGGAGTATCTGCGGGGTGAAACATTGCAGGATGCTGTGCTTCGTTGTGGCCCCTCGTTTCAGTTGGCACAAGAAACATTCCCCCAGGTGTGTGAAGCCGTTCGTGAACTTCATGAATACTTTAACCCTCCCTTGATTCATCGTGATCTGAAGCCAGCGAATATCGTTCTTTCAAATGGCAGGGTCTTCCTAATCGATTTCGGAATTGCCCGAGTGTACCGTAGCGGCAGTGCATCCGACACTTCCCATCTGGGTACGCGCGCTTATGCTCCTCCCGAGCAATACGGTTTCGGGCAAACCGACACACGAAGCGATGTATATGCTTTAGGCATGGTCCTGTACTATTGCTTGACTGGACGTACCGCTGAAGTGGCTGATCGGGAGTCTGCTTTTGCTCACCCGTTGGTGCCCGAGGAGTATCGTTCGATTATTGAGCGTGCTTGCGCTTTTGATCCCCGCAATCGTTATGACTCGGTTGAAGACCTGCAGCGTGCATTTGCTCTTGCTACTGATAAGTATGTGCGTGATTTTGACAATATCCCCGAGGAAGCCGAGAGTAAAGCGGGTAGGTTTAGGCCTGATTGTCGTTGTGGGAAGAACGTGGTTTCGGGGAGGAGTGCTCTTTTCTCGCTCGCACAGAGAATACCCATTCCCTTAGGCTTAGCCTGGAATGCGCTTCTCTGTATAACCTGGCTTTTCGTAGTTGCCGCAAGCGTAGGTAATTGTTTCTGGCCAAGTCCTGGTATTCCTGAAAGTGGATATCCGTTGTGGTTCCGTATGGTTGAATACTTCGTTTTTTTAACCCCGGCATCAGCCTGTGTTGCCTATGAACTTTCTGATAGGCGGTTGTTATGGCGAAAATATCCCGCGCTACGTCGTTTGCCTTTATATACGGAATTGCCGTTCCGTTTCTCTTAGCAGTTGTTATGACTTTGCTGTCTGGGATTGCGGGGGTATGATTGCATTTGTTAAGCAGTAGCGAAAAAAATATTTCTCGAATAACGTCTTTTTCATTTACTTGCAGTGAAAACATGGTATTCTACTAAAGCTGATTTCAAGAGAAGCCATTTGCTTCCACCTGGTTCGGCGCCGCAAGGTTGCTGATGGGTCATATGAATATAATCTTGCTAAGCAAGAATTCGTGTGGCCTGCAATCGTGTGATCGCAGGTTTTTCTTTTTTCAGCATATAACATGGTTCGTGCATGGTAGCACCGAAACAGAGAAAGAAGGAGGTGGGCACCATAGCAGCTCAAGAACCAAGGCTCAATGAGGCTATCAGGGTTAAGGAATGTCGCCTGATTGGCTATGATGGGTCGCAGTTGGGGATCTATCCTATCGAGCAAGCCCAGCGCATCGCCGATGATGAGGGCTATGACTTGGTTGAGATCGCACCTCAGGCGAAGCCGCCAGTATGTCGCATCATGGACTACGGTAAGTTCAAGTACGACCAGGCTATCAAGGCCAAGCAGGCGCGTAAGAACCAGAGCAAGATCGAAACCAAGGAAATGAAGTTCCGTCCCAAGATCGATGTGGGCGACTACACCACCAAAAAGAAGCATGTAATTCGCTTCTTGGAGGCAGGTTCCAAGGTTAAGATCACCATCATGTTCCGTGGTCGCGAAATGTCACACCCTGAACAGGGTTTGAGCATTCTGGAGCGCCTGGCGGACGATCTTAAGGATGTAGCGGTCATCGAAAACCAGCCTAAGATGGAAGGCCGCAACATGCATATGCTAATTGCTCCGTTGCCTACGACGGTGAAGAAAAAGAAGGACGAACAAGGGAAGGACAACTAATGCCCAAGATGAAGACTCATTCCGGCACCGCTAAGCGCTTCCGCGTAACCGGCTCCGGTAAGATCATGCGCGCTAAGGCTTACAAGTCTCACATCATGACCAAGAAGAGCCAGAAGCGTAAGCGTAATTTCCGTCACGAAACCGAGGTAGCTACTGCAGATCAGAAGGTAGTAGCTCGTAACCTTGGTCTTCGCTAATCGATATAAGTAATAGGAGGAAACAAGTATGCCTCGTGTAAAGCGTGCTGTATCCGCTCATAAGAAGCGCCGTACCGTTCTGAACCGTGCAAAGGGTTACTACGGTGCAAAGTCCCGTTCCTATCGTGCTGCTAAGGAACAGGTTCAGCATTCGCTGCAGTACCAGTACCGCGATCGTCGCAATAAGAAGCGCGAAGTTCGTCGTCTGTGGATCACCCGTATCAACGCTGCTGCTCGTATCAATGGTCTTTCTTATTCTGCTTTCATGAACGGTCTTAAGAAGGCTGGCGTTGAGCTCGACCGCAAGGTGCTCTCCGACATGGCTATCAACGATCCTGAAGCATTTGCTTCTCTTGTTGAGGTTGCTAAGAAGGCTCTGTAATGCCAAAGCCCGTCATATGGCGGGCTTTCTTTTTTGCCCCGCTAAATAGCGGGGCTTTTTTATTATCTGGCTGACTTAAATGTGGTCGGCGGTTCTTCACGGATGATCTTGAGGATGTTACAGTTCAGCTTACGGGAGCTTCGATGAAGGAAGGGACTCGCCTTGAACTCGCTTGCGAATCCGCCCACCAAAGTATCCGAAGATGGGTCTAACATCCGTGAGCCAATGACTTGCCGTCATTGGCTGATCATTGCTGCAGGAGTGCTTATTGCTTTTGGCCCTTGTGCTTTGGTTTATAACGTCTGGTCTATCTTCGTTGTTCCTGTTTCGTCTTCACTCGGTGTGGCCTCAAGTCAATTTACTTTCTTTATTACCTTGGTCTACCTTGTTGGCGGCATTGCTGCTCCGTTCGCGGGCAACCTTCTTCAGAAGCACGATCTTCGGATTGTCCTTTCTGCATCGGTCGTAATGGTTGCATTGGGCCTGTTTCTATGTTCGTTTTGGGATCGTATTTACTTGTTCTATGTATCGGGCGTACTAGTCGGCTTTGGAATCGTGTCTTTGATGTTCCTTGCCATTCCCACTCTTATCAATCGGTGGTTTTCGGAGCGTGCGGGCCTTTTTATGGGAATATGTTTCGCCATGTCCGGGGTTGGTGGTGCGGTTTGGAGCATGGTGGGTGGCCTGATTATCGATGCCTTATCTTGGCGTGTTGCTTATCAGGTGTTTTCTGCATTGGTTCTTGTTATTGGTTTATTTGCAACGCTTGTTTGCGTACGCAGTTACCCTGATGAAGTTGGATTACGCCCATTTGGAGCAAGGCTTTCGAGCGGGGATGCTTCTTCCGTCCATGATGAGGAACGGCCAAGGGTATGCGGCGTTTCTGCGTTGGTTATGTTCCGCTCGCCCGTGTTCTACTTGTTGATTTTATCTATGGGCATATTTAATTCACTTACAGTGACGGTGAACTTGTATGCCACGTACATCCATCATCTTGGGGCATTGGGATTGGCGGGCATTACGCCAGAAGGAACCGTGATGATGGCATCCGTTACCGCATCTTGCTTAATGGCCGTTTCTGCTGGTAGCAAGGTTTTGCTCGGAGCAATATCCGACAAGAGCATGATAGGTGCGCTTGCTATTGCCTTTGTGGGCGGTGCGGTCAGTATATGTTGCATGTGGTTTGGGTCGTCTTCGCCTGAAATCATTATGTTCGGCGGTGCCCTTGGCGGTATTCTTTATGCCGCTATTGATGCATTGGCTCCTTCTATTACCCGGCAGATCGTAGGTCCTAGGGATTACACCATTATCTACTCGCGTGTGGCAATTGTTGTTAACCTTGCTGGTGCTGCGGCAGCAACGGTGTTTGCTGCGGTTGCTGAGGCAAGCTGGGAGGCTGAATGGGCGATGTCGTTGCTCTTGGTTGCTGTTGCTTTTGTGAGCTGTGTTGCGGCAGTTCGCCTTGGAAGGAATCTGGAGCAAACGATTGAGTAGTAAATGCTTGCTCGTGTTGCTAGCGGTTTTGCGAGATCGTCATGCATTGCTGTCAAGGTGGCTGCTGCTATCCTTAGGCTGGTTGGATAGGTTGAATTTGGATTCTCGCCATTTAGCCAATGGAGTGTATTGGCCTGCTGCTTTATTGCTGCGGTAAATAATAGTTAGCAGTGGGCTTATCGCCAAGGGTCCTTTTCGAACTCTGCTGCTTTTAACGTGCCATCGTGGTAATCCGAGTAGGGGTCGTACAGATCATCGTCTTCGTTGGCTGCGCGAATTACGCTGTTTGGCAAATCTGGGGCAGAGTTGGCGTCACTCCTCAGCGCTGTTGCTCGAGCGCTGGTTTTGCTATCAGCCACTTTGTTCTTTTGGGCGCCTTTTGCTTGGGGAAGGGGTGTGAAAGTGGGGCGCAAAGTGTAGCGCTTAGCGCTGGTTTCGCTATCATTGAATGTCACGGAATTATTCCCCTTTGCGCTCGGGATGTTTAACAAGCTTCGTCACTGCTTTGCAGCAGCAAAGCGCTATGTGGCTATGGGGAATTATACGATTGCGGCGCTCTGTTTGCGAAGCGCTCCCTTTAAGAAAGGAGACCCATGAAGGTCGAGCAGATCAAGGACAATGGAGAAGAGGTGCGTCTGCGCGTCTCTGCTTCGGCGGCTGAAATGAGTAAGGCTTTCACTGATGGCTTGGATGCGTTTGTCGTTCAGTATCAGATGGATCAGCTTGAAGGCGAATCTTCATTGGAGAAGATCAACAATGCTTTGGGTGAAGAAGACGGGAAAGCTGCAGTTTACAACGCGGTAATCAACTATCTGGTTCCCTTTGCATTGGACAAGAAGGGAACTATGCCGGTATCGACATACGGCATTGAATCCGATGAAACCCCCGAACCCGATAAGATGTTCTCGTTCGATATGACGGTTCTGGTCAAGCCTGAATTTGAGCTTTCCAGCTACAAGCCTGTGAAGGTCGAGATCGAACCTAAGCCTGAGGTTAACGAGGCGGATATCGATGAGCAAATCAGCATGCTGGTTCGTCAATTCTCTGCTGCTCAGCAGGGTGTTCAACCTGATGATGCTTCGCTTCAGATTCCTGAGGTCACCGATGAATGGGTTGCTGACAATATGAGCCCCATGGGAATTGCAACGGTAGCTGAGCTGCGCGATCGTTTCCGCGCAACTTCCGAAGAAGAGCTCGAGAATCGCTATGCGCAGGCGAAGATGGCTGCGGCTATGGACGAATACGCTAAGCGTTTCGAGGGTGAAATCTCTGAGAAGATGATTGAGGTCATGACACAGGAGCTTTATGAGACGTTCTTGGCCCAGCTTTCGCAGGAAGGCATTACGTTGGATGCCTTCTTTGCTCAGCAGCATCTGACCGAAGAAGAGGTGCGCGCCAATTTGGCAACGCAGGCAAAGATGCAATTGCTCCAGGGCTTTATCCTTGATGCGATATTCCGTCATGAGGCATTGAAGCTCGAGCCGAGCGATATGATTGCCGCTATGCGCAATATCGCCCCTGGTCGCGAAGAGGAAACTTTCGAGGCAATGCAGAAATCAGGCCGTAGTACCCTTCTCAAGGAGGGTGCTTCTCGCATGAAAGCAGCTGGTTGGATTATGGCTAACACGGAATTCGTTGTTGCTGAATAGCGTCCACGCGTCTTTCTCAGATACCAAACACAAATAGAGCTCCCCTCTTGTTGCGAGAGGGGAGCTCTATGCTTTTGTTCGCGATTGCGGAGGAAGGCATACGGTTGTTCGCTTATGCCCGTACGTGCTGAATCGGATTATCGTTCGGGGCTGATCCAGCTTGCGTCAAACAGGATATCCATATCAACATCGGTTTTGATCCCGTTGACTTTACCAGTATGGGAATATTGCCACATCACAAAATCGTGATAGTTGCTGGTGGGGTGTGTATCGGTGTATTCGGCATACCAAACTGCAGCATTAATTTGGTCGATATTGAGGCGAGAAAGGTCGTACTGGTTGCCATACACCATAGGCGTGTAGCCAGCTTGTTCGATACGTTTGCAGAAGGTTTGGGCATTCTTGGTAAGCTGATCCGCGGAAAGATTGTTTGCGCGACCGGATGAATCGGTAACGGGTTCCTGATCGTACACTACTGGGTACGTTACGCCAGCACCATTAATAAGGTTCAGTACGTACTCCGCTTCTTCCAACGCCTCCTGTTCGCTAGTGGCTTGCGAGAAGAAATACACACCATAGGGGAGTCCCACGCGGGTGGCACCCTCGACGTTCTCGTAATAGTTTTTGTCTGTGTAAAGTTGCCCTTCGGTTGAGCCACGCCTGCCGCATCGTAGCATGGCGAAATCGATGCCATCACTTTTCACAGCCTGCCAATCAATGGATCCCTGAAGATCTGATACGTCGATGCCTGTGGTGGAAACCGCGTTACCGTCTTCGTAATAGATCATGCGGCTGTTTTCTAGTTTAAGGTTGCCCCAGTCATATTTTGTTTGGTTAGAACAGCTCATGGCAACTGAGGCAAACAGCGCCACTATCGCAATGATGATGGCAACGATGACAATGGGAAGCTTGCTGCCTGATGATCTCTTGGAGTGATTTGAGGGGGCGGATTGTTTCCGTGATGTCGAAGTAATCATGTTCCCATCGTAGCAAGCACCAGTAATGGGGTCTCGTTGACGCGCCTATTTCCATCAGAGACGCTCAATTTGAGCGAAGCTGGCTTTTCAGCTTACGGTCTATCTTCATCCCTTTAAAGCGGGAATTGGCCTCTAGAAATTCGCGATGCGATTCGCTTTTTACCGCCTGACGCCTTGTGTGCCCACTTGGGTTAGGTAAAAGGCCGAATCGATTCGATTCTATCTCCATGAGTTTATGGAGCGATGGTGCCCTTATGGGGGTCTGAAACTGGTATACGGTAAAATGAAGCAGTTTATTGATTTATTCCTCTTCGTTAGGAGTTCCTATATGTGCGGAATCGTTGGTTACACGGGCACCCTCCAGGCAAAAGGTGTTTTGCTTGAGGGCTTAAAGCGCCTTGAGTACCGTGGGTACGACTCGGCGGGTATTGCCGTCGAGGATGGCCAGGGAATCAATGTGGTTAAGCGTTTGGGCAAGGTTTCCGGCCTCGCTGATGCCATCCAGGACGATATGTGCCAGGGAACGTGCGGCATTGGTCATACGCGTTGGGCGACGCACGGTGCTCCCAGCGAGCGCAACGCCCATCCGCACACGGACTGCACCAATAAGATTGCCGTTGTTCACAACGGCATTATTGAGAACTTTGCTGAATTGCGCGAAGAGCTGATCGCGAAGGGTCACACGTTCACTTCCGATACCGACACAGAGTGCATTGCTCATTTGGTGGAGGAAAACTACCACGGTGATCTGTTCGAGGCAGTTCGCGTGGTGTCAAACTCGCTTTCCGGCGCCTATGGTTTGGCGGTAATGCACCACGATCATCCTGGTGAAATCGTGGTAACTCGCAAAGATTCTCCTATTGTGCTGGGCGTTGGCGAAAACGGTAGCTACCTGGGCTCTGATATCATTGCGCTTATCGATGCAACCCGTGATGTGGTTATCCTTGAAGACAATCAGCTTGCTTTTATGCATTCTGATCATATTGATTATTTTGATGCTGATGGTAATCCGGTAACCCCTGAAATCACTCATGTTGATTGGGATATCGATGTTGCGGAAAAGGGCGGCTATCCTGATTTCATGTTGAAAGAAATTCACGAGCAGCCCCGTGTTGTTCGTGATACTCTCGCGGGACGTATGTCCGGTCATGAGATTTCCATTGACGAGCTCACGCTTACCCGTCAAGAACTTAATTTCATCGATCGCGTGTATCTTATTGGCTGCGGCACTTCCTATCATGCGGGTCTTATTGCCAAAAACCTTATAGAGGGCTGGGCTCGCATTCCCACCGAAGTGGAAGTTGCCAGCGAATTCCGTTACCGTAATCCCATTGTTACGCCCACTACCTTGGTGGTTGCCGTTTCTCAGTCTGGTGAAACGGCAGATACGCTCGCTGCTATTCGCGATGCGCGTATCAAGGGCGCCAAAGTGTTTGGTATCACTAACGTAATCGGTTCCCCAGTTGCTCGTGAGTCGGATGGCGTAATCTACACCAAGGCAAACAAAGAGGTTGCGGTTGCTTCAACGAAGTCGTTCATCGGTCAGGTGGTGAGCCTTACGCTTTTGGCCCTTCTTTTGGGTCGATCGAAGGGCAAGCTCACCTTGAACCAGACGCGCATGCTCTTCACTGAGCTTGCTGACACTGCCGACCAGATCGAGGAAATCCTGCAAGACACTTCTGCTATTGAAGATGCGGCGCACTTCTTCGACGGTCGCCAGTCAACTCTTTATATTGGCCGTGGCTTGGGTGAGGCAACATGCTATGAGGGTGCGTTGAAGCTGAAAGAAATCAGCTACATTCATGCTGAGGCATATGCCGCTGGCGAAATGAAACATGGCCCTATTGCCCTGCTTGATGAGGGGTTCCCGATTGTCGCGGTCGCAACGCAGAGCGCCACATACGACAAAACGGTTTCCAACCTTGAAGAGTCGAAGTCACGCGGAGCGAAGATTATTGCCATTGCCACCGAAGGCGATGAGGCCATCAAGAAGGTCGCCGATCATGTTATCTACATCCCAAAGGTTCGTGATGTCTTCATGCCCATTACTGCAAGTGTTCCATTGCAGCTTCTGGCTCGCGCGGTGGCGGTTGCTCGTGGCTGTGACGTCGATCAGCCTCGTAACCTGGCAAAATCGGTAACGGTTGAATAGGTATGCTCATGTCTGATCCTTCGATGGGAAATCGAGACATGGTTGAAGACGGCACTGCTCATAAGGGCGGTGCCGTTTCTTCTGCCGCTCTCAATGAAACGTCGGCGACTTCCGCTATGCGTGAAGCTACTCAAGATGCGCAGAAAGCGGGCATTCTACCCGAATCGGTATCAATGGGCGTAGACATTGTTGAGGTTGCACGTATGCGTGCAATCATGAAGCGCTCGCCCGCATTCATTGAGCGCTCGTTTTCGTGCGAAGAACGAGCCTACTGTGATGCAACAGCTTCACCTGAGTTTCATTATGCTACGCGCTTTGCTGCAAAAGAGGCTGTGGTTAAGGCCTTAGGAACGGGTTTTAGACACGGCATCAGGCCTAATGATATTGAGGTGTATCTCAATGCCAAAGGCAAGCCTCGCGTTCGGCTCCATAGAGCCGCCGCGAAGATCGCCGCTCATTTAAGTATCGAAGAGATTCCGCTTTCGCTCTCATATACCCACAACGAAGCGGTTGCTTGTGCACTTGCCTTGACTGAGGATTCTCGTACGAAGGCAAAGGCGCGTGTTACTACATCAGCTCAAGATTTGTCGCGTCAATTCAAAGAGGCTCGTTCCCTTTTGGATGACCTGCCGGCTGCTGATGGGAAAGAAGGTGCGTAAACCTATGGATAGCAAGACGGATTATGCGTCGCTTGTGCCTATTCCCCCTGTTGATGCCCATAAATATTCTCGAGGTAAAGCGATAGTTGTCGCTGGCTCTGCCGCTTATCCGGGTGCTGCATGCCTGTCGTCTTGCGCGACGCAGCTTGCTGGTGCGGGCTATACGCAGGTTTTCACAGCAAAAAGCAACATGGCGCTGATCCAGGCATTTCGCCCTTCACTGGTGGTTGGCTCTTTCGCCTCATTGGATGTCGCCTCTGCTCTTCCTGCGCAGCATTCTGGCGCCTTTGTGGTTGGGCCGGGGTTTGATTCCTCGGATGCTGATGCTGAAAATGTGGCTCGCCGTGTTCTGAAGCAGGCCTCGGCACCGGTGTTGGTTGATGGCGGTGCTCTCGCGTTCATGTCCTCGCTGAAAATGCGCAAAGTGTTGCGTCGTCGCAATGAACAGGGGAGTGTAACCGTCCTAACTCCGCACAAGGGTGAAGCAGCGCGTCTCGGTGCTCCTTTTGGACTGAACTTAGATAATATGCAGCAAGAAGAAGGAGCCTATTCTCTTGCATTGGCTTATGGTGCCGTTGTTGTTCTCAAAGGGCCCGATACGGTAATCGCTTCGGCAGAGCATAGCTGCAGGGTAACGAATGGTTCCGCTGCGCTTGCAAAAGCTGGTACGGGTGATGTGCTTGCTGGGGTAATTGGTGGCTTGCTTGCTCAGGGTATGAGTGCTTTCGATGCTGCCCATCTGGGGGTATATATACATGCAGAAGCAGGTAATATTGCGGCTGAGCGCAAAGGCGTTGTTAGCACCTGCGCCGAAGACGTGCTTGATGCTTTGCCTGAGGCCTTTATGCGTATAGGCAAATAGAACAAGATAAGCTCTATTGCTGCTGTCTTGGTGTGATGCATCTGATGCTGGCTTTTGCTTTGTTGAGTTACTGCTAGGTCTATGTCGCGTTAGCTGATTGGCTTTCAGTGCATCAACGTTGAGGGTAAACGAGAGGATTTCTTTCATGTCTAACGAACAGGGTTCCGTGCCCGAAGAAACACTGGCAGAGCGTGTTTTACGTCTGCGTCGCGAAATCGAATATCACACGCATCGTTATTATGTCCTCGATGACCCCGAAATATCAGATGCTGCGTTCGACTCCCTTATGCGCGAGCTTCGTGACTTGGAGAATGAATATCCTGCATTGCAAGACCCTTCGTCTCCAACCCAGCGCGTTGGTGGAGCTGTAGGCAATCAATTTTCCCCCGTAGTTCACGAACAGCGCATGTATTCTCTCGACAACGCGATGGATTTGGACGAGCTTGATGCATGGATGGATCGAACCGAAGAAGCCTTGGGTGCGCTTCCTCCTTTGGTCTGCGAACTCAAGATAGATGGCTCTTCGCTGGCGCTTACCTACGAAGACGGCAAGCTGGTTCGTGCTGCCACTCGCGGTGATGGCACCACGGGCGAAGACGTTACGGTTAATGTACGTACGGTTAACGATATTCCTTTGCGCCTGTGGGATGAAGGTGCTGGGGATGTTGTCGAAGGCGTTTCCTCGGTTGAGGTCCGTGGCGAAATATACATGTCGAAGGCAAGCTTCGAGGCGCTCAACGAGCAGGCTGAGGCAGTGGGGAATCGCACGTTCGCCAATCCCCGTAATGCCGCCGCTGGATCCCTTCGACAGAAAGATCCCTCTGTTACGCGTGAGCGTGAGTTGTCAACTTTCATGTATGCGATTGCGCGCGATCAATCCATCAAAGCTTCAGGGCAGTGGGAGTTGCTGCAGTGGCTCCGTAGTTGCGGCTTTCACGTAAACCCCGATGTTAAGCGCTGCGTCACGCGCGAAGAGGTGCGAAGGTTCTGCCGCGATTGCCTGGAGAAGCGTGCCGATCTGCCCTATGAAATCGACGGTGTGGTTGTGAAGGTGGATTCTTTTGCCTTGCAACATGAGCTTGGCTTCACGGCACGCGCTCCTCGCTGGGCCATTGCTTACAAATTCCCTCCAGAAGAAAAAACCACTATCTTGCGTGATATCACTATTCAGGTTGGGCGAACAGGCGCGTGCACGCCTGTTGCCGAGCTTGATCCGGTTCTGGTTGCTGGCTCTACGGTTGCTCGAGCTACCCTCCATAACGAAGACGAGGTTTTGCGTAAGGATGTGCGTATTGGCGATACCGTTATCGTCCGAAAAGCCGGCGATGTTATTCCTGAGGTTCTGGGCCCTATCCTTTCGTTGCGCCCTGGGGATTCTCAACCTTGGGTTATGCCGAAGGCTTGCCCCAGTTGTGGCTCTCCTATTGTTCGAGAGAAGGGTGAAGCGGCTTATCGATGCGTATCTATCGACTGTCCGGCTCAGGCTCATGAGCGATTAACTCATTGGGCAAGTCGAGGTGCGCTCGATATTGAAGGTATGGGCAATGAGATTGTTGCTCGTCTCATTGAGTCGGGCAATTTAACCGATGTTGCCGATTATTACGATCTTTCGCAGGATACGTTGGAGCATTTGGATACTGGTCGGACCACCACCAAGGGCGAGCGGATTGAGCTGGGCCCTGTGGTGGCATCAAAGCTTATGCTTTCAATTAACGAAAGCAAGAAGCGTTCGCTGGCACGTGTTCTTTTCGGATTGGGTATTCGTCACGTTGGCAAAACCACGGCAGAGGCTATTGCGAAAGTGTATCCTTCTATGAACTTGCTTCGTGGCGCAAAGGCTGACGACCTGGCGGCAATCGATGGCGTTGGCTCGATTATTGCGCAGAGTATTTTTGATTTCTTTGCAACCGAAGATAATGTAAAGGTAGTTGAGCGTTTGGCTGCTGCGGGCGTAACCATGGAAGAAGCGCTCCATGAAAATACATTGCCCCAAACCCTTGCGGGTCTGACGTTTGTGCTTACTGGCAGTTTAGTTGAATCGGGTATGACGCGTACCGAAGCCGGCAATAAGCTGAAAGAGTACGGAGCAAAGGTTTCTGGAAGCGTTTCTAAAAAGACCAGCTACGTTATTTGCGGCGAGGCTGCAGGGTCTAAACGCTCCAAAGCTGAAAGTCTGGGAGTTCCTATTTTGACAGAGCGGGATTTTCTGGAATTGATCAAAACCGGGTTGATCCCAGCTGTTGAAGAACGCGGGAGAGAAACGGGCTTGTTTGCAGCCAGTGCCTCTATCGAAGAGACCGAGCGTCAGGATGTGGCTGCTCCTGCACC
>ERZ779885.2365-NODE-2365-length-17430-cov-5.267223_pt1 | contig 17430 bp, 14 predicted proteins | sample MGYA00511554_ERZ779885 | MGnify/ENA primary metagenome ERZ779885 (study PRJEB29588, sample SAMEA2160998) | human gut metagenome | biome: human gut; feature: human-associated habitat; material: faeces | place: Denmark | collected 2008/2010 ... | reverse complement strand
GCAGCTGGCCGCCCTCGCCGGGCTTCGCGCCCTGCGCCATCTTGATCTGGATCTCCTTCGCGCTGACAAGGTAACGGCTCGTCACGCCGAAGCGGCCGCTTGCGACCTGCTTGATGGCCGAGCTGCGGTCATGGTCTGTTCCTGCGGAGGCGAGGCGGTCGTCGCTCTCGCCGCCCTCGCCGCTGTTCGATTTGCCGTGGAGGTGGTTCATCGCAAGCGCCAGCGCCTCGTGCGCCTCCTGCGAGATGGAGCCGTACGACATCGCGCCCGTCTTGAAGCGGCGCACGATCGACTCGACCGGTTCGACCTCCTCGAGCGGTACGCCGTGCTCGGGGTAGGCGAACTCCATCAGGCTGCGCAGGTAGCCGGTTTGCTCCGCGTCGACGAGTTTCGTGTACTCCTGGAACAGCTCATAGCTGCCTTCGCGGGTGGCCTTCTGCAGCAAATGGATGGTCTGCGGGTTATAGCGGTGCGTTTCACCGCCGCTGCGCAGCTTGTGGCGGCCGGGGGAGGCGAGCGTCAGGTCGGTCTCGAGGCCGAGCGGGTCAAACGCCTTCGAATGCTGATCGTCGGTGCGCTTCGCGATGTCAGCGAGCGTAATACCGCCGATGCGGCTGACGGTTCCGGTGAAATATTTGTCCACGACCTCCTGCGAAATGCCGAGCGCCTCGAAAATCTGGCTGCCCTGATACGACTGGATGGTTGAGATGCCCATCTTTGACGCGATCTTCACAATGCCCTGCAGAATCGCGTTATCGTAATCGTCAACGGCGGCATAGTAGTCCTTGTCGAGCAGGCCGTCCTCCACGAGAGAGGCAATTGCCGCATGGGCAAGGTACGGATTGACGGCGCACGCGCCGTAGCCGAGCAGGGCGGCAAAGTGGTGCACGTCGCGCGGCTCGCCGGATTCAAGGATAATCGAGAGGGCGGTGCATTTCTTGGTTTTCACGAGGTGCTTGTGCACGGCGGAGACTGCCAGCAGCGAGGGGATCGCCACGTGGTTTTCGTCCACGCCGCGGTCGGAGAGAATGAGGATATTCGCGCCTTCGCGGTACGCCTTGTCGACGGCGACAAAGAGGTGCTCAAGCACGCGATCCATCGGCGTGCTCTTGTAGAACACGATCGGCACGGTCGTTACCTGGAATCCGGGCTTCTGCATTCCCTTGATCTTGAGCAGATCAAGGTCGGTCAGAATCGGATTGTTGATTTTGAGCACGTGGCAGTTTTCCGGCGACTCCTGCAGCAGGTTGCCGTTCTTGCCTGCGTAGACGGTGGTGGAGGTGACGATTTTCTCGCGGATGGCATCGATTGGCGGGTTGGTCACCTGGGCGAACATCTGCTTGAAATAGTGGAACAGCGGCTGGTATTCACCGGAGAGCGCCGCAATCGGGGTGTCCACGCCCATTGCGCCGATCTGTTCGCTGCCGCCGAGCGCCATGGCGCAGATGGCTCCGCGGTACTCTTCATAGGTATAGCCAAACGCCTTCTCGAGACGGGCGGCCTGCTCGCGGGAGAGAGGCGGGACCTTGCGGTTCGGAATCTTGAGATCGCTGAGAGAAACGAGATTGCTGTCAAGCCACTCGCCGTAAGGCTCCTTCTTCGCGTACCGTTCCTTGACTTCCTCGTCGGTGAGCACCTTGCCCTGCACGGTGTCGACGAGCAGAAGCTTGCCGGGATGCAGCCGCTCCTTCCGGAGGATCTGATCCTCGGGCAGGTCGAGAACACCGACCTCCGAAGAAAGAATGAGTCTTCCGTCCGCCATGATATAGTAGCGCGACGGACGCAGGCCGTTGCGGTCGAGAACCGCGCCCATGAGGTCGCCGTCGGAGAACAGGATCGATGCGGGGCCGTCCCATGGCTCCATCATCGTCGCGTAATACTGATAGAAGTCCCGCAGCTCCTGCGAGATGGTGTCATTGTGGTTCCAGGGCTCGGGAATCGCGATCATAACGGCGAGCGGCAGCTCCATCCCGCTCATCACGAGGAACTCGAGCGTGTTGTCGAGCATCGCGGAGTCGGAACCCGACGTGTTGACGACGGGCAGCACCTTCGTGATGTCGTCGGCGCTGAATGCCGGGGCACGCATGGTCTCCTCACGGGCGAGCATCTTGTCGGCGTTGCCGCGGATGGTATTGATTTCGCCGTTGTGGACGATAAAACGGTTCGGGTGGGCGCGTTCCCAGCTCGGGTTGGTGTTGGTGGAGAAGCGAGAGTGCACAATCGCGATCGCGGAGTCGTAGTCCTCGTCCTGCAGATCGCAGAAGAAGGTGCGCAGCTGGCCGACAAGGAACATTCCCTTGTAGACAATGGTACGGCTCGAGAGCGACGGCACGTAGGTGTTGTCGTTGCTCTGCTCAAAGACGCGGCGCGCAATATAGAGGCGGCGATCGAAGGGGAGGCCCTTCTCCACGTCCTCCGGCTTTTTCACAAAGGCCTGACAGATGACCGGCATACAGGCGAGAGCTTTGTGGCCGAGCACCTCCGGGCAGGTTGGTACATCGCGCCAGCCGAGAAACTCGAGACCTTCCTTCTGCAGGATGATCTCGAACATCTTCTTTGCCTGACTGCGGCGCAGCTCGTCCTGCGGGAAGAAGAACATTCCCACGCCGTATTCGCGCTCCCCGCCGATGGCAATGCCCGCCTCGGCGCAGACCTTCGCGAAGAAACGGTGGGAGATCTGTGTGAGGATGCCGACGCCGTCGCCCGTCTTACCTTCCGCATCTTTACCGGCGCGGTGCTCCAGGTGTTCCACGATTTTAAGGGCGTCGGCCACCACCTGATGGCTTCTGACGCCTCTGATATTCACGACGGCTCCGATGCCGCAGTTGTCGTGCTCGAGCTCGGGGCAGTAGAGCGTCTGCGGATTGTTTGCGTTCATCGTTCATCCTCCTTGTGCGGTTTTGGGCGGAAAAAAGGCGCCAAAGACCATGCCGCGCACTGCGGCATACGGTCTTTGACGCCTTTGTCAAATCCGAAGCTCAAAATCCTGATTTCTTTCTCTACCACTATACGCTATTTTCGTCTGTTTTGCAAAGCTTTTTTTGCCTGTTTCCGCCGAATCGTCGTTGTGGGAAAAAATTGTGTGAGAAATGCTCGTCTTTCCATCAAAATGCAATAAAAACATTCACAAGATTTATATTTTCTTTCTTCCAACTTCTGCAAACAGCCTGAAATTCCGGAATATTCCTGGAAAAACCTGAAAACGCAAAATTAACAAAGAGATTGATTTTGAAGGAAACTTGTGAGAAACTTTCAAAAAGCTGTTTCCATAAAGAGAAGGGGAAGGACTTGCCGCTGATCGATTTTCTTTGCTTTTTTCTCTGATCTGGTATATGATAGAAGCAAAATATATAGAAGCGGAACAGGCTGAATGGCCTTTGGCGGAAACATTTGCTTCCCGGCGCCCACGGGAGGCTCAAAAACGATATTTTCAAAAACCGGATAAAGAAGGAGAAGTGATATGGCAAGAAGAGTTAAATATCTGATTGATACGGAAAATGTAGGGAGCTCCTGGACGGAGCTGCTTCCTTTCCTTGGCAAGAATGACGAGATTCTGCTTTTTTACACGACCAATTCACCCGGCATCCCTTACCGGGATTTGCAGATGATTATGGAACATCCGTTCCAGCTTGAAATGATCCCGTGCAATACGGGAAAAAACGGTCTCGACTTTCAGCTTTCAAGCTATCTCGGTTATTTGCTCCGCTCCTCCGCGAAGGCGCGGTACGTGATCCTTTCCAAGGATATGGGCTATGATCCGCTTGTCCAGTTCTGGAAGGAGCGCGGGGCGGAGATCACACGTGAGAGTGCGCAGGAGGTTGTGAAGGCCGTTCGCGCTGCCGCTGAGCAGAAAACCGTTCAGGAGGAGCAGCAGCTCCCGGCGCAGGCGGAGCTTACGGGAAGGAAGCAGCCGGAGCTTGCAGCGCAGGGAGAACCCACAGAAAAGAAGCAGCCGGAGCTTGCAGAAAAAGTGCAGCCCTCCGTAAACAAGCAGCCGGCTCTCCCGGTATGGGCGGAGTCCGCGGCAAACAAACTGCCGGAGCCGGCAAGAGCGGCCGAGACAGTAAATTTGGCACAGGCAGAGGCAGCAGATAAAGCTCCGAATGCGGCTGCGGAGCAGCAGGCTCCCGCGAAGAAGGGCCGCGGCCGGAGAAGAAAGGCGAAGCCTGCTCCTGCGCTGGAGCAGAGGGTCGAAGAGCTTGTTCCCGAGACCTTCCGCAGTCCGGAGAATATCCGCGACGTGGTAAGCATTGTGCGTGAGAATTATCCAAGCGGCCTGCAGGAGGTCAATAAGGCCCTGACCTCCCGTTTCGGTCAGGAGGGCGGGAATGACCTGTACCGTGCCCTTAAACGTTCCTTCCGCGCCATTTGCGCCGCGGAGCAGGGCAGTGAAACAACATAAGCAGCGCCCCCGGACATTCCGTTAACAACGGAGTGCCCGGGGGTTTTTCCTTTTCGGCGTTCTGCGGGGTGTGCAAGGTTACCGGCGGGCTCAGTCCGGAAAATGGCGGTGGCAGCTGATGCCGAGGTACTTTGCGGCCTCCTCGAGAATGTCGGCCACATGACCGCGCACAAAGCAGACATGGTGCTCAAAACCGTTCTCGCACAGGTAACGCAGAAGCTTCTGTAATCCCGGCACGCGGCAATTCGCGACGCCGCCTTTTGTCGGGATTTTTTCAGCCTCAAACGAGCCCTCGCCCACGTACATTTTGAGCTCGCCCCGCGCGTCGTCGGTCGAAAAGCGAACAAAAGTCATCGGGCCGGGAGCTACCTGTCCCTTGCACGCGCCGAAGGTGCGCTCGCGGCCAAGTGTGCTGCCGAGTACGTCAAGGCATTCGATCTCGATCTGAGGCGCGGCAAAGAAGCTCTTCGGAAAGTTTGAACAGTGCAGCGACACACAGCAGTCACGGTCGTCGCGGATGTTGTTGTTCCAGTCCATGAGAGCGGGGGCGCTCTGCGCGGCGAGCTGTGCCGCAAGCATGGAGACCGCGCCCGTCACGTCGCTCTCGCAGGCGCTGGGCAATCCCTTTTCGCCCATCATGCTCATCGCAAGGCAGGCGGCGCAGCCATAGTTGTTCTCAAGGCTGTCCCAGCACTGTACGGTGGAGGCGCTGCAGTCGAGCTTCCTCACAAAATCCTCCAACGCGAGGCACAGCCGCGCCTGCCGCGTGATTTTATAGTCCTCGATGGATGCCGGAATGGAACCGTACGCGCGGATCTCGGCCTCCTTCGCCCGCACGGCTTCCCCGTCCGTCATCGATTCCGCCGCCGCGATCACTTCACTGAGGTCGACCGTCTGCACGGCAATGCCGTGCTTTTGCAGGATTTTCTCGGAGAAACGAACAGTGTTGAACGCCACGGGGCGTGCGCCGAGCATTGCGATCCGTGCGCCGCGCAGGCCGTTGACCACGCGGCAGACCCCGGCGAAGCGGAGCAAATCGGCCTCGAACTCCGGACCGTCGATCGGACAGGTGTGCAGCTGCGTAAGGCTGAACGGGATGCCGCGCTGGTACAGGTTGTTGCACAGGCTCAGCTTGCCGCAGAACGCGTCGCGGCGGTTCGCCATGTCGAGCTTGTCGAAGTCGTCGTCGCATGCCTGCACGAGGACGGGGACGTTCAGCCCTGCCAGCGAGATGGCCTCGGCCACGCCCAGCTCTTCGCCGAAGTTCGGCAGGATGCAGAGAATGCCGTCAATCTCGTCCGCGTGAGCCCGGAAGAGCTTTGCGCATGTCTTTGCTTCCTCATATGTCAGCACCGCACCGAATTCGGTATCCTCCTCGGAGACCATCACACAGCCGAAGCCGAGCCGGTTGAGCAGCGCGGTGATTTTTTCACGCGCCGTTTTGACAAGGTGAGACGGGAAAAAGCTTCGCGTGGTCACGATGACGCCGAAGGTTTGCTTTGTCATTTTTTCTTTCCTCCCAATCGATTTGTTTTGCCGTCAGAAAGCCGCCCATCCGTCTGCGCGTCAGCTGCCGGAAAACGGGATCGCGCGGCTATCAGGCTGTTATCAGAAAAATATGGTTTCTTACAGTGCGGGCAGTGCAGGATGCTTCCGGTACGTTCTCGGGAGCAGAAGGCTGCGCGCTGCGGAACGCAATGCTTCAGCGAAGCTCTCGTTCTCGGTGATCCGCACAGGAAACAGGGGGGCACCGTGAGCTCCTCACAAAGAGCCGGGTCAGCCCATTCTCAGTGCTCCGCACAGGAAACAGGGGCTTCGCCAGAGGGCCAAACTACTTTCCGGCCACAGCAGCAACAGCCTCTCGCCAGCCCCGCAGAAGCTTGGCGCGTTCTGTGTTCTCCATCTCCGGCAGGATTTCGCGCTCGTGCAGACCCGCAAAGATCTGCTCTTCGGAGACAAGTCCCGCGCCGATCGCGGCGCAGTATGCCGCCCCGGCTCCGGAGAGTTCCTCCGTTTCGCTTACGAGCAGGGGCATGCCGAGCAGACCGGCCTGGAAGCGCATCAGGAAGCGGTCGCGCGTCGGGCCGCCGTCGGCGCACAGACGGGAGAGCGGTCGTCCCGCCGCTTCCGTTACGCTCTCCACCACATCTCGGATCTGGTAGGCAATGCACTCCTCCGCCGCGCGCACAAGATGAGCGGGGCGTGTCGAGCGATCCATCCCGATAATGGCCGCGCGTGCCTTATCGTTGAAATACGGCGCGCCCAGACCGCTGAAAGCCGGGACGAGATAGACGCCGCCGTTGCCGCTCAGCGAGGCGGCGATGCTTCCCGACAGAGACGGTTTTTCGAGCAGCCCCATCTCAACGAGCCAGGTGATCACTGCGCCGGTGTAATTGATGTTGCCCTCTACACAGTAGACGGCTTTGCCGCGGCGTCCCCAGGCGAGGCTTGTGACCACGCCCGCGCTCTCGCGGGGACGGACGCCGCCAGCGTTCATCATGATCGAGCTGCCCGTGCCGTACGTCACCTTGGCTGTGTACGGTTCGACACAGCGGTGGGCGAACAGGGCCGCGTGGCTGTCTCCGAGCACGCCGTGGATCGGCACGGGGCGCGGCAGCAGGCCCCCGATGGTCGTCTCGCCGAAGCAGTCGTCGCTCATGCGGATTTCCGGCAGAAAGCCTTCCCGCAGGCCGTATGCTTCGAGCAGTTCCGTATCCCAGCGCAGGGGGTCGAGATTCAGCAGGCCGGTGCGGCTTGCGTTCGAGCAGTCGGTGGCGAAAACACGGCCTTCCGTCAGGCGGAAGACGAGATAGCTGTCCACTGTGCCGAGGCAGAGTATGTTTTCCTTCGCCGCTCCCGCCGTATTCGGCTCATGGCGCAGCATCCAGGCGTATTTCGGCGCGCTGAAATACGGCGAGAGCGTCAGACCTGTTTTCTGCCGCACGCGCGGCTCCCAGCCCTGCTCCCACAGCCCGGAGGCAATGGACGCCGCCCGCCCGCATTGCCAGACAATTGCCGGACAGAGCGGTTCGCCGGTTTCCCGGTTCCAACAGCAGGCTGTTTCGCGCTGGTTGGAAAGCCCCAGAACGGCGACATCGGCGGGGGAGACGCCGGCCGCGGCGAGCGCTTCGCGCACCGCTCTCTGCACGCTCTCCCAGATCTCCGCGAGGTCGTGGCTGATCCAGCCCTCGCCGCTGACAAGCTGGCGGTGCGGTACGTCCGCCCGGCCGAGCAGCGCGCCGCCGAGACTCCACACAAGCCCCTTTGTGCCCTGTGTGCTCTGATCGATCGAGAGAATGACGCTCATGCTCGCCGTTCCTCCTTCTGTGCAATCACCCCGCGCGCAGCGGCGGCGATGTGTTCCGCCGTCAGACCGTAGTGGCGGAAAAGGTCGCCGGACTTCCCGACAAGCGTCTCCTCGTCCGGAAAGCCAAGGACGCGCACCGGGACGGGACAACCGGCGCACACGGTGTGTGTGTCGAGCTCGCCGAGTCCGCCGTTGACGCTGTGCTCCTCAACGGTAACGATGGCCCCCGTCTCCCGCGCGGCGCGGCGGACCGCGTCCTCATCGGCGGGCTTGAGGAAGAAGAAGTCGAGTACGCGGGCGCTGATTCCCTCGCGCTCCAGGAGGGAGGCCGCCTCCTTCGCGTGCCAGACCATCTCGCCGCAGGCGATCAGCGTCACGTCGGTGCCTTCCCGGACGGTTTTCACTTTTCCCATCTCGAACGACTCGTTTTCTCCGTATACGGCCTCAACGTCGCCGCGTCCCATGCGCACGTAGGCGGGGCCGTGATGAGAGACGAGGTAATCCGCCACCGCGCGCGCCTGTACGGCGTCCGAGGGAGCGATTACCTCGAGGTTCGGCAGGCTGCGCATGGAGGCGAAGTCGTGCAGGCTGGTGTGCGTGCAGCCGAGCGGGCCGTAGCTTACGCCCGCCGAGACGCCGATTATTTTGACATCCGTGCAGTTGTACGCCACGTCGACTTTCACCTGCTCATACGCGCGAGCCGCCAGAAAGCAGGCCGGACCGCAGGCGAAAACTGTTTTTCCGGTCAGCGCCAGCCCTGCCGCCACCGCGACGGCATTCTGCTCCGCGATGCCGAGTTCGACGAACTGCTCCGGAAGCTCCTCGGCCATTGCGCCGATGGTGACGCTGCCCCGGCTGTCCGTGCACACCGCCCAAATCCGCGGGTCCTGCCGGGCCAGCTCCAGAATTCTCGCGCAGATTGCCTTTCTGCAGGATACCTTTGCCATGGATCAGCCCTCCTTTGCGGTCCGGAGCAGATCGGCCCGGATCGCCTCATACTGTGATTCGTTCGGAATCAGGTGGTGCCATTCGGCCTTGTTCTCCATGATGGGGGAACCCTTGCCCTTGACGGTGTCGAGAATTACCGCTGTCGGTTTGCCCGGCATACGTGTCAGGAAAGCTTCTTTCATCGCCGCGTAATCGTGGCCGGAGCAGCCGACGACGTTCCAGCCGAAGACGGCGTATCGTGCGCCGAGATCGCCGAGCGGCATGACCTCCTCCGTCGTCCCGCTGATCTGCAGATGATTGCGATCGACGATGGCTGTCAGGTTGTCGAGCTTATACTTCGCCGCGAACATGACGGCCTCCCAGACGCTGCCTTCCGCCTGCTCGCCGTCGCCCATGAGGGTATAGATGTGGCCGGGCGTTTTGTCCCGCTTTTTGCCGAGCGCCATGCCGCAGGCTACGGAGAATCCATGCCCAAGCGCGCCCGTAGCCACGTCAATCCCCTCAAGTCCGTGCGTTGGGTGCTCGGCGAGCTTAGTGCCGAACTGCGCATACGTCTGAAGCCGTTCCTTCGGGAAAAAGCCGCAGTCCGCGAGAACGGTGTAAAGCGCCTCGGCGCAATGCCCCTTGCTCAGGGTAAAATGGTCGGCGTCCGGCGCGTTTTCCTTCCGCTTTTCTACGTCCATGACCTCGTAGAACAGGGTGACGAGGGCGTCCATACACGACATATCGCCGCCGATGTGTCCGCTTCCTGTGCGGTACACCATCTCCAGAACTTCCAGCCGCCTTTCGTATGCGATCCGTCTGAGTGCTTTTGTGTCCATAAGCCGTCTCCTTTTTTCAGCGAAGGGGAACCGTGCCCGTCTGCTCGCATAGGTGGGCCCCTTTTTCTGCCTCCCATTATAAATATAATATTATAAAAGATCAATACGTATTTATATAAAATTTTATATAAATATTTTAAATTAAAATTTAGAGAAAATAGAGGCCTTGTTCCGGAGATGAGGAAAAAGATGAGCTTGCTCTTCGGGAAAGACGTAAGAATTTTCTGGATGGTTTCTGGATGGAAAGAAGGATTCCTCTGTGTGGTTCTTCGTCTGGAAATGTGTGAAAAGGCCATAAAAGCGCGTTGCGAAGGGAGAAGCTCAATAAGATGAACCAAGTGAAAGCCTTCTTTGGATTCGCTCTCTTCTATCCGCCCGTATCGCGGAAATCCGCGCGGTAAATGTTTAGAATCTCAATAAAATGTCCCGAACCTCTGGTTTTTGATTTGCAAACAAAAAGGATACATGTACGGCCTAATGGTGAAAACAAAATATGATTTAAAATGTTATAAATAGTTTTATTAAAATTTCCGCTTGAACTTTACAAGGCGTTTTTTTCATGCTAAGATGAGGCTGTATGAATGTGCTGTGTCAGAGCACAGGCAAAGGGGGACTGATGGATGAAACCAGGTTTGCGTGAAATCAGCGAGGCCACCGGTTTTTGTACCGCCACCGTGTCCAACGCCCTGAATCGAAAAAAGGGCGTGAATCCGGAGACGGCGGCGCAGATTTTCGCAGCGGCAAAACGACTCGGATATTTTTCCAAAGCGAAGCTTGAGGCGGTGCGTTTTGTACAGTACAAAAGCAGCGGCCTTGTGGTGACGGACACGCCCTTTTTCGCCGCGCTCGCGCACGGTATTGAGCAGGAGTGCCGTGCCCTCGGACTGGAAGCCATTCTCACGACGATCAGCCGGTCGGAGCCCGATTTTGACGATCGACTCGGGCAGCTTCTCGGAGACGCGTCTTGCGGTGTCATCCTGCTGGCGACGGAGGCCTCAGAGGAAGAGATGAAGCTCTTTGCACAGGCGATCGCTCCGCTTTTGATCCTCGATAATTGGCCGGAAAGCTCTTCCTCGAGCGCTCTTTTGATCAGCAACACGGACAGTGCCTGCCACGCCGTTGAGCATCTGATCGAAAAGGGGCACAGGGAGATCGGCTACCTCAGGAGCGATGTGCGCATTAAAAACTTCTTTTACCGGCAGGAGGGCTACCGGCGCGCGCTGGCTCTGCACGGCCTCGTGCCGCAGGAGCATTTCGAGGTCCCCCTTCCGCCGGATACCGCCGGAGCCTGGGCGGCCATGAACGCGTGGCTTGCGGCAAAACCGGAGCTTCCCACCGCTTTTTTTGCGGACAACGACAACATTGCCCTCGGCGCGTTGAAGGCGTTTGAGGAGAATGGTATCCGCGTCCCGGAGGATGTCTCCGTTGTCGGCTTCGACGATATGCCGTTCGCTGAGTTTTCCACCCCGCCTCTGACCACCGTGCGCGTCGCCAAGGAGGAGATGGGCCGTCTTGCCGTACGGATTCTTGTGGGCCGCGCGCACGCGGAGTTGTCCTCCGCCACGAAGACGCAGATCTGCACCACGCTGGTGGAGCGCGGCAGCGTCTGCCCGCCGCGCTGCGGGTAAAGAACGTCTGCCGGACAGGGAAGGAGTGCCTGTCCGGCATTCGTAAAAGGGGTTTTCAGGTGTCCAACGGAGCCTTTTTATGATTGAGGGAGGAAACATAAATGCTGACCTATCCAAAGACCGCAGAGCGCTGGGGCGTCTTTGAGGCGTCCCTGCCGGGCAAAACGGAGGGAAATCCCTTCACCGATTACACAATGGAAGCTACATTCGTATCCCGGGGAGAGACGGTGCACGTTAACGGTTTCTATGACGGGGATGGTATGTACCGTGTCCGCTTCATGCCGTCCTTCCCTGGGGAGTATACCTTTACCGTCTCGGGAAGCTTTTCCGACGAGGGGGAACAGGCCGGTTCGTTCACCGTTCTGCCCGCCTCCGCGGGCAACCATGGTCCGGTAAGGGCGAGGGGGTTCCATTTCGAGTACGAGGACGGCACGCCGTACTATCCCATGGGAACGACGGCGTACGTGTGGGAGCTGCAAAGAGAGGAACTGCGCCGCGGGACGCTTGAAGAACTTGCAAAGGGGTACTTCAACAAGATCCGCTTCTGCGTATTTCCGAAGCATTATCTCTATAATCTTCATGACCCCGTCTCTTTCCCGTATGAGGGTACGCCCTGCAAAATCGATCCCAACGACAGGGAACTCGGTTTCCGCATGGAGGTGCAGCCGGGGAACGACTGGGACTTCACGCGTCCGAACCCTGCTCACTTCCGTTTGGTGGAGGAGTCCATCCGCGCGCTCGGGGCGATCGGCGTTGAGGCCGATCTGATTGTGATGCATCCGTATGACCGCTGGGGCTTTTCCCACATGTCGGCGGAGCAGGATGACCTGTACTGGCGCTATGTGATTGCCCGCTTTGCCGCTTTCCGCAATGTCTGGTGGAGCCTCGCGAATGAGTATGATATCCTCGCTGACAAGACGATTGCCGACTGGGAACGTTACGCGCAGATTCTCGTCGACGAGGATCCGTACCGTCATCTCCGCAGCGTCCACAACTGCCTGACGATGTATGATTATACCAGGCCGTGGATTACTCACTGTTCCATCCAGCGCACGGATCTCTACAAATGCGCCGAGTATACCGACGACTACCGTACCCGCTACGGCAAACCGGTTGTGCTTGATGAAATTGCCTACGAGGGCGACATCGATCAGGGCTGGGGCAACATCAGCGGGCAGGAGCTGGTCCGCCGCTTCTGGGAGGCCGCACTGCGCGGCGGCTACGCGACGCACGGTGAAACCTTCGACCGGGGCGACAATGTCCTCTGGTGGAGCCACGGCGGAAAACTGCACGGCGAGAGTCCGGCGCGCATCCGTTTTTTGCGGCAGATTCTTGAGCAGACGCCGGGAGCCGGTCTGCGCCGTATGAACGGCCAGTGGGACGAGCTTGCCGCGACGGTTGACACAATGGGCGACAGCGGCTATTATCTTTATTATTACGGCTTCCTGCGTCCCAGCCGCCGAACGTTCTCTTTTCCGGAGAATGTCAAGCTTGAGGCAGAGATCATCGATACCTGGAATATGACTGTCACCCCTGCCGGGACGCATACGGGCCGCTTCACGCTCGAGCTGCCGCGCCGGGAGTATATGGCTGTCCGTCTGCGCCGCGTCTGAGACGGATTCAGTTCGCCCGGCGCACGAGAATGGGTGCGCCGGAGGGAAGCGTCCCGGTGGTTCCCGCCGCGAAGCGGGGGCCGGGGCGCTTCTGTTTTTTGAAAGGAGCTTTGCCTTTTTCTTTCCACCGCGGGAATGGAAAGGGTGGAAAACCGGAAGGCGGAGCAATGCTTGGATAAAATCCGAAAAAGGGAGGAACAGTAACGATGAAGGAAAAACAGCTGCATCGGGATCTTTTGCCCGTGACGCCCGTCTGCCTCGGAACGGCGCAATTTGGAACTTCGCTGAGTGAGGAACAGGCAGGGGATATTCTTGACGCGTATACGGGCAGCGGCGGTAATTTTCTCGATACGGCCAACTGCTACGGCCGCTGGCTGCCGCACGGAGAAAACGTCAGCGAGCAAATCCTGGGGCAATGGCTGCGCCGTCACGGCGGAAGGCACAGTCTTGTGATCTCCACCAAGGGAGGTCACCCGCCGTTTGACGCGATGACGAAAAGCCGTCTGCATGAAAACGAGCTGCGGCACGATCTTGAGAGCAGTCTTACTGCGCTCGGCACGGACTACGTGGATTTCTACTGGCTCCACCGCGACGACATTTCCATCCCGGTGGGGGAGCTCGTCGAGCGGCTCGAAGGATTCCGCCGCGAGGGAAAGCTCCTCGCCTACGGCGTTTCAAATTGGTCGGCTGCCCGCGTGCGCGAAGCGGCCGACTACGCCGCTTCCCACGGCTGCAGGGGCTTTGGCGGCGTGCAGAATCAGTGGAGCCTGGCCCGCGTCGTGCCGGAGCGCATCGCTGATCGGACGCTTGTCTGTATGGATGAGGCGCTGTACAAGCTGCTGTGCGAGCGTGAGGATTCGCTGTGTACGCTTGCTTTCTCCGCGATGGGGAAGGGCTATTTTACAAAAGCCGCGGCCGGGACGCTGCGGGAGGGCGCGCTCATAGAGTACCGCTGTGCGCTCAACGAGCGGCGGCTTGAGGCACTGCGGCGTCTTTCCGAAGACAGACACGTGCCGATTGCCTCGCTTGTTCTCGCGTGGATGAGCGCCAAGCCGTTTGCTGCTGTCCCGATCGCCGCCGTGTCCTCTGCTGCCCAGCTCGGGGATTTGGCTGCGGCCTTCGATCTCTCCCTGAATCCGGAGGAAGTTTCCCTCCTCGACGCCGGGGAGGAATACTAAGGCAACACCGCATAATAAGGCAAAAAGAACCGTCATACCAGCACATAGCTTTTGGCAGAACGGTTTGCACTTAGAATTCTCGCAGAAGGCATACGGATTCAAGCCGCCAGGCAGGGCCTGTCAGCCAGAAGCAGATTCGCTAACGCGAATATAATATTGAATTTGGCTCGCTGCTTTTCGAGCCCTCGGTATCGCGTTTTCCGAAACCGCAGTTGTTTTTTGACGACACCAAATACGTGCTCCACCTTCGCACGGACAGAAGATTTTGCGTGTTCCGCTTTCTTGGCCGCGTACTGGCCGCTTTTACTCAGTTTCTTTAGCTGGGATGGACAACGGTTGATTTTGTATTTGATTTTGCGGCCAGATTTATTCCGAACGATCGCGTCCTCACGCTTGCCGGCGCCGAGATAGCCGCTGTCACCGTAAACGACCTCTTCCTCACCGGTCAGCAGTGACGAAGTCTGCGACACGTCATGAACATTGGCGGGTGTCGCCTTCACTGTGTGGACCAGTCCGCTGTCCTTATCTACGCCGATATGCGCTTTATAGCCAAAGTGCTATGTGTTGCCCTTCTTGACCTGATGTGCATCCGGATCCCGCTTCTTCTCCTTGTTCTTGGTGGAGGAGGGCGCGGAAATGATGGTGGAATCAACAATCGTCCCCTTTTTCAGGATAAGCCCCCGTTCCGTCAGTGCAGCCACGACCTGCGTGAACAGCTTCTCCTGCAATCCGTTTTTCACCAGCAGGTTCCGAAAACGGCCAATGGTATCCCCATTCGGCACCTGGTTGCTTGAATCAACGCCACAGAAATCCGAAAACGCCCGGCTGTCGATTGCTTCTGCCGCTGTTGCTTCGTCGCTCAGGTCATACAGATTTTGCAGCAGATACAGCCGCAGCATGGTCTCCAGCGGATAGGGTTTATTGCCGCGCTCTCCTTTGTAATAGCACGGCCGAATCAGCGCAAGCCATTCCTTCCACGGGACGATCCGCTCGATCTGGGCAAGAAATTCTTTCTTCTTTGTCCGTACCTGCGCCAGCTCATCACTAAGCGCAGATATTGTCATCTGTTTATCCATGTTTTTATTATATCATGTCGGGCTGTATCACGCTTACTTTTCTGTGCGGTGTTGCCATAATATTTCTTCAAATGTCGTTCTGACCACTCACATTTTACAAGGTCCGATTATAACAGATTTACAAAATGATGTGTATTTTCAGACGCACGATTACCCATATAGCTATAACGTTTTAGGACAAACAATTGTATATAAGTTAGTTAATGAAGAAGCAACAATTATCCCAGATGAAGAAATAGAAACGGACAATAGTTCGTACTATTTTTCTTACGTTTACCTTTATACTAACAATCTAGATTACATTGAAGAGTTAGAGGGAACAGACTTCAGATTAGTAGTTACACAGCATGAATTTGGACATGTATTAAGCCTAAAGCACCCAACATGCGCAAATCCGTCAATTGTAGCAGCGGATGTTCTTGGCTCTAATGCGTCGTCCACAATTACTGGGCATGATCGATATAATGTAATTAGAAAATATGGTGAATAAGAAGGAATGGTTATGAAGAATAAAAGACTTATAATTTGCCTTTATTTGTTCTGCATCCTTTGCTGCCTTTTGGGTACAGGTTGTTCTTTGTTCTCTAGCCAGGCGAGCCCTCCTGATTATACAAATATGAAAAAAAGTCAGCTGCAGACTAGTGTGGCCATCATCCCCCATTCTTTGGAGGACCTGGAGCGATACTCGCAGTACATTGTGGAAGGAGTTCTGCAAAACGACGCGGAAACGTGTGTGAGCGTCGATTCACAGTTGGAGGGCGCGGTTCCATACGCAGGCGCCACGAAGTCCTCCCTTGTGATCACGCGCGTTCTCAAAGACAACGGAGAATTGCAGGAAGGCGACTCCATCCCGATCTATGAACCTTTTTACGTCTACGACGTCCAGGATGAGCCCTGTTTGTTTTATATGACCTCCTATCTGCCGTCGGAGGCAGGGAAAACCTACCTTTTCTTCTTGAATAAGAATGCCTTGGACGGCTACGCGCCAAGCGGGATGGAAAATTCTCGCTTTCCTGTCCCAAGCACACAGACACGAGCTTCCGTCGATATTGACTCACTGACTAAGGAAGACCTGTCTCTCGCTGAGAGTGCAGATTTGGAAAAATACAAGGCGCTCTATAAGGAAGTATTGGAAGAGTACGGAGAATAAAGCAGCGCTATTAGGCGCTGCTCGGAATGAGAGCACCAGAACGATCATTTCCTGTTATGGAAAAATGGCAGAGACTGCGGAAGGGGAAGCTCGCAACGTGCCTCTCATCAGGCTCTTTGCCATCCGGGTGACAGGGTGAGCACTCAACTCTTTTTCCACTGAACCAGCGCAGACAGACTGCTCACCTTGTAAAAATCTTCAGCGTAATGTTGGCGATCTGCTGTCTGTCCGGGTGCGGGCAAAGCGATTTCCGTCAATCTGACAGCATGCCGGATTTGCAGTTGGAAATTCAAAATGAGCTGGACAATGTCCTCGGCATTACGATTACCGCCTGCGATGATCCGGAGGAAAAAGGCTATTTCAGCAGTGCGGAAATCAAAGCCTCTTATGGAGAGGGGGAGGACGCTACGCCTCTTCTCAAAGGACAGACATACCGGCAAACGATTCCGGGGAAGGCCATACAGGAACGCAATGTAGACACGATTTACCTGAAATTCTCATACCGCAACGAAAACGGAGAGAATTATCATATCGGAAGCATTCCTATATCAAAAGAGGAATGCTGGAATGGAGGAGTAAAAAGGTATCTCCTGTCAGTTGTCGTATCGATCACGCCCATGCCTTAACACGCCAGTGGCACCCGATGCGAAAAAACTGGAGGAGGATACGCGGACATGAAATCCCGGCGGGATTTCGCGGCCTTCTCTACTGCGCCGTGGCGACATGCAGACGAATTGTGAGCTCCTCGTTCCTGCGAACACGGCTACCGATAGTTTGTGCAAAGGAATGAGAAATTCCCCGCAGCGCTTTTATAATCACCGCGGGGATCGATATGAGGAAGGGGTTTGAACTCGGAAAACGGGGTTACGTGATGGCCGCGGGCGGGTTTTTGCTTTCCGGCGAACCGCAGCAGCTTCCCGCACAGCCTGCCGGGCAGCAAAATCACGCGGATTTTCCCTAAGTCGGACAGAACAGGGGGATACGATGGAATTTTCTATCAATGAAATCGCGCAGCTTGCAAACCTGCGGCTCACGCAGGAGGAAGAGGAGGAGCTGCGCGGCGATCTGGAGTCGTTTCTGCGCCTTGCCGCACAGATGAAGGAACCCGGAAACAGAGAGCAGGAAGCGGAATTGCCGCCTGTTTTGCGGGAAGACCGCGTTTTCTCCTCGCTGACACGGGAAGAGACGCTTCGGAACGCTCCTGAGTCGCGGGACGGCTTTTTCGTCCTGCCGCGTGCGATAGGAGGCGGGAGTCATGCATGAGGGGCTGCCCGAGAGCGCAGGGGCGCTCGCCCGTGCGCTGCGCA
>ERZ779885.2355-NODE-2355-length-17483-cov-2.820404_pt1 | contig 17483 bp, 14 predicted proteins | sample MGYA00511554_ERZ779885 | MGnify/ENA primary metagenome ERZ779885 (study PRJEB29588, sample SAMEA2160998) | human gut metagenome | biome: human gut; feature: human-associated habitat; material: faeces | place: Denmark | collected 2008/2010 ... | reverse complement strand
TAGTAACACTTATGTTTCCCGTCCTGGCAGAAGCCCAGCAGGAAACGGATTATGACGGAAAAGTCAATATTACCCCAAAGGAACTGGTGCAGCGGGGAGATTCCCTCTATGTGAGCATGAGCATCAACCTGAATGAAGCAAGCGTGGAGACACAGAGGTCGATGGACATAATCCCTGTGCTTACCAATGGGGTGCAAGAAAAGGACTTGCCGATGGTCTCAATTCATGGAAAACGTAAGCATAAGGAATATATCCGTCAGATGGCATTGATGAGTGAGAAGGAGAGAAGCGCTTATGTTGCTCCGTACACCATAGAGAAAAGTTATGGAAAGTCCGATAGAATCTTGGATTATAAATATGTCATGGCGTTTGAACCCTGGATGAAAGACGCTTGGCTGGATGCTAAAACCGACTTGTGCGGATGCGGCATAGTCAGCCAGTTTGATGTCAAGCGTTTGGTGGACAATGTGTCGCTTGAAGAAAGAGCCGCCTATGAATTTCAACCGGCGTTGGCTTATGTGCCGGCTAAAATGGAAAAGACAGAGATAGAAAATGACGGCATGAAACAACGGGCCATGCAGGAAGAGTCGTTTCTTGACTTTGTGGTGAGCAAAACCGATATACGTCCGGAGTTTGGCAATAATCCCCGGGAACTGGCAAGGATTCGCAGCTTGATCGAAGATATACGCGATGACAGAGGGGTGACGATCCGAAATATAGATATTACCGGATATGCTTCTCCTGAAGGGGCGCTAGCTTTGAACAAACGCCTCTCGGAAGACCGGGCCAAAGCTTTGCAAAGCTATCTGCAGAGTCGTTATGATATTCCGGCCGCTGCTTATACCGTAAACTTTGGCGGTGAAGACTGGGAGGGCCTAGCAAAACTGCTGGCCGGTTCCGATTTGGCTGACAAACAAGAGGTGCTGGATATCATTGAAAACTATCCCATTGAAAACGGGCGTGAAAAGAAGATAATGGATCTGGCAAACGGACAGACATACTGCTATCTGCTTAAGGAGATGTTTCCTTCATTGCGGCGAGTGGTTTGCAAAGTTGATTATGATGTAAAGCCGTTCAATGTTGAGGAGGCCAAGGAGGTGATTAATACTCGTCCCCAGAATTTGTCCTTGAAGGAAATGTATGCTGTGGCAAATACCTATGAGGAGGGGTCGCAAGAGTTCTGTGATGTGTTTGAAACGGCTGTGAGAATGTTTCCGGAAGATGAGACGGCCAACTTGAATGCTGCGATTGCCGCTCTTTCGAGAAAAGACGGAATGTTGGCAAAACGTTATTTGGGCAAAATACAATCGACTGTACATGCGCAACAGTATAATAATGCAATGGGAGTCGTGTATATACTGGAAGGCGATTACAAGAAAGCAACGGACTATTTTGAAACGGCTGCTGCTGCCGGTCTCTCTGCTGCGAAAGACAATCTGAAGCAGATGCAGGATAATGGATTAATGGATATGAAGAAATAATCATGGCAAGAATGAATAGTTTCAGAATGAAGGAATATTGTTTCCGGTGCGTTGCGGTGGCAGGTCTTGTCTTGTCGCTGGCCGGATGTGACATGAAGGACGATTATTCAGACTGTCCTACAATTGGAGGGTTTGAGATCAGCGTGGTTTATACCCAAAACAAGAATAATCTGAATGAGTTTGCGGGAGAAGTGTCCCGGATGGACTTTTTCTTCTTCGATGAAAACGGACTGTTCAAAGAGAGGGTAACAGATGTGGATGGTCCTTTCACGAATGACTACAGCAAAACGTTCCAGTTGCCTTATGGCAAATATCAAGCAGTGCTGTGGGGAAACCTCTATGATGATACGGAACTGGTAGGGGAATTGAAGAAGGACACCACTACCATTGACGAGTTGCGGCTGAAACTGAAAACGCAGTCTTCAAAGGATACGAAGACAGAGACGCCCTATCAGGAAGTACCTCCTAAATTGGAGAACTATGTTGCGCCGGTTCCCACAACATTATTTTGGGGCAACGTTGAAACGGTGCAGGTTCTGTCTGGTCATCATGTGAAGAAAGAGGTCGATTTGCTGAAAAATACACACGATATTCACGTCACTTTACGGTGGAAGGATTATGATGGATATTACTGTTTTGGCACAGAACATCAGAAGCGGACCCGTGCTTACATTGCCGGAACCAACGGTGACATGACTTTTATGAACGAGCTTCCCCGTCAGCGTAACGTGAGTTATATTCCGATGTATCGCGATCCTGCTCATCCTGATATTTATGCCGGTCAGACGGGTTTAAGTTATATACCGCCCCAGTTGGTGATAGATGACATAGCCGCTGTGATGCCGGATGCACGTACCATGCGTTTGATGGCAGACGGAAGTACTGAGAAGCTGATGATAACTACCGTGCAGGATGACGGAACAGAAAAAGTGATGTATACACGAAGCCTTGTAGATCTGATACGACTGACCGGGCATTACAACACCCAGCAATCATTGGATTGGTGCAATGATTATCATGTAGTGGTGGATTTCCGTTGCATTGATCCCGAACATAATCATGGTTCTACATGGATAGCTATCACTATCTGGATTAATGGTTGGATAGTGAAAGAAATAAATGAAGAAATTTAATAATGGGAGATAATAAACATTTTTAGTAATTAATTTTATTCGAAAGTATGAAAATTAGAAATCTATTTGTGCTGACAGCCATTTCAATGGTGGCATTGACAGCATGTAACAATGATGACGTTGTTGGTGGAGAACTGGATAACGGAACCGAGATTCTCGAAGGCGAGAAGACTTATGCAGTGTTCAATATTGCAATAGGGGAAGGTGGAGAAACTCGTACGGAAACTCCTAGTGCTGGAGAAGAAGGGGCAATACGTAATGAGGCGAAGGTAGACAAGGCTGGTCTTTACATCTTTAAATGGGCAACTGAGAAAACGGGAGAGCCTGAAGTTATGGTAGATGACCTTGCTGCGACTCCTGAAACTTCAGGAGATTGGGATTTTCCGGCAGTCCCTGTCATGTTGACATCCGGAAAGAAACACGTGGTAGTCGTTACCAACATGACTGATGCTATTAAGGCAGAATTGAGGACGGCTTTTAGTGATAAGGCTAACGGATATACCAAGTTCTATCAAGTGGTTGCAAAATTAGGTGATAAGGTTGCTTCAACAGACAACTTTGATATCAGCAACTTGTTTTCTGAAAGTGATACTAAAGATTCGTCTGCCCCTTATATTATCATGTCAGGTGAGACTGATAAGGTTTTGAAGGCTGGTGTGACTCAAAGTGAAGCTGAGTTGGCTTCAAGCGACAACCATGTAATGGTTTTCGTTAATCGTTTCCCGGCAAAGATTGACGTAAAGTTGGGATATTATAACTCTTCTGCAGATCAGGCTATTTACATGGAATTACCTGTTCCCGCAACTGCAAATCAAGTGGGTACGGTTAAAAGTTTTGCTTATGATGTACGTAATCAAAACCGTGGAGAGTATGCGATGAAACACGTTACCGGTACCTTCGTAAACACTTTGTGGAGTGCTCCGGGTACTACTGTTGATGCAGATCGCTATTTCCCAATTGTAGATGAAACTTTAACCTTCCCGGGAAAATTATTGACAAACAATACTCAAGCTTCAGCTGATAATTACCGTGAATATGTAACTTACATTCCTGAAAATACGAATGAAACAGCTCTTCGTGGAAACACCTCGTATACTGCTCTGAAAGCAAGCTATATTCCGACTGCAGACTGTTATGTGAGTGGCTATACCCATGATGCTAACAGGAAAAATGCTGTGACTTTGACTAAAGAAACATACCCGACTACAATTGCTGAGGGTTCTTACTCTTTGTTTAATTATAATTATAACATAGCATTCAAAATTGAATCTACATCAACTGCAGCTGCCAGCGATGCTAATATGAGAGCTTTGGCCGGTTATCATGTTGCTCAGGTAGCTGATGTTTTAGGTGATATTAAGATTGACAATGTTCAGATTGCAAACGCTGTTGCTGGTTTCCAAACTGGTCAGAAGATCACGACCGATGCCAATCAAAAGGCTTTGGCAGCTGCAACGAAAACTAGAGGTGCTGCAACGCTTTGGATTAAGATTGACCAGACGTTGAATGCAAGTGGAGATCTGGAACAATACATCATTACCGGTGCTTATTATTATTCTCCCAATGCTGATGGTGAGTATACAGTTAATGAAGGTATTAACTTCGGTTCTTTGACTTGTGGTCTTTACACTACCAACACAGAAGGTTTGAAGTGCTATTACCGTGTGAACATTTACGATCCGGCATTAGGTGTTACCAACATGATGCATTATTCTGTAGTTCGTAACTATTCTTATCACATGATTATCAGCAAAATCAACTCTATCGGTTATCCGACTCAGGTGGACTTGACTGTTGATCCTGATGAACCTTTGACAAACAATACATTTGTTCAGGCTCATATCAAAGTCAACATGTGGACTAGAAAGGCAATGAATAACGTGGAAGTCGGTATGTAATCCCGAATCCTCCATACTACAACAGACCGGGCGGGGTTGAATGTCCCTTCCCGGTCACTTATAAAAGATGAAAAGAAAGAAAAAAGATAACTTTAGTATGGGAATCAGAAACAACATAAAATTCGGGTTTATCGTGGCAGTCTTATTGCTGTCGGGAAGTGCATGCTATACTTCCTGCAGCAACGATGAATTTGACGAACGAACATCATCAGAGGAGGAACTGTATCCTGCCGGCACAAACACTTACTACAACTTTGTGCTTCGGCTGGGCGATTCTGCCCAAACTCGCGGCGGTGCAGCGGGCGATACTGATGGAAATGCAGAGGAGAATGCCGTAAAGAATGTGGCGGTCATTTTCTTTGATAGCAATGACTTGTTTGAGACGGCAGGCTATTTTAATGTTTCCGACCTTACTTCTGAAGATGGCAGTGGTAATCTGGGCAGTGGTGTCACCGAAGGCATCACGTTTAAGAAAGCCATGCCTATCATGAGCGGGAGGAAAAAGGTGGTGGTTATAGTCAATTATGACCAGTATTCCGGCGTTTTCGAGAGTCAGCTTAAAGCTTTCTTGGTGAAAGGCACCACTACGATTGGGGAACTCAACAACTATAAACTGGATTTCTTGTTAGGAACAGCTTCTTATTCCACTCGTCTGGATTTTCCTAAACAAAACTATACCGCTCCTGCGCCTGCAAATTCCATAGATTTGTCTTTGGCAGGAGTGGACTCTCATTTTGTTACAAATCCTGATGATGTCGGCATGCTTCCTCTCTCTACGGGAATGATGATGACCGGTTCCGGAAGTATTACTCTCGAGGCCGGGGTGACAGAAACAGAAGCCACATCCGGCAGCCGTAACCTGGTGACTATCTATGCCGACCGTGTGCTGGCAAAAGCTTCGTTGAAGTTTGATGACAGTATGGTCTATCGTGAGTTTAAAAGTCCCAATTCTGTAGCTACATTGGAAGCTTATGAGGTGGGGACGGATAATACTACTCCAGTGGAATATGCTACTTGGTGGCTTGCTAATGTACCGGCTGAGATGTATCTGATGGAGCGTGAAACCGGAACGCCGCATCCTTATTACAATGAGCACGCAGACTTCAGCATGTGGCAGAACAAGATGGTTGATTACTCGTGGAACAAGCCTCGTGTCACTAAGACCAACAGCTCGGTCTATACCACTGAAAATCTCGTCGGGACACCGGTGCGGGGAAATGTGACGTATGCTGTGGTTAAGGCTAAATTCTCTTTATATAATATTGATGAGGACCCGGCGGATGAGGGATTTGAAATCATCAGTAACCGGACTTGGAATGGTCAGAAGTGGAATAGTTACGCTGTCACGTATCTGCCTTTCAGCGGTACGGACAAGAACCTCTGGATGTTCACGGACAGGGACGGGAAACGAAAATTCATCGCTTGTGACAAAACCATGAGCAATCTGGCTCAGAACTTCCAATGGATGCTCTATTATCCGGAGGCTCCGGGTGATGTATTTGCCATCGATATGACAACCTACCAGCACACCAAGCAAGAGCAGGACAATGCCGCCTTGCGAGGAGGAAACACCATAGCACCCGGATGGTACATATTCTATTACGATGCGAAGAACCTGCATACCGGAAAGTGGTATGACGAGATGGAATTGTATTATTATAATGGCAATAAGGATGTTTCGGGCGCTTGGCAGCGTGGAGAATACAAGTCATATACCGCAGCCTATTATGCAGGATCCTATTGCTATTACCGCATCAATCTGGAAGATGTGTACAGACAACTGGGAGAGACCGGACGTTTTGCGGTACATCGCAATGACTGGTTCCAAATTAATATAAAGAAGATAAAAGAGTTGGGTTATCCCGATGAGGAAGATCTGGCCATGTATCCCGACGATACCCTTTCTGATTCATGGATAGAGGTGGTGATCACCGTGCAGGATTGGCGCAACGGCGGCAGGCAGGAGATAACGATAGGTAATGAATGAGCATATATTTGCTTTTAAAAATATGGTAAGATGAAGAATACGGTGGCATATTTTATATGGGCGTTTGTTTGCCTGCTCTCTTTACATTCGTGTATTGCGGAGGGGGAGATGTCTGATATAGGAGAGGATGCTTATATGAATCTTGTTTTTACACGTAGCACAGCTCTGCCCACGCCGGATGAGAATAGCGAGGCGGGGGTGCACAGCTTGCGCGTGTTTGTTTATAACACAGCCGGAGAGTTGGAATTTACCCAGAAATACGTTTCGGGAACAGGACATATAGAGAATCCCATTATCAAGGTGAAAGCAGGCGTGAAAGCTGTTTATGCTATTGTCAATGAAGAGGCTTCCGGAGTGGATGCTACTGATTTGTCCGGCAAGTTGACGGCTGCTTCTACCTTGGGATCATCCTCATCCGATGCGTTGAAGACATTGCTTGTGAAGTATGCTTCGTATCCGCGGGCTTTATCTACCGGATTGCTGATGACGGGGTATGTGGAAAATGTGACGGTGGCGGAAGGCAGGACGCGCAGTAACCCGCAAAAGGTGATTATCGACGTAGTCCGTAATTGCGCGCGGCTTGATTTGAAGATACAAAAGAGCGAGAATGCCGCTTTGGGAACGGTAGTAATTCAGAAGATAGAGTTTGGCAATGGTTGCGACTTGCAGACGCTTTTCGAATCGGGGACGGCTTCTGCAAATCCTGCCGGAGCGGCATACGGTTTATCATATACTCCTTACGAGAGTTCCGCCGGATTTACGATAACCCATTCACAATCGGCTGCCGGTGATGACCTGCAAGATATAGGAACTTATTACCTTCCTGAGAATCTGGGTAACTATACTGACAGTGATCATGGCAATGCCGAGTTTATCCGGCTGACTTACATGGTCAATGGATTTTCTAAAACAACTAAAATTGACCTGAACCCGGCGGAGGTCTCAGCCAAACACTATAACATTGTCCGGAATACCCGCTATGAACTGGCAGTAACGATTGATGCCGAAAAGCCGGAAATTACATTGAACATCCTGGACTGGGATGAGCAAGAGGTTGTGGGGGATGTTCTCGGAACATATATTTCTGTACCGGGTAAGGTTGTGATGGACTGGTGGAACTTGGGAGAAAGCTACTCTACTAAGGTTTCGTTTAAAGCAGACGGAGATGTCACGTTTTTAGGATATTATGTAAACGGCGTAAGGGTTAATACATTGCCTTCGTGGATTAGTATTACTGCCCCGCAATTTCCGGTAACTTCCGGGACCTTTGAGCTTACCTATACTCCGACGGGTGGTTCGAATGCTTTGGAGAATGATGGAGTGCATGATGATGTGGTAATTCGTCTGAAAAGAGGAAACATTACGAAATATGTTACAGTGGTTTATGATCATGGCTATATACCGAATGAATTTTTGCAGGGGAGGGGATGGAAAACAAACCTTCCGGCTAAGGGAATACATTTGGCAAAAAAGGGAAATAAGCTTCCGAATATGGAAGCTGGTACTGATGTAGTATCTAGGTGGTGGAGTAGTCTGATTCGGGAGGATGGACTTATAGAACCCGCATTGATGCAATTCAGGGTATATGAGGATGGGGGGAATACAGTACACTCTCTTAGTGTGGACTTCTCAGAACTCCTTGGGGCGAATAATCCTTCTCCCCAGTTTGGTAATGGTTTGAAAAACACGTTACTGATAAGATCGCATGACTCTTCCTTGGTTACTGAATTGGCAGAGCTAAATATGGACTGGTATATACCATCGGTCGGAGAAATGGCGGTAATAGGACAATATTATAATTATTTGGGAGTGTCTTATAAATATAAGGAGACAGTGTATTATTGTACTTCATCTTTATGTCATCTATATAGTAATAAGAAACATTTCTATGTGACTTATGTCACCATGCCTGGAGCACGTATATATGATGCTGGAGCAGTGGAGTCACCTATTCGAGCCGTTGTGAATGTAAATTGAACAATGGAGAATCATTATGATTTATTAGATGTTTAAATGAGTGCAAAAATGAATGATAAAAATAGAAATATTACAGTGCGTATAGCGGTTCTATTTTCTTGTCTTATAGTTTTGGCAGGATGTATGAGCGAAGATATTAGCAATGTTTGTCCGGGGGGCGATGCACAGACTTCAATCCCGCTTTCCATAAGCAACACGGAAGAAGTTGCCGTCCGCAGCATTGCAACAGCCAATGAGCGTGTGATAGAAGACGCTTATGTGCTGGTATTCGACGCTGCTACCAATAAATATAAAGCCGGCGAGAGAGTGGATGTTTCCGCCCAACTGCAAAACAACGGGCAGCAAAAGCCCGTATTGCAGACTAATCTGAATATATACAATGGTTCGAAGGTAGTGGTGCTTGCCAATACGGGATGCACTTTTACTACTATTCCCTTGACTGAAGACGTTTCTACTACCGATGATATTAATACAGCCTTCCCTTCCGACGGCTGGAGCATACAACGTAGTCAGCCCGATGAGGGAAGAGCGATGCCGATGAGTGGCATAATGACTTATGGAACTGATACAGAATGCAAGATGATACGTTCGGTTGCCAAAATAGAACTGATTTTCGGTGATAATCTTGCCGCAAACGATGTGACAAAGGAGTTCTTCTGGGGAAATCAGAAGCTGAATTTCGGCCTTTATTATGTACTCGACCCAACAAAGGGATGTATATATGCATCGGCAAATACATCCGCTTGTGTGATACCTTCGGGGATTGTGGATGCTGATTTCCAGCATACTGCATATGTCAATCCGGCTAATACCGGATTGCAGGAGCATTCATGTTTTTATGCGGTGGAGTATCCGTATGCTACAAAGGCAAAGATCAAAACAGTGGCTGATGATAGATTTGCACCGGAACGTATAGGAGTGGGTATTAAGGCAGGTGACAAATATTATCGTATTGATTTCTATGACCATTCAACGGGTAAATACTTGGATATTCGCCGTAATTACCATTATAAGATAATGATTAATAAGGTCAAATCGCAAGGATACAAAAGTTTGCCCGAAGCTTTTGAAAACCCGGCAAGTAATATTGAATATGAGATTCTCGTTACCGATGAAAACGAGAATGTGGTGGTTTCCAACGGGCAGTATGGCATTGTGCTGGATTGTGAGGACTTGCTGCTTTATCATCCGGAGAACGAGGAGTTTGTAGTTGCCAAGGCCCGTTTTGTCGATGCGGCAGGAACCGGACTTCCTTCAACCAACAGCATTACCGCTTCGGAGAACGTGACACTTTCGGGTGCAAGTTCTTTGAGTACAACTGAGCGGGAAATTAAGGCGAGCATGACAGGAACTACCGGCACAATAACTATCACGGTGGGCAATATCACGAAGACAATCCACATCACACGCCGCACCGGCGTGGATGCCCATTACGAAAAACTGACAGTTAACGGTGACTTTTCGAGTGTCCGCTGGACCCGCAATGACAATAATACCGACATTGAACTCAATGGCACTACTTCGATGAATCTTCTGTTTCAGGAGAACGTGACGCCTACCAATATTTCCAGCTTGAGTACCAAGTCTGCCGAACCTGTTTTCGAGAACAAGTATCTCGAAGGATACGTATCGCGCCCGACAGGTCTCATGAAGATACTTGTCATGCAGTTGGCTCCTGAATATATCGGCTGGCTCGGCGGCGACTCAAAACAGACCACCGGAGACTCTTATTACTCGAAACGGTTGATTCTGGAGTCGGTAGAAGAACGTATCGACCTTGTTTGGAGTACTGATTCGTTACTAACAGGAGCCAATAGTTACGAAGATGGAATGTATAACTGTACACTACTGATGCAGAGAGCCAATCGCACCGATTTTGCGGCAGCGTATTACTGCTATATGAAAAACGATGCTAACGGTAACGGTGTGATAGACGCTGACGAACCGGTAACGTGGTATCTGCCTGCTAAAAAACAACAGATGGGCGTACTGGCTAACTATGCACTGGTCACGCGTGCCTTTGCCCCTGAGTGCTATTGGGCATCGACGGAAGCATCGACGAAAGGCAGGGCTTGGTATGTAGGTTTCCGAATTACTCATATAGATGGGAAATCGAGAACCAATATTCAGTATGGAGGGCGTGTGCGTTGTGCCAGGAATATTGATTATTAAAACAAAATTCAGAGAAATGAGAAAGATAGCGATATTTGCATTTATCCTCTTATTTGCTTGCCGGCTCGATGCGCAGATAATGAAGCTTCGGCAACAGATAGGTGGGGTGACCTACCCGGTAGTGATAGACAATTCGGCTATGTCGACAAAGACTAAGAAGACGGGTGAAGAACTGAAACAACAGCGGGTATCAGATGCTAATTGGGCAATGAAACCTCATTTGGAATATGAGGAAATCAACCGGAAAGTATCTCCCCGGTATGCTGTATCTCCGAAGGAGATGGGGGAACATACTTGGTTAGATGCTCAAAAAGTTTGTGCCGAATATACGGGACCCTCAAATGTAGCCTCCGAGGCTGGCAAGTGGCGTCTGCCCACCCAACGGGAGATGATATGGCTTTTTATACTTGGTGCGATGGATAATTTGAATATGTCCAATTTCACCTCCTTAAAAGCAGAAAAGTTTTATTGGTGCTCTACCGAATATTCTGACAAACCTGCTAATGCATGGTATCTGCATAACACTTGGGGCAGTTCTACTTCCGGTTTTGCGAAGACATCTAGAGCCTTCGCCCGCTGTATTAGGGATTTGTAGTGTCTCATGACGTAGAGAAATATGAAGAAACATCTTTTCAAACATTGCCTGCTGTCCTTAGCGCTTCCGCTGTTATGGATGGGCTGCATTCAGGAAGATTATGAGGGACCTGATCCCGAATCGCCTTCCCGCACTGTATTGGTCTATATTGCCGGAGACAATAATCTCTCTGAATTAGGCAGTGCAGTCGAAGAGATACGCCAGGCATGGACGTATACCGGAAACCACTGCATTGTGTATTACGATGCGGCAGATGCGCCTCCCGTATTGCTATCCCTGCGTGGTGGCTGTCAGGTGACGCCGGTTCCTTATGTAGAGACCATCGCCGAGTATCCGGAAGAGAATTCCGCTTCGGCCGAGGTTTTCGGGCGGGTATTGGGTGATGTCGTGCGGATGTATCCTGCGGATAGTTATGGATTGGTGTATGCCTCTCATGCCACCGGGTGGTTGCCTGAAGGTATGCTGCAAGATCCTGATCGCACTACCGTTTCCCGTTCACTTGGGAAAGATTATCATACGGGAACTTTGGCCAATGGGAGCAGTGAAATGGAATTATGTGACTTTGCGGCAGTTATTCCAGATGGACAGTTTGAGTTCATCATTTTTGAAGCTTGCCTGATGGCAGGGGTGGAGGTGGTCTATGAACTGAGGGATAAGACAAGGTATATCCTTGCATCATCGGCAGAGCTACTGTCTGCCGGTTTCATTCCGGTGTACCGGGAGGCATTCGGGTGCTTGATGGATACGCACTCCAGTACAGAAGAATGCCTGATAAATTTGGCGCAGGATTACCAGAATTACATTAATACACAGAATGGTAGCTATCGGTCAATGACTTTGAGCATTATAAAGACGGAGAGGCTGAATATCCTGGCAACTTTAGTGGAGAAGATACTGTCACGGCCGATTCGTTCGTCGTTTCCGCTTGCTGATATGCAACGCTTTGACCGGCCGGGTTGTTATGGCGACTATCCGATGTCTTCGCGTTATTTCGATCTGGAGGAATATCTGGAGTTGGCATCCTTCATCTCTGGATTATAATGAGTTAGTGAAGGAGATGAAAGAGATTGTTCTCTGGAAGGCTGCTAGTCCGGCTTTCATGGCAGGCTCAAGAGGAGGGTTCACGATCGACCGGCATTGCGGTCTGACAACTTATATCGAGCAGGATATATTTCCGGAGTTGAATACCGCTTATCACACGATAGCATGGTATAGAGCTACTCATTCAGGAGATGAACCTATTTAAGAAATAATCATAAATTCATAATACCATGGGAATAACAGAAATAATATTGAGCAATGAGGCCTTCAATGACGGCTGTACGATATACTTGTATAGAAACAATGACTACTGGTGTGCATACGAAATTTCGGCTTTCCTTTTGTATCATCTGGGCGGGGGAATTGCAGTGGACAAACATGTCTTTACGGAATATCAAGTAAGAATGCCGATGGTGACTATAACAGATGAGGAGTTGCAAAAAGTACTGCAATATGCCCATATCAGGGAGAAACTGTTGGATTATGAGATAATACATTGCCGCCGTGATGCTGTAGAATTTTCCAACGAGCTGTATGCTTCATGGGCATATGAGAGACTTTCCACAGATAAAGGGTCTGTATCGATTGTCCCATAGATATGAATTGTCGGTTACTCGGGATGTTCAGTGAGAAGAGAAGACAATCCATTATGTCCATAACCGGTTTTTAATGTTAAAAGAGGATGGGCGCTATTTGAAGTGCCACATCCTCTTTCTTCAGATTTAAACAAAATATAAACGATTATTGTCCGGAGAAATCAACAGTTATCGCGTCTCCTATAGCTGTCATTACAAGATGTATCTCACAAGCATCTTGAGTAATGTAGGAGTTGCTCATGCTTACAGAACTGATTGAGATACCTGAGAAACTAACACTTGGATTACTCAAAACACCATTAGCATCAATGGTAGCCGTGATAGTTACTGTACCAGAAAAGATACTGTAACTAAAATTTCGAATTCTAGCAGTGATGGTACCATTCCCGTTGTCAGTAACACTTACCGTTTTTGTTGAACTTGAAATAGTTCCATCGACATTAATATCCAAGGTCCCTGAATAGGAAGATTTGATATTAGCAGCAAATACTGTCAAAACACATGCAAACAGCATCACGAATAAATAAATACTTCTTTTCATTTTGTTTTAGGTTAGATTTATTATTCAAAACATTTTATAGGTTCACTATTGTTTTACCAAGTCCAGTCCGACATTGAATTCTTGAATGACACCTGAATTGAATAGATTCTGTAATATAGAGGCAAGCATACTTCCCATTTCCATAGGATCGCTTTCTATAAGAAGTGTATTTAATTTAGGAAACTCTTCAGCCAATATTGCCATCGTTTCTTTATCTAAATATAAATAAGTATGTCCGTCTTCTGATTTTATATTCAGAGGTACACCGTTCTTTACCCATGATAATACAAGATTGATAGTAGCGGGTTCAAGTCTGAACTTTAGAAATCCCTCAAGCAAAGAATTGATTGTGTTTGCAGCATCTTCATTGTTTAGAATTTGATTGACCATTCCAATGATTGCGCTAGCATCACTTTGTCCATTATCTGCCAATACTTGGGTGATGATAGCTGCAATATTTGGTTTTATGTAAATCATGCCATCTTTTTCAAACCAGAAAGCTAGGTTTTTAGGAGAATCTTTCCATGTTTTTGCAGCGGTTAGCTGTTCTATTTCTTCTTGAGTAATTCCAGAGGTAAACCATTTTGTCTCGATTTGTACTGCATCAGACGAGTAGTTGGCTGTGATATTGCCATCGGTTTCCAGCGTTACTGATTGTAATACTTGATATAATAATACACCTGCATTACGAAGCATCAAGGAATGGGTATAAACGTTGTTATTACTATCTATATAGTCTACGTAATCCCAACCGTACGGCCATCTTGTATCATTATAAGCAGGCTGATCAACATCGACTCTAAAATATAAACATGTCAATGGATTTGAAGCTGTGATGCGTTCAATAGTAGGAGGATCATTTCTTGAACCCGCTTCAAAAGCATCATACTCATCCCAATTCCAGTCCCATTTTTCTTCTGTACCCATTCTTGGTCCTCCCAATGCATACTTGCCACTATATATGCTTGTAGCCATTGTCACGTTGATATTTAGTTCCAACTGGCCTTCCTTGATAGAACCGGAATACTCAATTGTACTACTGGCGGTTCGTGTGAAGGCAGACGTGCCGCTAAATGTGTATGTATCTGTGGTTCCGATCAGTTGTACATTATCAATGGTTACTTCGGGTGTTCCCGGAATTACATTCTTCAAGGTCAAACTTGCCGTTTTATTATCGGTCGTTTGAAAACTGACATTACCCCCTATTAAAGGTTCGCCACCATAAGTTAATGCTAATGTTGAAGTTTCAGAACTTCCATCATAGGTCCCATTGATTTTCTCAGCAGGAATTAACGGTTGATCATTATCATCACTACAAGCATGAAACATGCTTAATGAGATAAATGCCATCAGATAAAATAATTTTTTCATTTTCTGCACAATAAAGTTTTATTAGAATGTTCTTATAATATAAGAATGGAACTCTTATATTACTAAGATTGTACAAAATTAGGTGAATTAAAAATGATTATCGGTATCAATTAAGGTAAAAAAGGTGCTGATTTGTAAGGTATATTGGGATATTTATCTTGTATATGTTTTAAGATCCTTACTCAACTGTATTGAATTTAGGTCGTTGTAAAAATGGGTTGAACGAGGTTATATAAATGGAAGTGTATGTTTTTTGTTGTATAGCTGGTGATAGTTAACTACTAATTTTTTTCCAAACTAAAAAGAAAACTGCTACAAAATCAATTGTAACAGCTTCCTTCATATGCAGATTACCAGAACGTTTTTATATTTTCTTTTCTGTTGTCTTATTTTACTTTTGTGACATACGGAAGATTTCTTCTGTGTATATGTTGTGACTGCCATAGAATAATGTACAATCATTTCTGTATCAATATATGATAACATAGAGAATATTGTTGATACTCTAATAGATACGCAAATTTAGGTGAATTAAAGATGGCTGTAGGTGTATATTAAGGCAAAAGTAGTGCTGATTCGAAAAATGTGATGCATCTTTTTGTAGTATTATCTTTTCCATAGATGTAGGGTTGGGGCATAGAGTAAAAAAAGAGTATCTTACTTTTAGATACTCTTTTCGAACTTGTGACTGATTATACTTTTTGCTTCATTTCTTCTCTGATTAATTCAGCTTCGGTAGGAGACACATTAGGCAGTTTAATCCTGTCGGGACATTCTTTTCGATAAGCTTTAAAGTCATCTATCAGCAATTGTAGATCATATAGGAACTCCATACTGCAACCATGTTTTCTGTAGATTTCTATGGATGCTTCCAATATTTCAACTGCACATTCATCATCTCCTTGGAACACAATAGCTGGAATATCATTGTGTATGCAAGTTCTTAATAATTTAAACTGATCTTTCATCTTTTTTTGTTTTAAATGGGTTAATGTAAATAGTCTTTGCTAAGTATCATTGTCCGGATACAAATGTAGCCTTTTTATCGATTTGCCTCTATTTTTTTAGATTTATAAATACCGGAAATCAGTAAAGCTGATATAGGTATGGTATTGGGAGGGACGTATCTTGCCTTTCTTATCTTTAAAGAAGGGAAAGAAGTCATAAGTACAGTCTGTACGGCATTTGTAATATCCACCCCACTTTTTCCATTCGTCGTATTGTGCATAGAACATGTGTACTTCTTCGGAAAGTCTGGCAAGATTTGTCTGCCTGATCGGGATGACTACACCTGCTGTCCCGGCTCTATATCCCATGCGACCGTCATAGTGGATAATATCCTTCAGCAGAACCACCTTTTTGGCTCCTTCTTTGTAGGTCGGTGGTAAGTTGTATAGAGGTTCCAGACCCTCCGACAGCAATAGTGGCAATAGTTTTGGTACTTTCGTTTTCATATTTCAATGCTTTAGTCAATAAGAAATAAAAAATCCATGCAGTCGCCGGCTAAAGTACCGGCATCGTTTCTGTGATAGAAGCCTTCTGTTGAGAAGTCTACGCTTACAGGATGTCCTTCTGCTTTCATAAGGAACTCTTTGATTAGAGAGGCTTCCTCGTCAGTTACACCGGTATAATCATCGTTGATAAGCGGGCAAGCCCAGTAACTGGGTAATCTGTAGATAACTTTTTCCATTTTATGATATGTTATTAGTTGGTTTATCATATTTTATTTCCCTTTATTCAACAGTAGGGGAACTGACTATTTTTTCTGCTTTCTGAATTGGACCATCATTCCGTAAAAACTTTCCTGATAAATACTCTTTTGGGCAAAAAGGAAGATTTATCAAAGGAAAGCTATGCCCGTTTTGCAGGGAATGATGGATGGACAATTTCTTTTGCGGAAAAAGATAGGTGAGTTCCGCTTTGTGTTAGTCATGCTTTGGATAGGAGTGTGGTTATAAAAGGTGTTTATTTGTGGGGTAAAAAGGGAGCGGATGCAGTATAATAAAAATTCCAGTGCCCTTTCGGCTTAGGAAAGGCTGATTGTCAGTTATTTTGTAGAAGCTTCTGTCAGATTTGATAAAACAGGTAGGAAAAGAAGTTGAAAAGGTGGGAGTATAGAGGAGAAAAAAGAAGGGCGAATCAATAAAACATGTATCTTTGCCATAGTTAAAATAAAAAGGTATGGATTATATACAACTTGGGAAAAGACTAAAAGCTGTAAGAGAGATTTATGGATTTAGTCAGGCGGAACTTGCTGAGCGGTTGGGCGTGACACAGACTTATATTACTCGGATTGAGAATGGAAAAGGATCAACCGGGGATTTTCTGGTAAATGTCTTGTCGCTTTATAGCCAATATGTCAGTCTTGACCGATTATTTGATGAGAATTTCTCTATAGTGGAAGCGATGCAAGAGGATCTGCCTTTGGCCACTAGCGAGGTAGTGCGTAAACGTGCCTCTATGGCCCGTCAATCTGTTAATGATTTGTTTGAAAAGTATAAGATTGAGATGGATGAGACATTAACAAAAATGCGGAGACAATTTAATGCGAAGATGGATGCTTTGGAATAGTAGTGGGTGTCTTTCTATTACATTGTATTTTTTAGTAAGGGAAATATGAATATTCAATAGTTTGAGGAGGACTGTTAAAAAGAAGACTTTAATTTAGACAAATAAATTTCTTTGTTCTAA
>ERZ779885.2329-NODE-2329-length-17579-cov-11.525508_pt1 | contig 17579 bp, 13 predicted proteins | sample MGYA00511554_ERZ779885 | MGnify/ENA primary metagenome ERZ779885 (study PRJEB29588, sample SAMEA2160998) | human gut metagenome | biome: human gut; feature: human-associated habitat; material: faeces | place: Denmark | collected 2008/2010 ... | reverse complement strand
CCCCGCCAAAATCCACTTTTAACATTCTACAAAGGAGAATTCTATGGACAACAAACTGAAAACCGTGGACGCAGAGACCTTGCTGTCCACGCCGATTAGCAAGACGATGTTCATCGTAGACGGCCTTATTTCGCAGGGTGTCAATGTCATCAGCGGCGCCAGCAAGATCGGCAAAAGCTGGCTTATGCTGTGGCCGGGGTGTTCGGGGTCCCCAAAAAGTCGCAAGGCTTTTTGGGGAGAGGAGGAACAGCGGAGCGAGTGAGTTTTGCCGCCTGCGGCGAAACGAAGGATACGGAGCTTGTGACGACGAGGCGCAGGGAAACTCTATTTGGGGGCTGCCTACACTGCAATGCGATGTGCTCTATCTGAGCCTTGAGGACACCCAGCGCCGCATCAAAGACCGACTCTACAACCTCACCGACAGCGCCCCGGACAACCTGTATTTTGCTGTGACCTCCGGGCTGATCGGCGGCGGGCTGGAGGAGCAGATCACGGATTTCCTGACCGAGCATTCCGCCACCAAGCTGGTCATCATCGACACGCTGCAAAAGGTGCGGGACTCCAAAGGCAGCGCCGGAAAAGCGGGAATGTACGGCAACGACTACGACGACATTTCCTCCATCAAGCGCATTGCCGACGGCTTCAACATCGCCATTTTGCTAGTGCATCACCTGCGAAAGCTGCAAGACAGCGACGATCCCTTTAACGATGTCAGCGGCTCCACCGGCATCATCGGCGCTGCGGACACCAACTTCATCCTGCGCCGTAAGCGCAGCGGAAACGCTGCTACGCTGTTGGTCAGCGGGCGGGATGTGGAATATCAGGAACTGACCTTGCAGTTTAACGACCTTGTCTGGGAACTGGTGGAGCGCAAGAACAGCGAGGATATTCACAAGGCAGAGCTGCCGAAATTTCTGTTTCGGGTGGTGGACTTTATGGAGTGCCGCACCGAATGGGTGGGCACGGCCACGGAGTTGCTGACCGAAATGAAGGAGCAGGAGGTCACGCCCAATATGGTCACAAAGTATCTCGGCCAGTTCGCCTATGAGGTGCTGGAGCCGCTGGGCATCGAGTATCGCACCAAGCGCACAGGCAAAAGCCGACTCATCAAATTTCTGCGCCGTGACGGCGATGACGCAAATGACGCCGGGATCGCTATATAAGGAAATCCCCGTCACAACCGTCATTGCCGTCACAAACCGAAGAAAGGGGGTGAACAAATGCGCAGCAAAAACTATGGGATCAATGTCCGTGTGACCGAGCAGGAGAAGCAAAAGCTGCTGGAAAATGCCAGGTTCTGCTCTCTGACGCTGTCGGAATACTTGCGGCGGCTGGGGCTTGGGAAAGAGGTCAGAGCGGCCATCACGGAGCGGGATTACCACCTGTTTCGGATGATGAACGGCCTGAAAGCGGAGCTTCCACAGCTTCAGAAAGAGGAAATTCTGAGCAGGCTGGAAGCAATTTTGAATGAATTAAAGTAAGCAGGTATCACGCCATATGGGGTCCCCGAAAAGTCCTTTGGACTTTTTGGGGAGAGGAGGAGCAGCGGAGTGAGTGAGTTTTGCCGCTTGCGGCGAAACGAAGGATACGGAGCTTGTGACGACGAAGCGAGCAGTGCGTTTTTACTCCCGGCAGGGCCGGAGCGCAAAAACACTCGTTAGGGCGTGCCCTAAAACCCCGAAAGAAAAAACTATGAAAGTGAGGACAATACAATGAGAAAATCGGATTTTACTTTACCCACGCTGGACGATCTGTTCTCCACGCAGGCGGAGCGGGACGATGCCAAATTGGAGCGGGTGCGGAATATTCCACTGGCCGAGCTGCACCCGTTCAAGGGTCACCCCTTCAAGGTGCAGAACAACGAGGAGATGCAGCGGATGATCGAGAGCATCCGCAAGGTGGGAGCTATTACCCCGGCGCTGGCAAGGCCGCTGCCCGACGGCGGCTATGAATTGATCTCTGGTCACCGGAGATTGGCGGCGTGTCAGGTGCTGGGCATCGAGACGATGCCTGTCATCGTCCGGGAGCTGTCCGACGATGAAGCGGTGATCGCAATGGTGGACGCTAATTTGCAGCGGGAGACCATCCTGCCCAGCGAAAAGGCATTCGCCTACAAGATGAAAAGGGATGCGCTGAATCATCAGGGTATGACTTCTCCCCAAGTTGGGGAGAAGTTACTAACGGCAGAAAAAATTGGTTTAGATGGCGGAGACAGCCGCAATCAGGTATTACGATATATCCGCCTGACCTACCTGATCCCCGAACTGCTTTCGATGGTGGACGACGGCAAGATCGCCTTCAACCCGGCGGTGGAGCTTTCCTACTTAGACTCGTATCAGCAGCGGGCGGTGCTGGACGCGATGGTGCTGAACGACTGCACCCCGTCCCACGCCCAGAGCATCCGCCTGAAGAAGCTGGCACAGGAGGGCGTGCTGGATGATCAGATGATCTATGCCGTGCTGGCGGAGACGAAGCCCAACCAGCAGGAGCAGCTGAAATTCAAGCGGGAGGAGCTGCGGAAATATTTCCCTTCCGGCTACACCGAGGAGCAGATGCGCCGGGACATCATCAAGGGGTTGGAACTGCTGAAGCGGCAGAGAGAACGGAACAGGGATGCCCGCTGATTCGTATTGATGCGGCTGTAATCAAACAAATCGCAGAATAGAGAGAACCCCAAACCGATGGTATACTGATGCTGTCGGTTTGGAGTTCTGTTCTGCAAATAGAAAGAGACAGGAGGAAAACAAAATGGTAGCAGGACATTTGACTTTGAAAAACGGCAAGTATTATGCCGTGTTGAACTACAAAAACGCCGGAGGGCAGCGAAAAACGAAATGGATCTCGCTGGGGCTTTCCGAAAAGGGAAATAAGCGCAAAGCCGAGTCAGAACTGGCAAGGCTTCGGGCGGAGTTTGAGCCGCCCAAAGAGGTGGGCGACCTGAGCAGTGATATGCTGTTTGCCGATTATCTGCTGGAATGGCTGGAGATCGCCAAGGGAAGGCTGGCCCACGCAACCTACGGTGCCTATCAAGGACTGCTGAAAAGCACCATTGTCCCTTATTTTCGCAAGAAAAAATTGACACTGCGGGAACTGGAAGCCCGACATTTGCAGATGTTTTATTCCGAAATGCTCAGGCGGGTCACGCCCAATACCGTTATCCATTATCACGCCGTCATTCACTCGGCACTGAAATATGCAGTCAAGACCGATATGCTGATCCAGAATGTGGCGGACAAGGTGGACCGGCCCAGAAAGAACAGCTTTCAGCCGGTCTTTCTCTCGGCGGACGAGATGCAGAAGATGTTTGAAGCCCTTCGGGGAACCAAGCTGGAGCTGCCGGTGCTGGTGGCTGCCTTTTACGGACTTCGCCGTGGCGAGGTGGTGGGCTTGAAATGGGACGCCATCGACTTTGAGCAAGGCACCATTTCCGTAAAGCGCACCGTGACCTCAACGATCATCGACGGCAAGTATCAGGAGTTTGAGCAGCAATCCGCCAAGACCAAGTCCAGCCTGCGCACCCTGCCGCTCATCGGCAGCTTCCGGGAATACTTTATGCAGGTGAAAGAGGCACAGGAGCTGAACAAGCAGGTCTGCGGCAACTGCTACAACTATGAATACGACGGCTTTGTATTCGTGGACGAGCTGGGGGAGCGGATGCGGGTGGAGTACCTGACCAACGCATTTCCGAAATTTCTGGAGAGCCACGGCCTGCGCCGGATGCGCTTTCACGATCTGCGTCACAGCTGTGCCAGCTTGCTGCTGGCCAACGGCGTCCCCCTCAAGCACATTCAGGAGTGGTTGGGGCACAGCGACTTTACCACCACGGCGAATATCTACGCCCACTTGGATTACAAATCCAAGATCACTTCGGCGCAGGCGATGGAGACAGGGCTTGCTCTGCCGGAGGGCGGCGACTTCAGCAGCCGCTGGGGGTCAATCGGTGCCGGGGAGAACTTCTGATTTTCTCCCCTGAAAACCGAAGATCGTGCAGGCTTATCCTTTGGGCAAAAATAAAAAAGCCTGTAATCGGCGTGATTACAGGCTTTTTGTGGCGGAGAGTTAGGGATTCGAACCCTAGAGACCTTTCGGTCTACAGCATTTCGAGTGCTGCACCTTCGACCACTCGGACAACTCTCCGTGTCTATTTTCGTCCGGCTTTCTTTCCGGAAATTTGCTCAAAAATTCGTTGGAGAGAAAACAGGAGAGACGGCAAAAAATATTCGATTTTGAGATTTTCTGTGTTGAGGAATATCAAGGAGAATCAGGGGGACGAAATTCCCAGCTTCTGCCGAAATTTCGAGTCAGTCCCGTTATGACCGCTTCGATACGTTTCCATATTCGGCTAAAGCATGGAAAAACACGCTTTGCGCATACTATTTTATCGGTTTTGAGAGAAAAAGTCAAGCGTTTTTTGGCAAAAAGGTTGACATATACAGGGCAATGCGGTTACAATAACTGTGTATTATGATGTTTAGACCTTTTGTTTTCGCACGGCTAAAGCTGTGCGGATATGACCCGGAAAGTGAGGATGCCGCTTTTGCGGCGAATGCTTATGGATATGAAAAAATGGATGCGCTGCGCTGCGGCGGTCGTTTTGAGCGTTTTGGTGGCGTTCAGCGCGACGGCGTGCTCGCAGCCGGCGAATATTGAATCAGGCGCCGTTTCGCAGGAATACCCGGTGACCGTGAACGAAGTAACGTTAAACGCAAAACCCCAGAAGGTGGCGGTACTTTCCGGCAGTTTAGCGGATGTGGTGCTGGCGATGGGGTACGAGACGAGCTTATCGCTTGCAAGCGACGACTGCACACAGCCCGATTTACAGGTGTTGCCGAAGGTTTCCGCAACGGATGCGCAGAGTGTGATCTCTGCAGGTGTGGATCTCGTTTTGGCGGAGACAATGGACGACAGCGAAAAGCAGACGCTTGAAAACGCGGGCATTACGGTGCTCCTTTTGACGCGTGCGAAAAACCGCGAGGATTTTGAACGCCTGTACGCGCAGGTGGGCACGGCTTTGAACGGCGGCTCTACGGGCTATAATGTGGGCGTGAAGGCAGCGCAGAAGATTTTCTCCTCGCTCGACGACCTTTCGCGCTTGGCACCGGAAAGCAACACCGTGGTGACGGCGTGCTATATTTCGGATGTAAACGGCTCTGCGGTGACGGGTGATGAGCTTGGCAGCGTGATGATGTCGTATATCGGTCTGACGAACATTTTTAAGGGCCTTACGGGCGGCACGTTCACGTTTGACGATTTGCGATTGAGCGACCCGACGATGATTTTCTGCTCAGAAGATGTGCGCGGGCAGATTATGCAGGACGCGCAGTATACGAATCTTTCGGCGGTAAAAAACGGCCGTGTTTACGCCGTCGACCCGAATTATATGAATTGGCAGGGCAAGACGGTGTACAACGCGTGCATCGACATGATGGGCCTTGCATACCCCGAATTGACGGAGGAAAACTCCGCTGCGCTGGAGCTGGATTCCGAGCTTTCGGAAACGGAAGCGACGGCGAGCCCCTCACCCGCGCCGGAATACACGGCGATCAAATCCGGCACGGAGGGCGACGATGTGTTCGCGATGCAGCAGCGCTTAGCGGAGCTTGGCTATCTGACGGTGGAATACACCGGCATGTATGGAGAAATGACGATGGAGGCCGTAAAGGCGTTCCAGAAAGCGAATGGGCTTACGGCGACCGGCGAAGCAGATGCCGAGACGCTGACGGTGCTCTATTCCGCGGAGGCAAAAGCCGCAGACGGTGCGGAAGCCACGGCGACGCCGGAGCCGGAATCGGAAACGAGCACGGCAGAGGGCGCCGTGACGACACACGAAAATGCGTAAAATTTGAGAGCTTGAAAGGGCGGCTTTGCCGCCCTTTTTTGTATTGACTTTTTCTCCGCTTTTTTTTATAATCAGAAGCAAGATGCGCTTTTGCGCGCTATTGTATTGAGTTTGGGGCGCAAGCTCCGGGGGAGGAAACATGTTTTTCACAAGAGACAAGAGCTTTTACAAAACGCTCGTCACGCTCGCGATACCGATTGCGCTGCAGAACGCCGTAACCTTTGCGGTCGGCCTTGCAGATAACGTGATGATCGGCACGCTCGGCGACAGTGCGATTTCCGGTGTGTATGTGGGCAGCCAGCTGCAGACGCTGCTGCAAATGTTCATCGGCGGCATTGAGGGTGCTATCCTCATTTTGGCTGCGCAGTATTGGGGTAAACGCGATACAAAAAGCATCCGCCGCATTGCGGCCATCGGTGTGCGGTTTGCTTTGCTCATCGGTTTGGTCATTACGGTGACGGCGTTTTTATTGCCGTCGCAGATCGTATCCCTGTTCACGAGTGATGCTTCGGTCATTGAATCGGGCACGGTTTACGTGCGCGTGGTGAGCCTTTCGTACATTTTCTTCTGCATTTCGCAGGTGATGGTGGCGACGATGCGCGCGGTGGAGACGGCGAAGATCGGTCTTTACGTGTCATTTGTGACGCTCATTGTGAACGTCATCTGCAACTATATTTTGATTTTCGGTAAGCTTGGCTTCCCGGCACTCGGTGTGACCGGTGCAGCGGTGGCTACGCTGTTTTCGCGCATCATTGAAGCGGCTGTGATGGTCATTTACGTGCGCTGCGTCGATAAAAAACTGAAGCTTCGCTTTGCCGACCTCTTAAAGCGCGGCGGCGAATTGACGCGCGATTTCCTGCGCTACGGTCTGCCCATCATGGGAGGGCAGGTCGTATGGTCGGTGAACATGCTGGGGCAGACGATGATTCTCGGCCGTTATGACGCGGGCGTCATTGCGGCGGTGAGCATCGCGAATATGTTGCACAACATGATGTACATTGCAATGAACGGCCTTTCGAGCGCGGTGGGCATTATCACCGGCAAGACGGTCGGCTCCGGACGTATGGAAAAAATTCGCGAGTATTCCCGCACGACGCAGGTCATTTTCCTTGGCCTCGGCATTCTTTCCGGCATTGCGGTGCACTTCCTGCGCGACCCGTTCATCGGGCTGTACGGCGCGAGCGATGCGGCCGTGGCGTATGCGCGTGAGTTCATCAATGTCATTTCCGTTACGATTATCGGCACGTGCTATCAGGCGGCGTGCCTGTTCGGCCTTGTTAAATCCGGCGGCGACATTTCGTTTGTCTTCCGCAACGACACGATCTTCGTGTTCCTCGTGGTGCTGCCGTCTGCCATTATCGCGTCTTACCTCGGTGCGCCGCCTTGGGTGGTTTTTGCGTGCCTCAAATGCGACCAGATCTTAAAATGCTTCGTTGCCGTGGTGAAGATCAACCGGTATAACTGGATGAAGAATCTGACGCGCGAGACGAACGAAGTGTAAAACTACAACTTGAAGGGAATTTTCATGAAGCAATTTCGCGGAGCCTTGCTCCTGACGATCACCGCCCTTATTTGGGGCACGGCGTTTGTAGCGCAGAGCCTCGGCATGGACCATTTGGGCCCGTTTGCATTTAACGGTGTACGCAATTTCATTGCCGCGCTGGCGCTTTTGCCCGTGCTGCTGTTTATGCAGCGCAAAGCGCCGAAAAAAACGCAGACGGACGAAGAGAGAAAGCAGAGCCGCAAGACCCTGTGGGTGGGCGGCGTGCTGTGCGGCTCGGCGCTTACCGTGGCCTCTAATTTGCAGCAGTTCGGCATCAGCTTTACGACAGTGGGCAAGGCCGGGTTTTTGACGGCACTTTACATCGTGATTGTGCCGATACTCGGTTTGTTCCTCAAAAAACGCGTGCCCGCAACGGTTTGGGTGAGCGTTGTTATTGCGGCGGCGGGCACGTATTTGTTAAGCGTGCAGGAGGGCTTCACCATCGCGCCGGGCGACCTGCTCGTCATTTTGTGTGCGCTGGGCTTTTCCGTACATATCCTCATCATCGACCACTTCTCACCGATGGTGAACGGCGTGGCGCTTTCGTGCGTGCAGTTTCTTGTCTGCGGCGTTCTTTGCACGGCAGCGGCGCTGTTTACGGAGACGTTCACGCTTGCGGACATTTTAAAAAGTGCAGGGCCGCTGCTTTTCACGGGCCTGATGTCGAGCGGCGTGGGATACACGCTGCAAATCTTGGGGCAGAAGGATACCCCGCCTGCGGTGGCGTCCCTTATCATGAGCCTTGAATCTGTGTTTGCGGCGCTTTCCGGCTGGCTGGTCCTCGGCCAAAGCATGAACGGACGCGAGCTTTTGGGCTGCGTTTTGGTGTTTGCGGCGGTCATTTTGGCGCAGATTCCGCTTGAGGCGCTGAAAAAGGAAAAAGCGGTGAATAAGACGGCATAAAGTAAATTGGGGCATTCCCGGGAACCGTTTCGCGGTTTTCTGCGGGAATGCCTTTACTTTTGTAAATTTTATGGTATAGTTGTAGGTAGAAACTCTTTGGGTAAAAACGCGCACGGCATAAGGCCGGCGCTTTATTGTATTGAAAGGATGAATATTCAAATGCGCATTGTCAAAACGAAAACCTATGAAGAAATGAGCGCCATTGCAGCCGGTATCATCGGCGGCCAGGTGCTTTTGAAGCCGAACTGCGTGCTGGGGCTTGCAACGGGCTCTTCGCCGATTGGCGCCTACAAAGATCTTGTAAAGAGCTATGAGGACGGTATACTGGACTTTTCCGAAGTGCGCACCGTAAACCTCGACGAATACTGCGGTCTGGACGGTGCAAACCCGAACAGCTACCGCTATTTCATGAACGACCACCTCTTTGACCACGTGAATATCGACAAGGCGAACACACATGTGCCGAACGGCCACGCAGGTGACCTTGAAGAGGAGGCTGTGCGCTATGAGAGCTTTATTCAGTCTCTCGGCGGCATCGATCTGCAGCTGCTCGGCATCGGCCACAATGGGCATATCGGCTTTAACGAGCCGACGGACAACTTCCCGGCGACCGTGCACACCGTACAGCTGACGGAGAGCACCATCAACGCGAACTCCCGTTTGTTCGAGCGCCGCGAGGATGTGCCGACGCAGGCCATCACCATGGGCATCGGCACCATTATGAAGGCGAAGAAGATTCTTCTCATCGCAGGCCCGGATAAGGCGGAGATCGTCGAAAAGGCTTGCTTCGGCAAGGTTACGCCGGAGGTGCCGGCTTCCGTTTTGCAGCTGCACCCGGACGTTACGGTTATCCTTAGCGCGGAAAAGTAATTTCGTTTCGATAAAATTGAAATTCGGTAGTTGACTTTAAGATTAAATTATGCTATGCTATAGATAGCAAAGCCGCAGGAAGCGGTAACGGTCAAAAGACCGCGCGGCGAAACGCCGTTTGAAAGTATTTTAAAGCCACTTTAAAAAATAGACCACGAAGGTCTTTTCGCTCGGTATGGGCGGAATGCTTCGTGGTCTTTTTGTATCTGGGAGGGTATTTCAATGAACCGTACAAACAGCAAATTTTCCGTTAAAAACCTTGTGCTCGGCGCACTTTTTCTGGCGCTTGCGTTAGTACTGCCGTTCTTCACCGGGCATATCCCGCAGATCGGCGCAATGCTGTGTCCGATGCACCTGCCGATTTTGCTTGCAGGCTTCGTATGCGGCGGCCCGGTGGGCGCGGTTGTGGGCTTTATCGCCCCGCTGCTGCGCATGGTGATGTTCGGCATGCCGCCGTTCTACGTCGCCATCGCTATGGCGTTTGAGCTGCTGACATACGGACTTGTAAGCGGCATCATGTACCGCAAGGTGTTCAAAAAGCAGACCGTCGGCACGCTGTACGGCAGCCTTTTGATCGCTATGGTAGCGGGCAGAGTTGTCTGGGGTATCGTGAAGGTGATTCTCAGCGGCATCGCGGCGGACTCGGGCGCGTTCACATTTGCGGCGTTCATCTCCGGCGCACTCTTAAACGCAATCCCGGGCATCGTGGTGCAGCTTATCTTGGTCCCGGCTGTCGTCGTTGCCTTGCAGAAAGCAAAGCTGATAGAAGCACTGAGCGCGGAAAAAGCGTAAGCACTATGGGTTCCCTGAAAGGGCGGCATTGCCGCCTTTTTTTCATGCACAAAGCTTGCACTCACCTCGCCATCGTGCTATGATAATCCCAAAGAGACAAAAAGCGGGATGGGGGAAAGACTATGTTTACGGATGCGTTCGGCAAAACCTGGTATAAGGGCAATCTGCACACCCATACAACGAACTCGGACGGCGCGTATGCGCCGGAAGAAACGATTGCATTATACAAATCAAAAGGCTATGATTTCCTTGCGCTGACCGACCACTGGTTCCACGGTGAGGGGCGGCAGGAGGAAAATTTTCTCCTCTTAAACGGCACGGAGTTCGACGTGGGCAGTACCGTGCAGGAGGGCATTTACCACATCGTCGGCATCGGCATGGAGAAAGCGCCTGCGCTTACAAAACGCGCGCCGGGGCTTTCCGCGCAGAAGATCATCGATGAAATCCATAACGTGAACGGCATTGCAATCTTGGCACACCCCGCATGGTCGCTGGATCGCGCTTCGGAGGTCGCAAAGCTGTACGGCATTGACGGGTGCGAGATTTACAACACTACTTCGGGCCTGCCGTGGAACTGCCGTCCGTATTCCGGTGTGTTTTTCGACGAAATGGCGCTTTTGGGGCACTATTTGCCGTGCATGGCGGCAGACGATGCGCACCACTACACGGGTGACGAGACGCGTTCGTACATCATGGTGCAGGCGGATGAATTGACGCGAGAGGGTGTTTTGGCGGCTATCCGTGCAAACCGCTTCTACGCAACGCAGGGGCCGAATTTCCGTGTTGAATTTGAAAATGGCACGGTCACGGTGCATACCTCGCCGGTGCAGGAGGTCGTGTTCTTCACCGATACCGTTTGGGCGGGCGACCGCGCGACGGTAGGCGAAAATGTGACCGAAGCGACGTATAAAGTGCAGCCTACGGACACGTTCGTGCGTGTGGAGCTGAAAGACAAAGACGGCAACTGCGGCTGGTCGGGTATTTATCCCGTCAACAAAAAGTAAAAGGAAAAGGTCTGCTCACCAAAGCGGAGCAGACCTTTTTGCGTATGAATTTAAAGCGTGATTTGCATGCCGTCGTTCACAAATTTGACGGGCAGCGGAGCGAGCGTTTCCGCAAGCTGCATGACGTTCGGGATATTCCACGGCGCGTAGTGGTTGACGAGCACCTGCTTTGTGGGACAGGCGGCCAAGACGGGCGCGTAATCGGTCGCCGGGAAGTGTGCGGCCTCGCAGATGACAAATTCGGTCGGCTTTTCCTTGGCGATTTTCGGGAAATCGACGTTGGGATGCTTTAAGTCGCCCGTGAACAGCACGGCTTTGCCCTCGGCTTCCACGAAAAAAGCATGGGAATCCGGACAATGCTGCGTGGGAATGGCGGTGACTTTTAAATATCCGTCGTCGAAGATCGTGCCGTCCGTGACCTTTTTAAAGCGCAGGTCACGCATTTCGCAGTGATTCGCTTTGAGCCATGCACGGATGGCCTCAACGCCCTCCAAGTTCGGCAGGCAGATTTCGGGGTCGGCGGTTTTAAAATACCAGCTGATAAGGTCGACGAATGAGATGAGCCCGTTTGTATGGTCGCCGTGCATATGCGTGATGAAGATGCCCTTGACGTCCTCCACATCGATGCCGCGTGTGCGCAGGGCATCGATAGCGTTAACGCCCATATCGATGAAATAATATCGGCCGTTCGTTTCGATCAAGGTGCAGGAGCAGCGGCGATTCGCCTCCGGCACGCCGTGGCTTGCGCCGAGAAAAGTGATCTGCATAGAGTTTAAATTCCTTTCTTTTCAATACTTTTAGTGCTTTCTGAGATTTTCAAGCATTTGCACTGCAAATTCTTTGGGAGACCCCCAATTGGGTCTCCCACACTTTAACAGTCCGCCGGACTGTTAAAGCTCCCATCCTGATTTTTAGGTAGGCAAAAGAGTTTTGAACTCTGCGGAGTTCGACCAAAGGCGTTGCCTTTGAATTTCACGACCGAACCATGGGTTCGGTTTGACCTTCATTTGAAAAAAGGTCGATCAAAAACTTTTGCGTCGCTTCGCTGTGTTCAGTTTAACACGTTTATGTATCGACTGCAATGCGCCGAATTCACAGATTTTCGCTTTCGTTTTTGTCTATCACAGCTTTAGGGTTTCCAGCAGACGGTTCGTTTCTCGCTCTACATGGTCGTAGTCGACGAACGGGCGGTAGATGGTTTCAATCGCGTCATGTGTGCGCTTGCAGAGCCTGAGCTCCTCCACGGCCTGCGCAGTCAAGGTCTCGGCCTCCTGCATGGCGAACGGGATGAAGTCCGAAAGCGGACTCAAAAGGAACTCGTTTAATGTGCTGCGGGTATCGTCCGCGGCACACAGCATGGTGTCGCCGATGCGCACGCACTGCGGTGCTTCCGGCGTGAGCGGATGCAGGAAAATTTCAGTCTGCGTATTCTGCACGAGCTTCATGGCTTCGTTTAAGAACACCGCGCCCAAAACGCCGGGCAGGTACACAGTGTTTTCGGCATCCTGTGCTTCCCGGAAATCCGCAACGCCGGCGGGCGTGGGGCTCGTTAAAAATAGTGTGCGCGGTGTGCCTTCCTTCGGCAGTGTGAAACCCTCTTTTAAAAATGTGCGGATCATGGTAAGGTCGGCAGACCTTGCGGCTTCGCTTACGGCGGCACGGCGCAGGCTGCCTGCGGCGGAAAGGCACGCGAACGCGTTTTTGTAGTGCGCGCGGTTTTCTTCTGCAAGGACAAAAAGCTCTTCGCGGCGGCGTTTGAAGACCTCTTTGTGCAAAAACCGTCCGAGATCCAGCGTTTCGCCGTCGATCCCCGGCATGGCGGGGTCTATGGTGTGCGGCGCGGTGCCGTCCAGTAAGACGAGCCGCCGCTGCGGGATACGCACGGCGTCAAAGCTTTCGGGGTCGCTTGCGCAGCGAAATTCTTCGACGGTAAACCCGTTTGCCCGTGCGATGGCGGCGCATTTTTTCATCAATGTACTTTTTCCTACCCCGGGGCCGCCCTTTAAAACGTAGGTGTAGTGCGGCTCGCTCCACGGCGGCACGATGCCCTCAAAATGCCCGATGAATCCGCGCCCGGTGTTGGCGCCTGGAAAATACCTTCTTTTGCCGTTTGACATAGGAAACCCTCCTCATTTCTCATCGGTGAGTTATATGCGAAAAGCCGTTAAAATAGTCGCCGCGGACAAAACAAAAAGTGGAAAACCCGTGCGGAAAATGGCTTTCCCACACAAGAAAAACCGCGCTATGTCACGAATTTTTTACAATCTCGCCGCGGTGCTGCGTATTGAATTGCGCGCGCGCCTGTGGTATCATTAAAAGTATATTTGGGTAATTTTGCGGATATGTAAGAGCTGCCGAAACAGGCGGCATTTATGCGGTACCGGTATACGATGCGGAAAAGGTACCGCAGAAAGGATGAATCAACATGATGAGAATCGGTTTGGACGTTGGTTCCACGACCTTAAAGTGCGTTGTTCTGAACGAGCAGAACGAGGTGCTTTTCAAAAAATATGAGCGTCATCTTTCGCGCATCGTGGAGAAATCCGTCGAGATGCTGCGTGAAGTGGCAGAGCAGTTTCCGAAAGAAAAGGTGCTTTTGAGCATTTCCGGCTCGGCCGGTATGGGTCTTGCAGAGCGCAGCGACATTCAGTTCGTGCAGGAGGTATACGCGACGCGCATTGCGGTGAACCGCCTTGTGCCGGGTACGGATGCGGTCATCGAGCTTGGCGGCGAGGACGCGAAGATTTTGTTCCTTACGGACGGCAATAACGCCTCCGGCCTTGAGGTGCGTATGAACGGATCCTGCGCGGGCGGCACCGGCGCGTTCATCGACCAGATGGCGACGCTTTTGAACATCACCCCGGATGAACTCAACACACTCTCGAAAGAGCATGAGAAGATCTATACCATTGCTTCCCGCTGCGGCGTGTTCGCAAAGAGCGATATTCAGCCGCTTTTAAATCAGGGCGCGCAGAAAAAAGACGTGGCGGCAAGCATTCTCTACGCCGTTGTGAACCAGACCGTTGCGGGTCTTGCGCAGGGCAGAGAAATCGCGGGCAAGGTCGTATACCTCGGCGGCCCGATGACGTTTTTGAGCGAGCTGCGCGTGGCGTTTGATAAGACGCTCGGCATTACGGGCATTTGCCCGGAAAATTCGCTGTATTTCGTCGCGTTGGGTGCGGCGTTTGCGGCGGACGGCAATGAGACAACGCTTGCGGAGATCATCAACCGCATTGCGCATTACACGGCAAAGGAAGAATACCGCGCCTGCCCGCCGCTTTTCAAGGACAAGGCGGATTACGAAGCATTCACAAAGCGCCACCTTAACGCCGGCGTTAAGGTGCGCGACACACTGGAGGACGGCGAGCCGGTTTATATCGGCATCGATGCGGGCTCCACGACCGTTAAAGCCGTTGTGACGGATAAGGACGGCAATATTGTTTGTTCGCGCTATATGTCGAACAGCGGTAACCCTGTCCCGCTGATGCGCGAATTCCTGCTTGAAGTTTACACGCGTTTCCCGCAGGCGAAGATCTGCGCCTGCGCGGCGACCGGCTACGGCGAAGACATCATCAAAAACGCGTTTTCCGTCGATTACGGCATCGTAGAGACGATGGCGCATTTCTACGCGGCGCGCGCGTTCAACCCGAAGGTCGATTTCATCATCGACATCGGCGGTCAGGACATCAAGTGCTTCAAGGTCGAAAACGGCGTCATCGACGATATTTTCCTCAACGAGGCTTGTTCCTCCGGCTGCGGCTCGTTCCTCCAGACGTTTGCGGGTGCGCTGGGTTACTCCATTGAAGATTTTGCAAAACTCGGCCTGTTTGCGGATCGCCCGGTCGACCTCGGCTCCCGCTGCACGGTGTTCATGAACTCCTCCGTGAAGCAGGCGCAGAAGGACGGTGCAACGGTGGAGAACATCTCCGCGGGTCTTTCCATCAGCGTTGTCAAGAACGCGCTGTATAAAGTTATCCGTGCGGTCGATTCCAAAGCAATCGGCCGGGAAATCGTCGTGCAGGGCGGTACGTTCCTGAACGACGCCGTGCTGCGCGCGTTTGAGCAGGAGATCGGCCACGATGTCATCCGGCCGACCATTGCGGGCCTGATGGGCGCATACGGTGCTGCACTGTATGCACGCGAAAAAGCACAGGCTGCGGGTAAGGCGACGGAGCTTTCGACGCTTTTGAGCAAGGAGGCGCTCGAAGAATTCACCCACAGCGTAAAGGCTATCACTTGCCGCGGCTGCTCCAACAGCTGCAAGTTGACGGTGAACACCTTTTCCGGCGGACGCAAGTTCATCAGCGGCAACCGCTGTGAAAAGCCGGTGACGGGCGTGAAATCCACCGAAGCGCAGTACAACATGTTTGAAGAAAAGCGCAAGCTGCTCGCGCGCTATACATACAAAGACACGGGCAAGCCGGTCATCGGCATTCCGATGGGCCTTAACATGTATGAGCTTTTGCCGTTCTGGTATAAGTTCTTCACAACGCTCGGCTACGATGTGAAAACGTCACCGGCGTCGAACCGCCAGCTTTATTTAAAGGGTCAGCACACCATTCCGTCCGATACGGCGTGCTTCCCGGCAAAGCTGATGCACGGCCACGTGGAAGCGCTGCTTGACGAGGGCGTGGACGCGGTGTTCTACCCCTGCATGACGTATAACTTTGACGAAAACCTCGGTGACAACCACTATAATTGCCCGGTCGTCGCCTATTACCCGGAGGTCATCTCCTCTAATATCCAGAAATTAAAGGACACCGTCTTCATCGGCGATTACGTTGGCCTGCACCGCAGACACGACTTCCCCGGCAAGATGTACGAGATTTTACGCCGCCACTTCCCGAACGGTACGTTCACGAAAAAAGACGTGAAGAAAGCATCCGACGCGGCGTATGCGGAGTATGACCTCTACATGCGCGCCGTGCGTGCCATCGGCGACAAATTCCTCGCGCTCGCCGAAGAACAGCATAAGCCCGTTATCGTGCTGGCCGGTCGTCCGTATCATGTGGACCCGGAAATCAACCACGGCATTGACGGCCTCATCTGCGACTGCGGCGCGGTCGTTGTGACGGAAGATGCCGTTGCGTGCAAGGAGAAGAAATTCCCGACGAAGGTCCTCAACCAGTGGACGTATCACTCCCGTCTGTACGCAGCTGCAAAGTACGTTGTAGACCGTGCGGATAAGCGTGTGAACCTCATTCAGCTTGTCTCGTTCGGCTGCGGCGTGGACGCCATCACGACCGACGAGGTGCGCGGCATTCTGCACGACGGCGGCAAAATCTACACCCAGCTCAAGATCGACGAGATCACAAACCTCGGCGCGGTGCGTATTCGTCTCCGCAGCCTGTTTGCGGCGCTGGATTTACAGTAAGGGAGGCGCACGAATATGGCTTTTACCGATCGCGTTGAATTTACAAAGGAAATGAAAAAAGAGGGTTATAAGATCCTTGCGCCGAACATGGCGCCCATCCATTTCCGTTTATTTGAAAACCTGTTCGCTTCTTACGGCTACAACGTGGAGATTCTCCAGACGCGCGGCCGTCAGATTGTGGACGAGGGGCTGAAATATGTCCACAACGATACCTGCTACCCGGCGTTGCTCACCATCGGCCAGATGATGGACGCGCTGCACAGCGGCAAATATGATCTGCATAAAACGGCGCTCATCATCACCCAGACGGGCGGCGGCTGCCGTGCTTCGAACTACATTCACCTTTTGAGAAAGGCGCTGGAAAAAGACGGCCTTTCGTATATTCCGGTCATTTCGCTCAACATGTCCGGACTCGAGAAAAACAGCGGCTTCAAGCTGACGCTGCCGATGATCCGTAAGGCGCTGGGCGTGCTTGCGTACGGCGACCTTTTGATGCTGCTGCACAACCAGACGAGACCGTATGAGAAAGAGGCGGGCGCGAGCCGGAAGCTTGTGGACGATTGGACGAAAAAGCTGACCGATATGTTCGCAAAGGAAAAGGGCTACTCCGCAAAGGAGATGGAGACGATCCTGCCGCAGATTGCGGAGGATTTTGCGAACGTGCCCGTGACCGGCGAAAAGAAAGTGCGCGTCGGTGTTGTCGGCGAAATTTACGTCAAGTATTCGCCCATCGGCAACAACGATCTGGAAGAGTTCCTGTTCAGCCAGAACTGCGAAACGATGGTGCCGGGTCTGCTTGGCTTCATGCTGTTTAAAGTTGATAACCGCATGGAAGATATTAAGCTTTTCGGCGGCAGCAAGGCGAAGTTTGGGGTTGTGAAGATCCTCTTTGACTACCTCGTCGGCATCGAAAGCCACGTTATCCGCGCCGTGGAGCACGCGAACACTGTTTCTAACCGCTTCACTGTGCCGTCCTCGTATGCGCACCTCAAAAAGCTCATCACAGGCGTCATCGGCTACGGCTGCAAGATGGGCGAGGGCTGGCTCTTGACCGCGGAAATGATGGAGCTTATTGAAAGCGGCTACCCGAATATCATCTGTGCACAGCCGTTCGGCTGCCTGCCGAACCACATCGTCGGCAAGGGCATGATCCGCAGCCTGAAAAACCTGTACCCGAAGTCGAATATTGTGCCGATTGATTACGATCCGGGCGCGACGAAGGTCAACCAGGAGAACCGTATCAAGCTGATGCTG
>ERZ779885.2325-NODE-2325-length-17593-cov-5.956038_pt1 | contig 17593 bp, 16 predicted proteins | sample MGYA00511554_ERZ779885 | MGnify/ENA primary metagenome ERZ779885 (study PRJEB29588, sample SAMEA2160998) | human gut metagenome | biome: human gut; feature: human-associated habitat; material: faeces | place: Denmark | collected 2008/2010 ... | reverse complement strand
TGTGTTAGGCACGCCGCCAGCGTTCGTCCTGAGCCAGGATCAAACTCTCTAAAATATTGTATTGAATCGCCCTTGCGGGCGTTTCAAGCATATCTTAGAGCATTTGTAGCTCTATTCGTACACTTGCGTGTTGCATTTTTGAAAAGCTTTGCTTGCTTTCCTTCTCGTATCAGTCGCCCGATACTCAAAGTAATTACGGGTACTTCGTGCAAATTCTTACGAATTTGCCAATCTCTCGTTGTTTAATTTTCAAGGTTCTGCTTGCGTCCCTCACCGAGGAGCGTGCTTTACATTTTATCACACTCTCGTGCGTTTGTCAAGCACTTTTTTCTTCTCTTTTTTGGGACAGCCTTGACATTGTATCACTTGCGCGATGCTTTGTCAAGATTTTTTTCCGTCTCTCTCGACGGCTTGACTATAATACCACAGCAATATCGCCTTGTCAACGGTTTTTTCAAATTTTCCTTTCTTTTTTTCCTTTTTCCTCCTCTGATGCAGATATCCTGCCCCAAATGCGATCATTCTATGCAAAATACCGTTGCTTTGCCTTTCTTTTCTGCGATATAATAGGAAACAGATTTTTCCCTGACGGAAAAGGAAACGGAGGTACCTGTTCCATGCCCATTCGTATTCCGGCGGATCTTCCCGCTTATAAAGTATTGGAAAGCGAAAATATCTTTGTCATGACACACCAGCGCGCTGTCACACAGGACATTCGTCCTCTCAAAATCGTGATTGTCAACCTGATGCCCACCAAGATTGAAACAGAGAATCAGCTTCTGCGTTTGCTCGGCAACACACCTCTGCAGGTTGACATCACTCTGATGCAGATGGCCAGCCACGTCAGCCGCCATGTCTCCCCTACTCACCTGCAGGCTTTTTACAAAACCTTCGACGAGCTCAGGGATGAGCGTTTCGACGGCATGATTATCACCGGTGCGCCTGTTGAGAATATGCCGTTTGAAGAGGTTGACTATTGGCAGGAGCTTTCCACCGTGATGGACTGGAGCCTGTCCCACGTTTATTCCACCATGCATATCTGCTGGGGTGCGCAGGCGGGCCTGTACCATCATTTCGGAATACCGAAATATCAGCTCGCACAGAAGCTCTCGGGTGTCTTCCGCCATAAGCTGCTGGTTCCCACTCACCCGCTGGTACGAGGCTTCGACGACGAGTTCTTTGCGCCGCACAGCCGCAACACCGAAGTGCACCGGGAAGATATTGTCAAGCATCCCGAACTCGAAATTCTCTCCGCATCAAACGCCGCGGGCGTGCACCTCATTGCCAGAGAGGACGGACGGCAGTTCTTTGTCACCGGCCATCTGGAGTACGATCGGGAAACCATCGCAAACGAATATTTCCGTGACGTGAAGAAAGGCCTGAACCCTGCTGTGCCCCAAAACTACTTCCCCAACGATGACGTGACGCAGCGTCCTCTCTTCAACTGGCGCAGCCATGGCCATCTCCTTTTCTCCAACTGGCTGAACTATTATGTATATCAGTCCACACCGTACGATCTCGCCGATCTTCCGCGCGTAACAGGAAAGAACTGACAAACCGGAATATACCGTGTTGTCTTTCCACTTCTTTGAATCTGCACATCATACCATATTGATCTGATTTTCTCAAAAACTGCAAACACCCGTCAGCCATCCTTAAAAGGATGGCTGACGGGTGTTTTGTCTTAATAGCCGTATTTTTTCCGTTTAAGCGCCAGGAGCCCCGCCGCCACCGCGACAGCCATCACCTCCGCCGCGACAATGGACAGCCAGATTCCATCCACACCCCAGAAAAGGGGGAACAGCAGAACAGCGACAATTTGAAATACAAGCGTCCGCAGAAAGGAAATCAGAGCCGACGTCGGGCCGTCGTTCAGCGCTGTAAAAAAAGCGGAACCATACACGGCAAAACCGGAAAAGAGGAAAGAGAACGCATAAATGGAGAAAGCATGCAGCGTCAGCTCAAACAGCGTTTCATCATAACCGACAAAAACAGCAGACAGAGGGCGGGCGGAAATCTGCGCTGTACAAAACATCAGAACCGCCGAAACGGATATCACAAGAACACTCTTGCGCAGAAGCCCTCGAAGCTCCGTGTGGTTTCCTGCACCGTAATGAAAACTGACAATCGGCGAGGACCCCACGGAATATCCGATAAAGATTGACTGAAAAACAAGACTTACATACATCAGTACGCCATAGGAGGCGACGCCGTCCTCCCCGGCATAGCAAAGAAGCTGCGCGTTATACAGCATACTGACGATCGACATGGAGATATTGGAAAGGAGTTCCGAGGAACCGTTTGTACACACCTGCAGCAGAACGCGCCCCATCCACTTCGTACGCGTCAGGCGCAGCAGACTCGTATTCGGCCTGGCGAAATAAATCAGCGGAAGCAAACCCTTAAAATCAACCATGTCCAGCATATTTCATTTACCCAATCCCGTCTGACAGATGCCGTAAGTGTAATTTTGAGTGAATTACTTTCTTACGAGCACCCGCCTAACTCGCCGGAGAGCTTTTAAAACAGCATAGCGGCCAATAGACCAAATGATAAATCAGTCTTTCTTGGACTTATCTGCTTCAGCGGCATTGCGGGTGGCCTCGGCACGATTCTCGCGCATTTCCTCCACCGTCTTGGTGTGCAGGCGGGCTGCCCCCTGGTAGCCCTCACGGGTAGGAAGAAGCGTACCGTTTTTGCGGCCTTCCTCCATACGGATCTTCGCCTTCGCGATAGCGTCTGCATACTGCGGCAGCCATTTTTCCTCCGCAATCAGCATCTCGTCAGCCATCTGCCAGATCTGAGGCGGAGTGCAGACTGCTCCTGTAAGCGGATCAAGCATGAGAGCCTGCTTCAGCAGCAGATCGTCGCCGCGGTAAGCGGCCTCGACGGCAAGCCGCTGCACGTTGATATTGCTCATGCAGCAGGCGGCCGGGCCAAGCGGAAGATCGCCCACACGGGTAATGTTAATACCGTTTGCATCGACATAGCCGGGAACTTCCACGATGCAATCGTCCGGCAGGTTGGAAATCGCGCCGTTGTTCACGACGTTGAAGTGACCGCGATAAATGCGTCCCGTCTCAAGCGACTCAATGATGTATGAGCCATGCTCCTGGCTGCGCTTCTCAGGAACAAACTGCATCGGAGGCTCCTTCATCCAGTTCGGGAAATCCGTCTCAAACCAGCTTCTGCCCTCCTGGCAAACACGCAGGTAACCGCCCGTCTCGCCATGATCCCACACGTCAAGGTCTATCCAGTTGAGCAGCTCCTTCTCGTTCTTGCGGTACCACGGAATGTACTCCGAGAGATGGCCGTTCGATTCGGTGGAATAGTAACCGAATCGGCGCAGCATGTCGATGCGCACCTTCTCCGTACGGCTGAGCTTCGGATCATTCTCATACGCCTCAAGAATTTTGCCGGTCAGATCCTCGCCGTTGTGCTTGACACTGATATACCAGGTCATATGGTTAATGCCGGCACAGATGATATCCACTTCATCCTGACGGTAACCGAGCGCCTCGGCGATCTGGCGGTGACCGCCCTGCACGCCATGGCACAGGCCGATGGTTTTAACGGAGCTGTACTTGTTGCACATCCAGGTCACCATGGCGTTCGGGTTGGCGTAGTTGAGGAGAATGCAGCCGGGAGCCGCCACCTCCTCGATATCGCGGCAGAACTCGAGCGCGGCATACGCGCTGCGCTGGCCGTACAGCACGCCGCCCGCGCAAAGAGTATCGCCCACACACTGATCCACACCGTATTTGAGCGGGATGTTCACATCCATCTCAAACGCCTCAAGCATACCGATGCGCACGGAGTTGATCACGTACTTTGCGCCGCGGAACGCTTCACGGCGGTCAAGTGTGGTGGTAATTTTGATCGGCAGGCCGTTCGCCTCGATATCCCGCTGGCACAGCTCGTATACCATACGCAGGTTCTCCGCGTTAATGTCGGTAAACGCCACCTCAATGTCATGGAACTCCGGGACAGTAAGAAGATCGGCCAGCAGCCGTCTTGTGAAGCCGATGCTTCCCGCTCCGATAAATGCAATTTTAAAGCTCATACAACAGTTCCCCTTTCTTTTCTTCAAACGCTCTGTTTCGGACTTCCCGCGCCTGGTCCTGCCGCAAAAGCCGGCAAACACGGTTTTCGCAGAGAAGTCCCATCCGCAGCCGAATGTTTTTCACGAGCGGCACCTTTCACGGATGCCCGCCGGACGCGGCGACCGCTGTTTTTTCCGGCCCGGGATTGTGCCTCCAGTATAGCAGGGAGTAATGGACCAGATGGAAGCTTCTGTGGGCGCGCCTTTACAGATGCAATAAATTGTCTTATTATTATTTGAGAAGGGGGAGGAATGCAGCGTGAGCCTTTATAACACAAAAACACCTTGGCTGCAGCCGGAGGCATATTATTCGCTTTCCCTGCAGCGCTACTCGATGGCGACGCACAGCCATCCTCGCTGTGAAATTATGTATGTGCTCTCCGGACGCTCGGCGGTGGAAGCGGATGGAAAGCGCCATGAATTGTCGCACGGGCAGTATATTTTCCTCGACGAGGGCGTTCCCCACCGGTTGTCTATCGACGATCCGCGTGGCTGCAGCATCATGAACATTGAGTTTGCATGCCGCGCGGACAGCGGTGCGGCATGTGTGCGGGGAGCGCTGGCTGCCTGCCCGTCGGTGCAGGCATTTTTCCGGGCGGCAAAACCATATTTTACGGCAAACGGAAGAGAAAGCTTCGGCTCTGTGATGAAAGATCTCGTCGCCCAACTGGAACGCGGAAACACACCGGACACGCGTTTTCTGATCGGAAACCTGCTGGAGCGCACGATCTGTGAGCTTGCAGAGGCCTCTGCAAAGGAAAAGACGAGCGGCAGCCTGATCTATGTACGCCGTGCCGCTGCTTATCTGGAAGAGCACTGTACAGAGACAGTCACTGTGGAAGACGCCGCGCGGGAGGCCGGAGTCAACCGCAGCTACCTGCAAGCACTGTTTCACCGGGAGTTTGGATGCGGCGTCATGGCATACGTGAATCGTCTGCGGATCAACCGGGCTAAATTTCTCCTCACGAACACCTCCATGCGGCAAATCGATATTGCAGAGGAAGTAGGATTCAACAGCCGCCAGAACTTCGCCCTCGCTTTTACAAAAACTGCCGGTGTTTCCCCCTCTGTCTTCCGCAGACAGACGTCATCCGGCTTTTCGGTGAAAACGGACGATTTCAAACTCGTACCATGAGATAAAAAGAGCTGCACGCTGCACGAAGAAAAATTCTTTCATGAAAAACTCCGCCGCCTGCTGCATCAATGGATAAACAAAAAAACCGGGACCGCACATAACGCGGCCCCGGTTTTTCTTCCGTTTTGCAGGCAATGCTTACAGATCGATGCTGCATCCGGCGGCTTCGCCGTTGACAACATAGTATGCCTTATGCTCTTCGGGTTTAATATAGAGCTGAAGCTCTTTGATCTCAGACACATTTCCGCCTGCGGCGGCATAGGCAGCCTTCGCCTTCTCTACCAGCTCAGACACCGTCCACTCATCTCCGGCAAACTGAACGTGAACAATTTCCACCGGCGCGGCAGCTTTCTTCGGGGCGGTCTTCTTCGGAGCCGCCTTTTTGACCTCAGCAGGAACCTCCGTCTTCACTTCGACGGGGGCCTCAGCCTTTGCCTGAACAGGCGCTTCCTTTTTCACTTCGACAGCCGCCGTTTTCGGCGCCGTCGCTTTCTTGGTTCTCGGCATGAATAATCCCTCCTGTAACAGCCTTGCGGCAACATTCATATAAAAACCTTCGCAGCATATTTTCGCGAACCTGCGACCCTTATTTTACCCCATCCCATGCGGTTCTGCAAGGCTTTTTATGGGGTTTTATGGGCTTTTTCCCTCATTTTCTATGTTCGAAAAAATTAGCGCACAGGAATTCCTCCCTATCCATGCGGTTTTTAGGAAAAATCCCATAAGGATGCGGTTTGCGCTCATTCTGCGAGCTTCTGCCTCAGCTGCTGCAAAATCACCTTCTCACGTCTGGAAACCTGCACCTGCGTCATGCCGAGGCAACGTGCCGTTTCGGTTTGCGTACTGCTTTTACAGTAACGCAGATAAACAATTTTCCGATCGCGGGGTTCAAGCTCTCCGACTGCCTGACGCAGGGAAAGGCGTTCCAGAGCAGCTTCCTCTCCGCTGTCAACGGCAACGTCTGCCTGGCCGCCGCCGTCCTCCTCGCTCTCCGTCAGAGAAAGAACAGGCTGCGCTGCCGAGAGCGCCTGAGCGGCCTGTTCCGGCTCCACGCCGAGAAGTTCCGCTACTTCGCCCACGGTAGGACTTCTCCCCTCCCGCTGAAAAAAATCATCCCGCGCACGCGACGCACGTACCGCAAGCTCGCGCAGAGCCCGGCTCATTTTCACCGTCCCGCCTTTGCGAAAGAGCAGTCGCATCTCACCAAGAATCAGGAAAACAGCGTACGTGGAAAAACGCAGGCCGCGGCTTTCCTCAAAATTCTCCGCCGCCTTTATCAGTCCGAGGCAGCCCGCCTGAAAGAGATCGTCATACTCGATGCCGCGGCCGCGGAAACGCTGCGCACAGCTATGTACAAGCGCCAAGCTGGATCGGACCCTTTCCTCAGCGTCCATGGACAGAACGGCCTGACAGCCGTTTTTCCATCGTGACGGACGTTCCTTTTCCCGGACGGGACGTGACGTGCAGGCGGTTCATGAAGCTCTCCATCACAGCGAAGCCGAGACCGGCGCGTTCCTCGCCTCCGGTCGTAAAGAGCGGTTCCATCGCCTTTTCCACATCCTCTATTCCACACCCCTTATCCTTCACCTGAATGATCAGACGCCTCCCTTCAAACAGGCGGACCGTAAGGGTAATTTCGCCGATGGTGTCGCGGTAAGCATGTACAATACAATTGGTCACAGCCTCGGAAACGGCGGTACGAATATCGCTGAGCTCGTCCACCGTAGGATCCAGCTGAGCGGCAAAGGCGGAAACCGCCGCGCGGGCGAATGACTCATTCGCCGAACTGCTGGGGAATACAAGCTTCATCTCATTGAGCGGCTGCGTTTTCATTTTTCTTCCTCCTCTTCTCTCACAACGGTGCACAGCTCGCGGATTCCGGCCAGCGAAACAAGCTTTTCCAACCGTTTGGGAAGATTGGCTACACAAACCTCGCCGCCCCATTCGCTCACCAGCCGGTACCGGCCCATAATCAATCCCACACCGGAGCTGTCCATGAACTGTACGCGGGAAAAGTCCAGCGTAAGCACACGGGGCTTCGTGCGCGAGGCGGCGCTGTCGATCTCTTCCCGCAGCTCGCGGGCGCAATGATGGTCAATTTCTCCGTCGAGGAGGGCAATAAGCTCTCCCTGTTTCATTTGCAGCTGAACTGCCATTTCCTTTTACCTCCTGTTTCCTTCCGACGTTCCACGCGGCGCGCCTGCCCTGCGAATGCTGTCGGATACGATCAGTCTCCCCCGATCCGGGCCGGTTTATGCGCAGGACGGTCAAAACGCAGAAAATCCCCTGTCCCGGAGAGCCTGTCTCTCTCAGGATAGGGGATTTTCTGCGCGTATTTGCACGAAGCATGGGCTTCACGCCTGATTTAACAGTTTCTTCAAAAGCGGGCGGGCCTCCCCGGCCAAATAAAGCGAACCGCAGACAAGGACGCCGCGCTGCGCGCCCTCCGCGAGCGCTTTTTTCAACGCCTCTTCCAGCGAATCCGCCGGTTCGGCGGGAATACGGCGCTGCTCCCACTCGGCGGCAAGATCGGCAGCGCTCATCGCCCGGGGGGAATCAGGCGCGACGGTGAAAACCTTCTCCATCACGCCGTCGAGCTTGCGCACAGCCTCCCGTACATTCTTATCGGCCATCATGCCGGACACGCCGATCATGCGCTTCTTTGTCACATATTTTTTGACCGCCTTGGCAAGGGCGGCTGTCCCCTCCGGATTGTGCGCACCGTCAAGGAGAACAAGCGGAGACTCAGAAAGGACCTCCATCCGCGCGGGAAAAGAAACGGACGCGAATCCCTTCTGCAAAGCTTCGTCCGAAATTGTCCAGCCGTGGCCGCGCAGCTCCTTCACACAGGCCATCACAACGGCGGCATTCTTCATCTGATGTTCGCCGAGAAGCGGAAGCGTCAGCGGCAGGCTGGTCTCCGTCAGCAGGCGCGTCCCGCGCAGAGAAGCGTCAACGTACGTCAGATCCTTGAGCGGAGCGACAATCAGCGGAGCCCGCTGCACCTGTGCCGTCGTCCGAATGACGCCGAGAGCGGCGCGCGGCAAATCCGGGTAACAGACGCACGGAACGCCGCTCTTGAGGATGCCGGACTTCTCAAAAGCAATCTGTTCCACCGTATCTCCCAGGATTTTCGTGTGGTCAAGGGAAATGGAGGTTATCACGGTTACCTCGGGAGACTCTATCACGTTCGTCGCATCACACCGGCCCCCCAGCCCCGTTTCAAGCACGCAGATTTCACAGCCCTGCTCACGGAACCAGAGAAAGGCCATCGCGGTAATCACCTCAAATTCCGTCAGAGGCGCGCCGGCAGCCCGGCAGCGCCCGGCCTCCTCCATAACGCGCTCCGCAAGGCGCACGACGTCTGCATGCGGAATCTCTTCGCCGTTCACACGGATACGCTCTGCGAAATCCGTCAGATGCGGGGAGGTGTACAGCCCTGTGCGGTATCCCGCCGCCGAAAGGACTCCGGCAAGAAGAGCGCATGTCGAGCCCTTTCCGTTTGTCCCGGCAACATGTACGTATTTGAGCCCCTGATGCGGATTGTCAAGTCTCTCAAGCAGCTGCTGCATACGCTCAAGTCCTGGCTTTCCCGGAAAAGCGGGAATACTGTCAAGCGCGGCAATGGTTTCTTCGTATGTCAACGGACAGGACCTCCTCAAATTCGGTACGGCTCAAGGGCATCGATCGCACTGGACACAAAGCTTTCCGACGCGCCCCAGTCAAAGCGGAACAAGCCCTCTCCACCGCCGCCGCTCACAAGATGGACGCGCGTGTGCCCCTGCAGATTGTCAACGGTCACCGTCAGTGTCAGACGGTTACCCGCGCGCCAGTAGTGCTTTTCAAAGATGGACACCAGGCAGATATCTCCTCCCTGCCCGCTCAGCTGGAAGCGATCAATCGCTTCGCCTGTTACACTGCCGCCCACAACGGCCTGATAGATTCTCTCCTCTGCGTCCTGAGGGGAAAGGGAAACGAAAAAAGACTGTGCCATTCTGATAAACCTCCTCCCGGATTCTCCACATGTTTGTGTAGAGGAACCCTGTACTCCAGAAACAAGCCTCTCCGGAGCCATTGATCATAATGATCCACACCTGCGGTGGGCAAATCGCGCACCGCGGCCACAGGCCGCCGGGGCGGGGCGCTACCAACAGACCGGCTCGCCCGCGCTGCATTCTGCCTGCGGTTATTATACTATAAATTTAATTTGTTGTATAGGAAGAATTGCCTTTGCTGTGCTATAATGGACACATTCCTCCCTCGCGGGAGATACCGGCAAACCACGCCGGTTTTCTTTCATCCAACTTTTTCTGCGTTCAGCCCTGCATTACTCTGACAGGAACTGGGCGCTGATGACATCACCATCCGCTGTGCGGACAAAAGGAGACTCCTTTATGAAATCTGTAGAACTGTTTACCGACGGCTCTTGCTCCGGAAACCCCGGCCCCGGCGGCTGGGGTGCTATTCTGCGCTATCAGCAGCACGAGAAAGAGCTCTCCGGCGGCGACGCACACACGACGAACAACCGCATGGAGCTTTCCGCCGTCATTGCAGGACTCGAACAGTTGAAAGAGCCCTGCTCCGTCACACTGACAAGCGACTCAAAATACGTTTGCGACGCCATCACGAAAGGCTGGGCCAAATCGTGGAAGAAAAACGGCTGGCGTAAGAGCGACAAATCCCCCGCCCTTAACGTCGATCTGTGGGAGCGGCTTCTCACCCTGCTCGACGTTCATCAGGTTAAGGTCGTGTGGGTGAAAGGCCACGCCGGTCATCCGGAGAACGAACGCTGTGATCGCCTCGCCGTGGCAGAAACCGCAAAGCACACCGCCCGCTGAAAACCACAGGGACTTTTCCGGCGGGAACCGAAAAGTTCTGTTTCTTCTCCTGGAAGCTCTTCCGATAAAAGAGAGCAGCCCACCCGCCGCAGTACAAAACAGATCGGCGAGTTTCCTTCATACTCCCGCGCCTGTGGCCTGAAGCGCTTTTGTACCCGCTGGAGTTGGGTACGGAATCCGGCTGTGGAAACCCGCACCTGCATTCCAAGGCTGTTCCAAAGAAATGAGTGAACAGCGAAACCTCGCATGTGCAATCGCAGAATCTTCCTTTGACAGGAAACAGTCCGCCTTGTTTCCGGGAGATTGTATCTTTTTATGGGTAAGAGAAAAAATAATTTTGAAAAAGGGATTGAAAAGTATACCAAAAAGGTGTATATTAAAGACATGGAAAATTCAAGAATCATTCTTGTTTTATGAAGGGACTGAAGCTCATGGCAGAATCAAAACGCTTTGTGTACGCGGACAATGCCGCCACCACGGCGGTCTCCCCCTCCGTCCTGCGCGCGATGGAGCCTTTTTATACGGAACTTTACGGCAATCCCTCGAGCCTTTACTCAGTGGGACAAAAGGCAAAGAAAGCGCTCGAAGAGGCGCGGCGCAATATCGCGGCCTGCCTGAACGCCGATCCGAACGAGATTTTCTTCACCTCCGGCGGCAGTGAAGCCGACAACTGGGCCATCAAGGGTACGGCGCGTCTGCTCGCAAAGAAAGGCAAGCGCCACATCATTACCACGAAATTTGAGCACCATGCCGTATTGCACGCCTGCGCCTCCCTCGAGAAGGAAGGCTTCGAGGTCACCTATCTGGAAGTGCATCGAAACGGAATCGTACGGCCCGAGGAAGTCGAAGCGGCTATCCGGGAGGATACGGCTCTCGTTACTGTCATGTACGCAAACAACGAAATCGGCACCATTCAGCCCATTGAGGAAATCGGTGAAATCTGCCGCCGACGCGGCGTGCTCTTCCACACGGATGCGGTACAAGCCGCAGGCAACGTGCCGATCGATGTAAAGGCACAGAACATTGATATGCTCTCGCTCTCAGCACATAAATTTCACGGTCCAAAGGGCGTCGGCCTGCTCTACTGCCGTAAGGGGATTGCCCTGCCGAACCTGATCGACGGCGGCGCACAGGAGCGCGGGCGGCGGGCCGGAACGGAAAACGTGGCCGGAATCGTCGGCATGAGCGCTGCGCTGCGCGAGGCCTGCGATACCATGGCGGATCGCGGAGAGCGCCTCGCGAAAATGCGGGACAAGCTTATCGGGGAAGCTCTTAAAATTGAGCGCAGCCGCCTCAACGGAGACCCGGTTCACCGCCTGCCCGGCAATGTAAGCCTGTGCTTTGAAGGCATCGAGGGAGAGAGCCTTCTTCTGCTGCTCGATTTCGCCGGTGTATGTGCTTCCTCCGGCTCGGCATGCACCTCCGGCTCGCTGGATCCGAGTCATGTGCTGCTCGCTATCGGCCTGCCGCATGAGGTCGCGCATGGTTCGCTTCGCCTCTCGTTCAGCGATGGAAACACTGAAGAGGACGTCGACTACATCCTTTCTGTGCTTCCCGGCATCGTTGAGCGCCTGCGCGCGATGAGCCCGCTTTGGGAGACGATTCAGAAAAATAACATTCAGTACGAGATTCGTGATTTTTAAGGTTCGCGCAAATTTCAAATTAAAGGAGGCTGTTTCCATATGGCATACAGTGAAAAGGTCATGGAGCATTTTGCGAATCCCCGCAACGTAGGCGAACTGCCGGACGCAAACGGCGTCGGTGAAGTGGGCAATCCGAAATGCGGCGATATCATGCGCATGTACATCAAGGTGGAGGACAACGTGATTCGGGACGTCAGCTTCAAGACGTTCGGCTGCGGCGCGGCCATCGCGACAAGCTCAATGGCGACAGAGCTCATCAAGGGCAAGACCATTGACGAGGCGCTGAAACTGACAAACCGTGCTGTTATGGAGGCGCTCGACGGCCTGCCGCCGGTAAAGGTTCACTGCTCCGTGCTCGCAGAACAGGCGATCAAAGCGGCTGTCTCCGATTATTATCGCCGTCTTGGAATCGATCCTGTGCCGATCGTTGGCGAGCTGCACGACTGCGAAGAGGAAGCCTGTGCCTGTTCCTCCTCGGCTGGTATCTGAATCGTCGCTTCATGGTCCCGGTGAGCCGGAAAACAACACTTCAAAGGCCGCGTTCTGCTTTGCTGACGGGAACGGATTCAAACAGGCCGCAACCATTTCGTCGTCCGACCGCACAGGTTGATTCAGACATGTTCTTGGAAAAGCGTACCACATACTGACCATTATCGCATATAGAAAAAGCCGTATTCCTTCCCTGTCCGGGGAAGGGATACGGCTTTTCTTCTGTTCCCTACGAATAAAAACGTCTCGCCTACCTGTGGCAGGCAACTCGGGCACCGCAGCCGCCGGCCGCCAGGGCGGAACACAGCTCAAGTCCTATTTTACCCGCGCCCGCTTCCTGAGAGGAACTCATAAACATCCCAGGCTGTCCCGTACCGATTGACCCACACGGATTTGTTTGTCATTTTCTCGCCTCCGCAATACGTGCAGCTTTAGCCTGCCTGCGCGGCCCCAGTGCGTGCAGGCTCAGCCTGCTGCTTTCGAAGGAGACGGAAAACAAAGACGGCGAAGAGAATGGAGCTGATGGTCCAGGTAATAGGGTAAGCCCAGAAAACAACGCGGATATCGGGAATGAGGCGCACAGTCATGGTGATATAAGTGATGCGGAACAGGCACCAGACGGAAAGCATAATCACCATCGGGACAACAGGACGTCCCAGGCCGCGCAGAATGCCCGCACAACAGTGCGAGAAGGCGAGCAGGCAGTAAAAGAGAGAGACGGTTCTCGCATTCGTTACGCCGAAAGACACAACCTCCGGCTGGTTATTGAACGCTCCGACAAGAACGGGAGCGAAACCGAAAATCAGAAAACCGATCCCCTCCGCGAGAATGGGGCTGCATACCAGACCAAATCGAACGACGGCCTTGACGCGATCCTGCCGTCCGGCTCCGAGATTCTGGCTGACAAAGGTGGAGAGCGCAAGAGCAAAACATGTCACAGGCAGGAACGCAAAACCTTCAAGCTTGGCATATGCGCCGCACCCTGCCATCGCAGAAGAGCCAAAGGCATTGATGTTTGACTGCACAATCACGTTTGCAAGCGAAATGACGCAGTTCTGTACGCCGGAAGGTACTCCAAGCGAAACGACACGGCGAAGCATCGCGCGATCGAAGCGCACGCGGCGCCAGCGCACGCGGTAACCCGCATGGACGCGCATGAGCTTGCGGAATGCAAGAAACGCACTGAGCGACTGGCTCGCCACCGTGGCAAGAGCCGCACCGCCAACGCCCATGTGCAGTACGGCGACGAAAAGCAGATCGAGGACCACATTTGTCAGTGAGGCAGCGATCAAATACTTCATCGGACTGCGGCTGTCGCCCACCGACTGCAGGATGCCCGCGCCGAGGTTATAGAGGACCAGGGCCAGCGCCCCGGCAAAATAGATGCGGAAATACAAGACAGAATTCGGCATGACGTTCTCAGGCGTCCCCATGAGACGAAGAATCTGCGGTGAAAGAACAACGCCGACCACGGAAAGCACAACGCCTGCACACAATCCGAGGGCGACCGTAGTATGGACGGCGCGCTCCATATCCTCCTCATCCTCCGCGCCGAAAAAGCGCGCTACGAGCACGCCCGCGCCCAGGGAAACACCGTTGACAAAACCAATGAGCAGCATAATGAGGCTTGCGGAGGAACCGACCGCCGCGAGAGCCTCCTCGCCGACAAAATTACCGACAATCAGGGAATCGACCGCGTTGTAGAGCTGCTGGAACAGGTTGCTCAGGAAAATGGGAATCGCAAAAAGCAGCATCTTTTTCGGCACGCTTCCCACCGTAAGCAAATTTTGATTTTCTTTCACTCGCCGGACACCATCCTTTGTGATAAAATAAAGGCAGGCTAAGGCAGGCTGAGCCTGCACGTACTGCCCGCGCGGCAGTCACGAGAGAATCACAGGCTGTTCGGCGCGGGACGGTTTGGACATGCTCCCGGGGCGCAGCGCGGGAGGCAACGCGGGCGGAAAAGTATCCATATTGCACCCAGCCGGGCGACCGGAGGGTGCGTTCGCGATACGCCCGCCGCAGACGCGCAGAAAAAGCAGAGCGCCTCGAAAGGGCTCCGCTGTTTTCAGTATAGCACACGGGAGAAAACGCCGCAAGACGTTCCTCACCGTAAGAGCATGAAAGAAGGAAAGGAGTTATTCAGTATGGCAAAGCTTTTGTACCAGGGACACGGCAGCCTGCGCGCTGTAACGGACGCAGGGATCGTCCTCTACGTCGATCCATTCGCGGGAGACGGCTACGATCTGCCCGCTGACCTCATCCTCGTCACACATCAGCACGGCGACCACAATCAGCTCCAGCTTCCGGCGAAAAAGTCGGATTGCATTGTCTGGCAGAACAGCGACGCGCTCGTAGGCGGCGTCTACAAAACAGAGACGATTTGCGGTCTGCGTGTGGAGGCTGTACAGGCCTACAACAAGAACCACAAGAGGGACGAATGCGTTGGCTTTCTCGTGGAGCTGGACGGCAAGCTCGTCTATTTCGCAGGCGACACCTCACGCACAGAACAAATGAAAACATTCGCCGCGCGCAGCATCGACTACGCCCTCCTTCCCTGCGACGGCGTGTACAATATGGATCTCGAAGAGGCTTCCGCATGCGCGGAGCTGATCGCTGCCCGTCACAGCATTCCCATCCACATGGCGCCGGGTCAGCTCTTTGACCGTGCGAGGGCAGAACGCTTCACCGGCCCGGGCCGGCTCATTCTCGAGCCGGGACAGGAGATAGAACTTTAACAGCTCTGGAGAATTTAATCACAACCAACAGTTCCCTCAAACAGAGAATTGCTTCTCCTCTGTCCGGCTCAAATTCAGAGAAATGGAAGCGTTACACTTGTTTCATGCGAACGAAAAAACATGCGGCGCATGTTTTATTCGATGAGAACAAACCCACCATTTATGCTCCAATTTTCATTTCAACGATCGGTTGTTATATCCGGCTTCGGCTATTATCACAATTTTATTCCTTATAGCTGCAGGAACGCCCGCATGGCCACAAGAAGCCATGCGGGCGTTTCAGTTTATCGAAAACAGCGAAGCTCTTTTGTGAAAAAGCAGGCGAAAACTTCACTTTATCCTTCGGCAATTATTCTCACAATAAAAGCAGGCTAAGCAAAGCTTCGCGCGCGAGGGAGGGATCTGCCCGCCCCCGCGTACGGCGCATCATCTGGCCGAGCAGAGCCTGCAGGGCAGCGGTCTTTCCGGCACGGAAATCCGCCGCCGCGCGCGGACAGTCAGCAATCACCTCACGGGCAAGATCCGCGAGCGCGTCCCGATCGGTCACCTTGCCGAGACCGAGGCGGGCAACGGCCTCGCGCGGATCCTGATCCTCCCGCCAAAGCAGCGTGAGCAGCTCCCGCGCTGTGCCGGTGCCGATCGTCTTCTCCCCCGCGAGATCAGCGAGGGCGGCGAGATGCGGGGCGGAGACGGGGATCGCTTCCCCCTCCAGACGGGCCGGGTCTGAGGCAAGCAGCGTGGCAAGCTGACGCGGATACCGTGTAAGCGCAGCGGCTTCCTCAAATGTGTCGGAGACGGCACGCGACATGGTCAGCAGTTCAGCCGTCTCCCGGTTTACGCCGTACTGATCGAGATACCGTGCGCGGCGGGCGGCAGGAAGCTCCGGCAGCTCGCTCTCCCAGCGGGCCACAGTCTCGGGAGAAAGGACGATCGGCGGCAGATCCGGCTCCGGAAAGAAACGGTAGTCCTCCTGCGTCTCCTTCGGGCGCATCGGAAACGTTTGTCCCGTCTTCTCGTCAAAGCCGCGCGTCTCGGCGAAGAGAGTCCCGCCCGCGTCGAGAACGGCAGCCTGCCGCTCCTCCTCGTATGCGATCGCCTTCGCAGCAAACTGGAAGCTGTTCAGATTTTTGAGCTCGGCCCGCTCACCGAGACGCCTGGAACCGATGGGACGAAGAGAGAGATTGACGTCGCAGCGCAAAGAGCCCTCGTTCATTTTGCAGTCGGACAGCCCGGCGAAGCGAATTCGTTCGCGCAGCTCCTGCAAATAGGCTGTCACTTCAGCGGCACTGCGGAAATCAGGCTTCGTCACAATCTCGATGAGGGGCACGCCGCAGCGGTTGCAGTCGAGCAGCGTCCCCCCCTCCCCGTGCATCAGCTTTCCGGCGTCCTCCTCCAGATGCAGCCGCTCAATGCGGATGCGCTTCGTCCCGCCGGCAGCGGGAATGTCAAGCCAGCCATCCGTACAGATCGGGTGGTCGTACTGGGAAATCTGGTACGCCTTCGGCAGATCGGGATAGTAGTAATTTTTCCGATCCATCCGAGACCACAGGGAAACATGGCAGTGCAGCAGCAGCCCCGCCTTGACGGCGTACTCAACCGCTCTCTCGTTGAGAACGGGAATCGCCCCCGGCATCCCGGTACAAACCGGACAGCAGTGCGTGTTCGGCTTTGCGCCGAACACGACGGAGCAGGAGCAGAAGGCCTTCGTCTCCGTTTTGAGCTCAATATGCGTCTCAAGGCCGATAACCGTTTCATACCGTGTGCTCATGCGTTCTCCTCCTCCAGTACGCGGGCAGCGCGCAGAAGCATGTCTTCGCCAAACGCACGGCCCACGAGCTGCATCCCGACCGGAAGTCCCTTCTCTGTACCGAAGGGAACGGAAACAGCCGGCAACCCCGCGATGCTGGCGGGGACCGTGAAAAGGTCGCTGCGGTACAGAGAAATTGGATCGCGCTTTTCACCGCGCTTCCACGCAATCTCCGGAGAGGCAGGCAGAAGCAGCAGGTCAAAACGCTCAAGGGCCTCCCGCAGGGCTGCGGACGTCGCAGCACGAATGCGGCTCGCCCTGCCGTAGCATTCTTCATACCGCTCCTTCGTGAGGACAAACGTCCCGAGCAATATCCGCCGCTTGACCTCAAGACCAAAGCCGCGGCTCCGGCTCTCACAAATCAGTTCCTGCCAGTTTTCCGCATCCGGTGCACGGAAACCATACCGCACACCGTCAAAACGCGCAAGATTGGAGGAAGCTTCCGCAGCCGATAAAATATGATAGGCTGGCAGCATATCCCTCAGAAACGGCAGAGAAAGTTCGTCCACCCGCGCACCGTGCGATTCCAGACAGCGGACAGCGCGCAGAAGCTCCCGACGTACGCCGGGAGAGGCCTCCTCCTCGCTCTCGCGCACAAGAGCAACCGAAAGGCCGCGCACTCCTTCCCCAACGGCCCGCGCCAAACCATCCGGGGAAGGGCGGGCACTCGTCGCATCGTGCGGATCAAAGCCCGCGACTGTTTCCAACAGGACGGCGCAGTCCTCTACCGTGCGCGTCAGAAGACCGATCTGATCGAGAGAAGGCGCAAAGCCTGTCAGGCCATATCTCGAAATTCTCCCGTAGGTCGGGCGCAGGCCAACAACGCCGCACAGCGCCGCAG
>ERZ779885.2323-NODE-2323-length-17601-cov-4.479767_pt1 | contig 17601 bp, 13 predicted proteins | sample MGYA00511554_ERZ779885 | MGnify/ENA primary metagenome ERZ779885 (study PRJEB29588, sample SAMEA2160998) | human gut metagenome | biome: human gut; feature: human-associated habitat; material: faeces | place: Denmark | collected 2008/2010 ... | reverse complement strand
CCGTACCTGCGCCAACTCATCACTAAGCGCAGACATTGTCATCTGTTTATCCATGAATATGCGAGAAATCAGTAACTTTGCCTGTCCATGATGGCGCAGGATCAATCAAGCGGTTATTTTCCCTGTTCCTGCGGCGTCATCCAATGCCATAATATTCCAGACGGCATAAAAAAACGCGCTGTGAAAGCTCACAGCGCGCAGACCGTCGAGAAAGCTGCCAAAGGGCAAACGTGAAGTTTTCAACAACCTTTTCAAAAGGCCGCGGGGGTTGGGGCTCGGTGTGGCAGCGGCACACGGGAATCTGCGGCTTCAGACGCCGGAAAATTGCCCGAGCCTGCTCCTGTGCAGCTTATCGAGAAGGGAAAACAGACGGATACGAGAGAGACTTTGCTCCGCGGGACAGAGCTCGCCCTCGCCGGAAGACCCCGCAGGGCAAAAACGCTGCTGAAGCTGGGAATAAGTCATGCGCTCCGGAGAAAGCAGGCGGCAGGGATAGGTCTTTCCGCCGATATCCACCAACACCGCTCCCGCCGCCGCGCAGCGGCAGCCGTCCGGTACATTTCCCCACAAGACCCGCGCCTCCTGCGGCGTCAGCTGTCGAAGCGCTTCGACATAGCGCTCCGCATCCGCCAGCCGCCAGCTCTCCGGCGCAGGGTATTCCAGCACCACCCGCACGCCTGCAGCCAGCAGCCCCTTCAGCTCCGTGCCCATCTCATCGAGCGTGTCGGGACGCACGCTCCAGAGTACGGTTCCCACGATCCGATCCCAGAGCTCCCGATCGGCCCGCCAGCGACGGGTTCCCTCCGCTCCGTTCCAGCGAAATGAGCAGAGAAGACGGTCCCCATTCTGCAGGAGCCAGTCCCGCACGAGAGGATCGACAGGGCCGGCCGGGCCGCCGCAGGTCGTGAATCCTAAATTCACGGGGAAATCATCCGCCCAGCTGCCGAGCGATTCCGTCAATGCGGACAGGGTCTCGAAGGCACAGAGCGGATCGCCCCCCACGAGCTGCACATGCAGGCGGGAAAAGCCCTCCGCTGCAGCCCGGCGGACATGCGTCCGCACAGCCTCCTCCGCTACCGGCAGCCGCATGGCACGCGCGTTCCTTGAGAGAACGGGACACGGGCCGCAAAGAGCCTCCAACCCGCCGCAGCGGCCGGTCAACAGCAGCTCAAGAACGAAAACGGAGCTGTCCGCCCCTATCAGATTGCGGGTGCAAACCTGCGCGCCCGGCAGGAAGCCGCGCCCGCCGCTCATGTTGCGCTCTCCGGCGGCAGCTCCAGGAAACCGGTACAGCAGACGGAGCCGTCGAAAGTCCACGGATGGCAAACAATGGCCGCCTCTGCCCCGTCAGGGACGGCAACGCCGTTGGCATATCTGCCGCGGTTCTCCGTGGTCACCACAAGGCGGTTCTGATCCGCATCGACCGGCTCCAGTCCGTGCCCGCGCAGCAGTTCCAGCCATGCGCGCAGCCGCGCCGTACCGTCCCCGGCAAGCGACTCAAAGCTCTTTGCCAGCGCCCGGCACTCCCCGGCGTCCAGCGTAATGCTCCAGTGTTCGAGAACCCCGGCCGCGTCATTCGGCGCAGCCCCGGGCAGGAGCGTCCGCAGCGTCTCCTCAAGAAGATTGCCGCGCGGCGCGATTTTCTCCCTCAGCTCTCGCCTCCTCTCCTCTCTCGGATCCGGCGGCACCGCAGACACGGGAGCTTCATCCGTCCGTGACTCCGGCTCCGCCATGACGTCCTCTGCATCCGGGACGCCGGACCTGTTGTCAAACCGGGAGAACAGCCGATTCAAAAGACCGCTCCCCTGCTCCGAGTCCGGCTCTACGAGAACCTCCGCGGGCTGCTCCTGCGGCGCGCTTCCGACGAAAGCTCTTTGTCCTCCATGCCGTATGGAATCCTCCCGCGGCGCATCTGCAGCCGGGGGCGCATCTGCGGCGATAAAGCTCGCGCCCGCTGCCAAAGGCTGCCGCCCTTCCGATTTGCGCTTGGCATTCACGAGGTATCTCAGCCTTTGCTCGGAAAGTTCGTTCTTCGCCCCCATATCGTTGCGGCACAGGTAGCCTATGAGCTCCGTAAGCATTTCCGCCTGTTCGTTCCCGACAGGGCCCCTTTCCACCTTCTCCATGAGGCATCTGAGGCTCCGGACTGCCATGATCTTCTCATCGCTCTGCCTTTTCAGCATTTCTATCCATCCTTTCCAACGCCGGCGTTCGCCTTCATTTGCGCACATGCAGCCACATGGCGGAATCATCCTGCTCGGAGGAAATAATGGCGTTCCCCAGCCGCAGGGTGGAGAGCAGACGGCTCTGCTCGTCGGTCAGCGACATGCAGCCCGCCATGGATTCCCTGTCGTCGCGGGCCAGCAGCCGGTGAATCAGCTTGACGTTTGTATTCTTGACGGCATCCGGGATCAGGCGCGACGGATACTGATCCACAATCATCAGCCCCTCGCCCGGTTCCCGGATCTCTGAAAGCATTTCACAGAAGCGCTCCGCGGCGGCGGCCTGCGGATCCGCGTCCCCCGCGCGCCCCTGCGGCGCCTTGAGGACTCTGTGAGCCTCCTCTACCACCGTCAGATGCGCGAGACAGTTGTGATGGTGAGAAAGGCGGTGACGCTCCACCCAATCCCGGTATTCCTCGTCGAACTGATAGCGGGAAATACGGTACTCCGCAATCGCCTGAAGCAGTAAAGCCATGAGAAACGCCTTGTCGTCGTTTCCGGTTACGCCCGCCAGGGTGATAACGCCGCCCGACTCAAAGAGCTCCTCCGCCGGGGTTGGACTGTCAGATTCGAAAAAGTCCCGCTTCCAGCCGCGCGTCAGGCGATTGATCCGCGTCTCGAAGGCAGCGCGGAAATTACGGGTATTTTCCTCAGAATAGCCCCTCTGGCCCAGCAGATGATCCACTGTGCCGCGCAGACCGCTGAGCAGCGGATACTCCGCCACATCCTGTGGATCCACTGCGCTGCTCTCCAGGATCTCCGCGCCGAGCACCTGGGCGGTATAGTCATAGACCGCCTCTTCGAGCAGCATGGGCAGAAAATCCCCCATGGCAAGCACTTGCTGCAGGAGACCGAGAACACTGCCGATATGGCCGAGAATATTCAGCGGGGCCCCCTTCGCCGCACAGGGGATGAAAGGGTTCATGCGAAGGGGCGTCAGCGGAGTCTTAACGCCGGGGATGGAGGTCATGCTCGGCGCGTAAATCCGGATAGGCCGGAAGCCCGTCTCCTCTGCGTGCTCCCGGTTATACCGATCCGCCCAATACACGTAATCGAGCTTCACCGGGTCGATGACGAGGAAGGGGACGCCGTGCGCCATGCTCCCTTCCAGCAGCACCCGCGTCGTGAAGGATTTTCCGCCGCCGTTGGAGCCGACGTTGACGGCATGGCGGTTGAGCTGGTCAAGGTCAAAGCGGTACAGATCCCCCGTCGGAGCACCCATGTCCAGTATATCGCCGAGCACCACCGAGCGCTCTCCCTCCTCCGCAGCGGGTGGATTCGTGGAAAATTCCACCGCGTCCTTCTTGATCCGGATGCCCGGGACATCCTTGCGAGGCAGGCCCATCACAATCGCCAGCTCCTCCGTTGTCATCGGAGTGGAAAGGCTTTCATACAGGCCGCCGAAAACATGCCAGGAATCGTCCCCGGAGGCTTCGCGGCCGTAATCGGTCATCTCGCGCCCAACAGGAAGGGGAAGGATGCGGCAGCCGCGGATCGCGCCGTACAGTTCAGGCTTTGCTCCAAAGCTAAAGGTACGCAGGGGCTCCTGATAGGTGTCTTGCCCGGCGTAGACGGAGCGAACCACAGCGTTGACCATCCGCACAGTGTCCTCCGAATCGGCGAGCACATAGACGCCGGTATTCCAAAAGCCCATATTCCGGCCGCGCTCAAGCCGCGCAATCATCTTGTCAAGCAGATCGGTGCAGTATTTGACACTGTAATTGATGCGCTGCACGCTGTAGCTCTCGCTGCGGGATACGCCCTCGCTGGAGGTTCGGCTGTGGAAGAGGGACAGGCCCATCTGCAAAAGATTGCCGACGGCACGCCCCGCTTCCCCGGCAAGCATCAGCGCCGCACCGGCTCCGAAACCGGAGCCCAGGCAGACGGCTGTAAGCGCCAGCGACAAAAGAGCGCCGCTCACAGAGATGCCCCCGCCTGTCGTCTTCGAGTCGCCCTGGTTTTCCGAAAAACCGGAAGTGCTCGTGAAACCGGCGTACGCGCTCAGCTCCGTCTTCAGCTGCTGAGCGCGGGCAATCGTCTCCCGGAGCCAGGCGTCGCTGACCGGCTCGCTGACCACCGTCAAAGCGTATTCGCAGTCGCGGCCCGTACTGCGGTTGCGGATACCGGCGGCAATCCGATCCATCGTCTGCAGCGGGTTTTCCCGTTCTCCGAAGCGGACGGAGGGCTGGCCGGTAACGGCTCCCGCATACGACATCCCGCTGAGCTGCCAGTCGACGAAGCGCCGGTCCGCCGGTTCCGTGCTCACGCCCGGCAGATTCGTCGAAAGGGCCTGCTGCGCCTGACTTAGGAGCACATCCGGGCGGACGCCTGCCTGCTCCACGCCGGCATACAGATCCGTCCTTCTGTCCCGCCGCACCAGCCGGTAGGCCACACGGCAGCCGAGGCCCTGCGCCGTACACAGGAACCCCTGCATACGCTCCTTCGGCCGGTACAGGTCTTCTCTTCCCTCCGCCGCCGTGGGCAAACGTGTAAAGTGCAGCCACTCCATGGGCTGCCGCGGTTCGGCTTCCGGGAAGTTCCACTGCTGCGGCGGTACGCTGCCCTCGTAAAACGATTTGTCCAGCATGCCGGAAATGGACGCCGAGATAAAATCCCCCTGCTCCAAAAGCTCGGCATTCTCCCTGACGGCGCTGATCCATGCCTCTCTTGTCTTGTTCAGCTTGCGTGACATTGTCTTTCCCCCTTCTTCCCCGTGTTCCGCGGCTACTGACGCACTTCCTGCTTCATGTTTTTCAGGCCCCACCGCCCGCCGCCGGAGGTGGTCAGCTTCGGTTTTATCGTAATGAATTGCTGTTCCGACATTGCAACGTCAAACTCGAGGCGGAGCAGGAGGGTATCCCGGCCGGAAACAAGCTGAGCCGCAACTGTTTTGAGAGGCCCGCGCATTGTATAGGTGGACCACTCCCGCTCTACTGTGGCGGCTCCATCCTTCGTCCGCCACAGCGTCATCACGAGAACGAGATTGGACTGATTGGACAGCTTGATCGAATAGTTTTTCTTCGCCTGCCGGCTTGCCGGAAGGACGTCGCCCTCCTCAAAAAGAGGAAAACGCTCCCACTTGAGGCGCAGGAAGGATGCAGGAATCTCCGGTACGCCGTCGCTTCGATCCCACCCCGTGGCAGCGCCGGCAGGAGCCGAATAAATTCCGAGCGTCAGCGAATAGGAAGCGTTGCTGTGCTCCCGGCACCGGATTCGGCGCAGCTCCGCCAGGCAACCCATTGCGCATACGGCGGACGCATAGTTCTGCTCCTCTGTGATATACCGATTTTTGTCCGCCGCAAGCTTGGTCAGGCGAAGCGGATCCGCTTGGGGCGCCTCGCCCCGGATCAGTTCCTCGACGCCCAGCATGGCGGAGCCTCCGCCGGTGGCTACCACAAAGTCGATGTCCTCCTCGGCAATGGTCCGATCCCCGTCCCGGCAGCCGTAGACGAGAGAACGCACCGCGTCCCGCAGCCCGGCCAGATACTCTCCGGCAATCTCATTCAGGTAAATCGTCCGGTTGATCTTCTCCTCGTCGGGCAGCCTCTCGTAATCCACCTCCGACCAGACGGCGTTTCGCGAATTTTGGGGATACTGCTGCAAATGCCCGACATCCTGCAAAATCCGGATACACTTGCCGCTGCGCAAAGCGGGAGTGTAGAATTCCTTGAACTTGCGGAAGCTCTCGCAGCCCTTATACCGGATCTCCTGCTCGACGGCCTGCGGGTGCAAATACCCTTTTTTCAGCATGTAGTCGCAGATGGCGCGATCCACGTCGCCGCCTCCCAGCGTCCTCTCTTCCCCGCGTTCCGGCCACCAGCCGAGGGTATCCGCGGTATACCCCCCGTTGCCGTCCGGCTTTACCTTGACAAGAAGAAGATCCGCCGTGCTGCCGCCGATATCCATCAGAAGCACATACAGCGCGTCAATGGAACGGATCCCCTCCATAGCCTTCATGAGGGCGGAATTTTCGCGGGCCAGCACATAGCGCAAAGCCTGCTGCGCCTCCAGCCGGATCTCCACATTCTCCCATCCGGCTTCCTCCGCAAGGCGTTTCATGGTCTCCTGCTCTACGGAGCCGGAACGATTCGGGACGGTGACAATCGTTCTGCACTCTGTAATTTTATCCTGATAGAGCGCATACCGGCTGTTCACCTGGCTCTTCAGAAAGCGCAGATAATCCTTCATGGCCCGGCAGGACGCCTCGTAGTTCGGGCCCTTCTGTCCCTCGCCGGAGAGATACAGCTTCTGCTTGAAGCCGCAAGTCAGCTTCGCGTCGCCCTGGAAGGAACTGACAGCGGTCTCCCAGGCCTTGCTTCCGAAGAGGCAGTCGCCGCCGCCCCAGCCGACATCGCCCCGGCGATCCTCACGCACATCCTCCCGGCGCAGAAGAAGGGTGCGGAAGTCCGGCCTGCCCTCCTCCGTCAGGAGGCACTGCTTTAAACTCTCGCCCGACACAATCTTCCCCGTCTCCGTATCGATCAGCTGAACCGCCACCTGGGAGTTCGTACTGCCCACGTCCACGGCGGCTTTCCGTAAGATTCCCATTTTGCCCCTCCTTCTTATCGGTCATCCTGCAGAGGTTCAAGCAACTGTGCCGGCACACAGGCCAGCCAATTCCGCTCGGCCTCCTCAAGAGCCCCGGCGCTCACGGCTCCCCCGCTCTCGTATTCGTGCAGGCAGCAGTCGGCGGAGCGAACGCAGGCGGTCAGCCTGGCTGCGTATGCCTTGCCCTCCTCCGGCGCCGTCCACAGGCAGAGAGGATCGCCGCACAGCGTTTCAGGCAGCTCCTCGAGCAGCACCGGCCGTTTCCCAGCTAAATCGTACCGTACGCGCATACGCAGCGGGCGGAGCGTCTGGGGACCGTCTCCCTGCCAGACAGGGTAGTAGTAAACATCAGCGAACAGCCGTCCGCCGCGCTCCACCAGCCGGGGCAAAAGGTGCGCCATCTGCAGGGATACAAAATCCCGAACCCGTACATCCTTCCTGATAGCCTGCATCAATTCCTTCATCGTCATGATGGCTCTCCTCCTTTACGCATGAATGCGGAACAGAACGTCCTCGCTGCACTTGCTGAATTCCTCCCAGGAGTACACGTTTCCTCCGCCGTCCTCCAGAAGGGGATCGTTGAGAATAACCTTTACATCGTCCGGATCGCTCATATCCAGACCCGTGATCTGTACTGCGTGGCAGCCCTGCTTGAGGAACTCTGCAAAGGTATACTCCGCGCTGTCCGGATAATAGAGCAGACGGCTGTCCACCGAGGCGATAAGCTTATCCCCCTGTTCGAGGGCGCTTTTAACCTGCTCGAGCGTCAGCTCGGGCTCCACGTCTGTATGAAGACCGAAATGCTCCGCAATCTTGCCAATCGCAAAGCCGGGAGTACCGTCCCCCTCACGGTACCATCCTTCCTCCTGCGCAAGCTCCCGCAGCTCCCGCTCCGTGGGGGAGGCGTCGGTCAGAACGTCGATGATGTAATCCTGGCAAGCCACGGCGCAGGAGGTCGGGGTTTCCTGCTGATGCCAGTGCTCCAGATCCCGGAGAGGCTCGCCTATGAAGCGGTCATCGCCCTGCTCTGCCAGCTTCTCGGGATCCAGACGCGGCGGGTGCCGAAGGCGTCGGCCATCTTCGAGTTCCTCAACGTACCCCTCTGTCAGATACGGCTCCAGCTCCTCGCCGGCTTCCCGGAGCGCTTCCTCTTCGCCTCTGAGCGGCTTCGTGTGTTCCGTGATCCGCACGCCGTGATCGCTATAGACGAGGCGCGACTCATACGGAACAAGCTTCGGCAGTTCCTTGATGGGTTCGCCCTCCGCGGGATTCTGAAGCTCCTGCAGGAGACGGCTCTCAAGAGCTTCTGTCTGCTCCTGCGTCATTTCGTTGAGCAGCCGGTCCCGGTTCAGCTCGCTGTTCTCGGTAAATTCCTGAAATCGGTCCATTGCTTCCCATCCTTTCCATTCTCGTTGCTGTATGTTTATCCTAACAAAATGCCGTCCCCGCTGCAAGGCTTTGTCAGGAATCCCCCATCAGGCGTCAAAAAAGAGGAGGCGCTCCCTGACCTCCGCGTAATAGCGGTCGCTGATGGGCAGACTTTCCCCGTTTGCAAGCTCGATCCGGCGGCTGCGCTTATCGAAGCGCCGGATGTAGCGCAGACCCACGAGAAAGCTTTTATGAATGCGCAGGAAGCGGCTGGGGCTCAGAGCCTTCTCCATCTCGTTCACCGTAGCGCGGCAGCTGACACGGCAGAAACGCTCGACCGCCCCGCGCTTTTCATAACAGACGTCCACATAATGCGGCCGCCCTGTAACGACGGAAAGAATAGACGGCTGCGGCAGATACAGACGTTGGTTTCCCGTTTCAACGGGCAGGATGGACAATGACAAAAACGGCGGGGAAAGCTGAATTTGCAGAAGTTTCCGCAGTTCTTCCCCGCCGTTCTCTGTATTCCAAAACGCCGCGGGGCGCGCGCGCAGCAAGTCGTTAATCGGCTCCGCCTGCTCCCGCGTCCCATAAAACACAATGGGCGCCCAATGGTTTTTCCTGTACAGTTCCCAGCCCAGCTCCGTCACCCCGTCCAGTTCAAGAGACAGGAGAAACAGATGACTGTAAAAGACCGTTCGCGGCCAGAGAGGACGCTCCGTCAGCGTGGAAATGCGCACCTGGCGGAAGCTTTTCCAGTCCAGCCGGGCAAACGCCTCCTCCACAATGGACGCCACTGTATCCTGCCGCTCGCTTCGCCCGTCGCAAATGACAAACTGATATGGCATCGGTATCCCTCCCGTTTTCCGTTTGCATCCTCTGTGCTGCAGGGGAGCAAAGCTGACCCCGCCATGCAATGCCTTCGCTTTGGGGCGGGATGCCCCCGGCGCGGGACGCCCCTGAGCCGAGCGAGGGCATCCTCCGTTCACTGTGCCGGAAAAACACATGGAACAAACATTCCGCGTTTTGTCCCCAAGCTGTGGCTTTTTCGTCATTTTTAACTATATTGCATAATATCTTCATTGTAGCACAGGCACCTTTTATTCGCAATATCCACACTTGAATTTTACCCTTGCACGTCAGCTCGTCCGGTTATCGCCTGTGCCGGGCACACCACGAACAAAAGGGCTGTTGCAAAATAGACTTACAAAAAATTATGCATAAAAATCGGTCCCCAAGAAAAGCAGAAACCGCTTCTCTCGAGGGCCGATTTTCATTGCCTGTTTTGAATTTCTTGTGGCAGATTGCTATTGCGTTTTCATTTTGCAACAGCCCCTTTTGCGTCAGGAAGCGACAGCGCCGCAATTACAGGAGAACGTGCGACAATCGGGATAAATCAACCGGTTTAAACAGGAAACCGGAGGAAATATCATTCGGAGGAAGCGCCCTGCATGGCGTCATACCCGCTCTCACCGGTACGGACACGGACCACGTCGTTGAGCGAATAGATGAAGATCTTGCCGTCTCCGGCATGGCCGGAGTACAGCACACGGCGCGCAGTGTTCACCACTTCCTCCACGGGAACCTTGGCCACCACAACCTCCACGCGAACCTTCGCGCGCAGCTGGATTTCCACCGGCACGCCGCGGTACCGCTCATTGTAGCCCTTCTGCACGCCGCAGCCGGCCACGGGGAATACCGTCATGCCGGTGATGCCGATGTCGTTGAGCGCGCGCTTGAGACTTTCGAGCTTCTCCTTGCGCGCCACAATCTCAATTTTCGTGAGCGGACGGCTGCCGGCCGTCTCAACCGGCGGATAGGAGTAGGGCGTATGCAGTTCCGTCTCCTCCCCCTCGGCTTCGCCGTTGTCGAAGGGGCCGGACCAGTCGGTCGTGTCCAGGTTCAGAGCAAAATCGTGATAGACGCCGGCCATACCGTGCTCGCTCAGATCGCAGCCTTCGATCTCCTCAGCGGGCGTGAGGCGCAGCAGCTTCATCCAGCGCAGAAGCACGGAGAGGATCCATGTGAACAGGCCGGAGGCGATTCCTGCGGCAAGAATGGTCAGAACCGCTGCGCCGAGCGCCTGGAATCCTCCGCCTGCGAACAGACCCTTGTCCTCGTAAAACAGGCCGACGCTCAGCAATCCCAACACGCTGCCCACGAGCGTGATGCCGCACAGGCCGGCAGGATCGTCCACATTCATGTGCACATCCATGTTCTCAATCACGAGCACGGTGAGGAAACCGGCCAAAAAGCCCAGCAGACAGGCAAACGCCGGAGAAAGCCCCATGCAGCCCGGGAAAGCCGCAATCATGCCGGTGAGGAAGCCGCTGATCGTCATCGTGATCTCGGGCTTGCGGTAGCGCACCCAGGTGAAGGCCATGGCGGTGAGGCAGGCGACGCCGCCGCTGAGAATCATGTTCTCCATGACGCGCAGCAGGGCGGCTTCATCGCCGCCTCCGGCCGCCGCTCCGCTTGCGGCAAGCAGCGTGAGGCTCAGGGAAAGCAGCAGGATGCCGCACATGGCAAGCGGGATATTGTGGCCCGGCATCGCGTGCGGTACGCCTCCCTTTGTATACTTGCCGAGGCGCGCCCCGAGCGCCTTGGCTCCCATGAGTCCCGCCGAACCGGCCGTCAAACCAAGGAGGCCGAAGCTCATCGGGTCAAACAGACCGAACGCTGCGGCAAACAGCGCGCCGACGCGCACGGCGAGCGGGAACAGCAGGCCGGAGAGCAGCACGCTCATCACACAGAAGGCGGCAAAACGCATCCGGCCCATCACGGCCGCGGCAAACACACAGGTCATGAGCGACGCAAGCAGCGCCGTAAAAAGCAGCGAGCAGACAGAGGGCTCCGCCTCAAACGCCAGATACCGGCCTGCAAAGAGAAAACAGGGGATGCCGATGCAGAAGCCGGTGAGCGCCTTCATCATCACGCTTCCCGTATTTTTGGCTCTGGCAAAGCCCGCCTCCGTCGCCATGTAGCCCAGCAGGGCCAGAAGCGCCGCCGCCATGCCCATTGTCAATACAAAAATATTTTCCATGGGAACCCCCCGATTCGTATGGTATCAGCCCGTCACGGCTGTGCGGGAGGCACGCTGCCTTCCGCAATCGTCGCCTTAATGATGTCGATCATCTCGCGGTTCTGTTCCATGGTGCCCACGGTAATGCGGGAGTACCGGAAGTTGCCGCGGATGATCAGCCCCTTCTTTTCAAGCTCCGCCGCCAGCGCTTTTGTGTCGAGGCGGGAATCGGCGTACAGAAAATTTGTGTGGGATTCCCATACCTTCCAGCCGAGGGCGGTCAGCTCGCGGGTGAGATACTCGCGCCCTTCGCGGATTCCGGCGCGCGTGGAGGCAAGGAAGGAGTCGTCGTCGAGCGCGGCCATCGCGCCGGCCAGAGAGGTGCGTCCCACGACGAACACGGAGGTGGCCTTCTGCAGAATCGCGTGCAGCTTTTTGTTCATGAGGGAGTAGCCGATTCTCTCGCCGGCCAGGCCGTAAATCTTCGAGAAGGTGCGCACCACAATCAGGTTTGTGTCCTCGTCGATCTCGGAAATCATGCTCTCCACGGCCGGGTCGGTCGCGAACTCAATGTACGCCTCATCCACAACGGTAATGACGTGCTTCGGCATACTCCGGATGAACGCGCGCAGCTCGCTGCTGTCCACGGCCGTGCCGGTGGGGTTGTTCGGGTTGCAGATGAACACGAGCTTCGTCCTGTCCGTCACGGCGGCCTTCATGGCCTCGAGGTCGAACTTCTGGTCCGGGGTGAGCGGGCAGGCGACAGCCTTGCCGTTGTTGCGGGTGGCGGCGCTCGCGTAAGCGCCGAAGGTCGGCTCGCAGAACACAACCTCGTCTCCGTCACATACGAACACCTCGCCGAGCAGGAGCAGGATGCCGCTCGCGCCGGCGGAGATGATCACATTATCGCCGGAATCGTCAAAGCCGAATTTCCTGCCGAGCTTTCTGCGCAGCCCGATGCAGAACGGATCCGGATAGATGTTGGCCTCCGCCACGGCCTTCCCCATGGCTTCAAGCGCCTTGGGGGAGCAGCCGTACTGGTTTTCATTCGACGCGAGCTTGAGCACATGATCCAGATGGTATTTCTCCTTCACGCTCTCGGACGTGTTGCCCGGGATGTAGGGCGGAATGCTGCGGATGCCTTCCTTGGTCAGCTTTTCAATTGTTTCCATTGCGTAAGCATCTCCCTTCAAATAAAGATACATCGATTAGCCGCGGTCGGCGTAGCGGTACAGCGTAAGGCCGGTGCCGTCATACGTCACACCCGTGATGTCAGCCTTGCGCAGGCCGATGTAGTGCATGGTGGTCACGGGAATCATGTAGAAGTTTTCGTCCACGAGTATCTCCTCGGCCTCGTGCAGATAGGCGTTGCGCTCTTCCTGATCGAGCGCGGTGTTGGAGGCTGCGACGGCGGCGTCAAAATCGGCGTCGTTCACATGGTTGAAGTTCAGCGCGGAGGTGGACACAAACATCGAGAGATAGTTGATCGGGTCGTCAAAGTCGGCGGTCCAGCTGTAGCGCAGCAGATCGAAGGAGCCTTCGGACTTTGTCGTGTTGTAGACCTCGCTCTCCTGTGCCTGCAGCTCGATGCTGATGTTCAGAACGGCTTTGAGCTGCGCCTGCAAAGCCTGTGCCATCAGGGCGTCCTTGTCGTTGTTCGGATAGGTGTAGGTCAGGGTCGGGAACCCGGCGCCGTCCGGATATCCGGCTTCCGCCAGCAGGGACTTGGCCAGCTCGGTGTCCTCGGTGAAGCTTTCGGCTTCCTCGCTGAAATAGCCTTCGCCGGTGTTGGAGAGCATATACTTCGGCACCCAGGTAGTGCTGCCCTCATAGTTCGCGCCCATGGAGGCGGCGATGGTGTCGCGGCTCAGAGCCAGGGCGATGGCCTGCCGTACGCGGACGTCATCGAGCGGTTCGACCTCGAGGTTCGGCATGATGGCCAGCGTGGTGAGCATATTCCAGATGGTAAGCTCGTCAGAGCTCTCATACTGCGTTTCGATGTAGTCCGGCAGACCGGTAGCCACATCAATCTCGCCGGACTCATATGCGGCGATCTTTGCCTGCGTGTCGTTGATGATCTTCGTGGTGATGGTGTCGAGGCTCACCTCGTCCGCGTTGTAGTAGTACGGGTTCTTCACGACGGTGTAATACTGCCCTTCCACAAATTCGGAAAGCATGAAGGCGCCGTTGCACAGACTGGTTTCCGGCGTGGTGGCCCAGGAGGCGTCCTCATTCGTGGCGACGCCCTCCTTGGACGGATAGTAGACGGGCAGAGAGAGCAGCTTCAGGAAGTAGCCGCACGGCTGCGTCAGGTGGAATTCGAGCGTCTTGTCGTTGGGAGCGAGCACCTGCACGTCCTCCCATGCGCCCTCGCCGCCGTGACAGGCTTCCGCGCCGGCGATGACATAGAGCTGGTCGGCGTAGATGGACTGGCTCGTCTCCGGGTCAAGCGCGCGGCGGATGGTGTTGATGAAGTCGGCCGCCGTCACGTCGGAGCCGTCGCTCCACTTCGCGTCCTCGCGAAGCTTGAACGTCCACACGAGCTGATCGTCGCTCACGGAGTAGGATTCGGCCGTCTCCATAATCTCATTGCCCTCGTTGTCATAGGAGAGCAGCGGCGCGGAGCACAGGCGGGCAAAGGAAACCCAGCCGCCCAGCGCGAAGCCCGCCGGATCAAAGCCGCCCTCAAGCTCCGCGTCGGAAAGCGTCAGCACCTTTTCCCCGGAGGATTCTCCGCCCGAGGAGGCGGCCGCGGAATTCTGCGCGGCCGAGGACTGGGAGGCGGCGCCGCCGCTGCACGCGGTGAGCGAAACGGTGAGAACCGCTGCCATCAGCAGCGAAATCCATCTTCTGGCTTTTTTCATGTTGAACACTCCTTTTTGCGGGCCGGAAACCCGGTCCAACAAACTGTAATATTTCAAATACGCGATCCGCTCCGGGGAGCCTCACACATATTGATAGCAGGCAACCTTGTGGCCGTTCTGATTGGCCATGACGGGCGGAGCCAGCAGGCATTCCGGCCGGCACTCCGGGCAGCGGGTGCAGAAGGGGCAGCCCGCCGGCGCATGGATGGGGCTCGGCACCTCGCCGGTCAGCTTGATGCGATGCCGGGTACGCGCCTGCTCCGGGTCCGGTACGGGAGCCGCGGAGATGAGCGCCTTCGTGTAGGGATGCAGCGGGTTCTCATACACCTCGTCGGCGTCGCCGAATTCCAGCAGGTGTCCCAGATACATCACGCCGATCTTGTGGCTGATGTGGCGCACCATCGTGAGGTCGTGAGCGATGAACAGATAGGAAAGGCCGTTCTCGTCCTGGATTTTTTCGAGCAGGTTGATGATCTGCGCCTGGATGGAAACGTCCAGGGCGGAGATTGGCTCGTCGCAGATGATAAAGTCGGGGTCGAGGGCAAGCGTTCTCGCGATGCCGATGCGCTGGCGCTGGCCGCCGGAAAACTCGTGCGGATAGCGGGAGATGTGATCGGGCTTGAGTCCCACCTGCTGCAAAAGCTTCTGGACGCGATCCTCGCGCTCCGACTTGCCGCCCATATGGGTAATCTTCATCGGTTCGCCGATGATCTCGCCTACGGTGTAGCGGGGATTCAGGCTCGCGTAAGGGTCCTGAAAGATCATCTGCATCTTCGCGCGGAAGGGGCGGAGCCTCGCGTTGGAAAGATGGGAAATATCTGTGCCGTGGTAGAAGATCCCGCCGGCGCTCGGCTCATAGATACGGATCACCGTGCGCGCCAGCGTGCTCTTGCCGCAGCCGCTTTCTCCCACCAGACCCACCGTTTCGCCGGGCATGATGTCGAAGCTCACGTCGTCCACCGCTTTCACATAATCAGACGGCCGGAGCAGGTGACGGCCGGCGAGAAAATACTTTTTCGCGTGCCGGATGCTCACCACCGGTTTGGTCTCTTTTGTCTTTTTCTCCATGCGTTATCCCTCGCTTTCCTGTGCTGTCACCCGGTCGGCGGCTTCGCGGCAGTCGTTCCAGCACACGTCGCAGTGACTCGAGCTGAACGCGTGCGGCACGGGCATATAATCCCTGCAAATCTTCATGGCCTGCGCGCAGCGCGGCATGAACGCGCAGCCCGTGTTCAGCTTGAGCAGATCCGGCGGCGTGCCGGGAATGGAGGAAAGCCCCTGACGGCCGGCCTCACCGTGCGTACACACGCTTCGGAGAAGGCCGCGTGTGTAGGGGTGGCGCGGATCGTAGAAGATTTCGTCCAGCGTGCCGCGCTCCACGATCTGTCCGGCGTACATGATGTTCACGCGCTCGCACAGCTGGGCCACCACGCCCAGGTCGTGCGTGATCATGATGATGGCGGTGTTCTGCTCGTGGGCGATGTCCCGCAGCAGATCCAGAATCTGCGCCTGCACCGTCACGTCCAGCGCCGTGGTCGGCTCGTCGGCGATGAGAAGCTTTGGGTTGCAGGCCAGCGCGATGGCGATGACCACGCGCTGCTTCATGCCGCCGGAGAACTGGTGCGGATATTCGTTGGCGCGCGAGCCCGGAATGCCGACAAGTTCGAGCATTTCCTTCGCGCGTTCCATCGCGGCCTTCTTGTCCAGATGCTCGTGGAGCTCCAGACTCTCGGCGATCTGCTCACCGACGGTGAAGACTGGATTCAGGGCCGTCATTGGGTCCTGGAAGATCATCGAGACGTCCTTGCCGCGGACCTCTTCCATCTTGGCCGTCGGCAGATTCAGAATGTCGCGTCCGTCCACCATCAGCTTGTCGCATTCAACGACGCCGGGAGGCGACGGAACGAGCCGCATCATGGCAAGCGCAGCGGTCGTTTTGCCCGCGCCGGTCTCGCCGACCAGGCCGATGGTCTGATGGTAGCCGAGCTGCAGGTCGATGCCGTTGAGCGCGTGGACGATGCCATCTTCTGTTTCGTAGCGGACGACGAGGTTTTCAATATCAAGGATCAGATTATCATGTTCGTGGCTCATTTCGTATCCTCCCTTAACGCTTCAGCTTGGGATCGAGCGCGTCCCGAAGACCGTCGCCGATCAGGTTCAGCGAAAGCACCGTCAGCATGATGGCAATGCCCGGGAAGAGCGTCATGTAGCTGTAATCGCGGATGTACGCGCGGCCTGCCGAGAGCATGCTGCCCCATTCCGGCGCGGGAGCCGGATCGGGGGTTGTTCCATTCTTGCCACAAGAGGTGGCGATCAAAAGCATAAAGCCATAGACAAATCTTGTCAGATTCTTCTTCATACAGTCCGTTTTTCAAAAATTAGTTGCAAGTTTACACAATTTCCCCGAGATTCTCTTTTTTTTCAACATAAAAAAAACACACTGTCCGCGCCTCGAAACACGCCGGGAAGCGCTTGGAAGCCGCTTTTCAACCATCAGTAAGCCACTCCGCTCCAGAGCATTATTTGCATTCGTTCGGAGATTTGCATATTTTTGCACTTGAATTGACTGGCTTACAACCATCACTCACAATGACACAAAACTGTATATTTAATATTTCTACCATGAAAAAGATCATTTTGGCACTTGCCGTAGCCGGATTAGCGACAGCGGTGACATCCTGCGGCACAAAACCGAACACATTGACCTCCGCCGAGAAGGCTGACGGCTGGGTACTCCTTTTCAACGGAGAGAACCTCAATGGCTGGCGTGACTACAACGGCGACTCTCTGACCAACGGCTGGACCGTCGTGGACGGCTGCATCCAGGCTTCTGGAGAGGGAGCCGACGAGTCAGGCTACATCGTCACGGACAAGAAGTACGAGAATTTTGAACTCTCGTGGGACTGGAAACTCACGCACGGAGGAAACAGCGGAATGCTCTACCACGTGGTCGAGAATCCTAAATTCAAGGTTCCGTATGTCACCGGACCGGAGTACCAACTGATTGACAATGAGGGTTGGGAAGAAGTCAATGCCCCTACCAGACTGGAAGAGTGGCAGAAACTCGGCGTGGACTACGCGATGCATCTTCCTGACTACAGCAAGATGAAGGTCAACCCTCAGGGCGAATGGAACAACTCGAAGATCGTCTTCGACAACGGCCACGTGGAGCATTGGCTCAACGGCGAGAAGATCCTTGAGTTCGAGGCTTGGACGGACGACTGGTTCGAGAGGAAGGCAAGCGGCAAATGGGGCGACGCCACTGAATATGGTCTCGCTCACGAAGGCGTGATCTGTCTTCAGGACCACGGCGACCCGGCCTCTTTCAGAAACATCAAGATCAAGGAACTGCCACGCAAGGCCGGCAAGGAGGTCGAGCTTTTCAACGGCAAGGATCTGCACGGATGGGAGTTGTTCGGAAGCATGCGCACCGGTGTGGACGAGGAAGGCAACCTCGTGACAGAGAACGGAGAAGACCTCCGCTACGGCTATCTCGGAACCCGTGAATATTACAAGGACTTCGACCTCACCGTGGAGTTCCGGCAGTGCTCCAACGGCAACTCCGGCCTCTTCTTCC
>ERZ779885.2286-NODE-2286-length-17835-cov-3.019629_pt1 | contig 17835 bp, 10 predicted proteins | sample MGYA00511554_ERZ779885 | MGnify/ENA primary metagenome ERZ779885 (study PRJEB29588, sample SAMEA2160998) | human gut metagenome | biome: human gut; feature: human-associated habitat; material: faeces | place: Denmark | collected 2008/2010 ... | reverse complement strand
GTGGTAAAAGATTGACTGATAAAGTTGGTAAATCAGTTCCTATCTTTCAATTAATTGATGGAGTTTATAAAGGACAATTTTGGGGTGTTTTAACCCCGGAAACTATAGGATATGCTTTGTCTAAAGAGCCCAAAGATTATCCTGATATATTTCGTAAATATGATCCTGATACAGATAATCCAATTATTGCGTTTTATAAGGTTGTTCAATGATTGTATGGAAAATAACTATGTATTGTGGAAAGTCTATTCCCCTTATCAAAGCACTATTGATAAGGGGAATATCTATTTATTTACTACTATCTTTCGCTTTGAAAGCCAGAGCATACATCCGCATCTGCTTCACCATAGACAGCAAACCATTGCTACGGGTAGGAGAAAGATGTTCTTTCAACCCTATCTTATCAATAAAATAAAGATCGGCATTTAGAATTTCGTCCGGTGTATGCCCGGAAAGGACTTTCATCAACAACGAAATGATACCTTTTACAATCAAAGCGTCGCTTTCTGCTTTGAAGATAATTTTTCCATCCTCTTCGTCAGCTTGCAGCCATACACGGCTTTGGCAACCTTCTATCAGATTCTGTTCCGTCTTATATTTTTCGTCGAGCGGTTCCTGCTCGTTTCCTAAGTCTATGAGGAGTTGATAGCGATCCATCCAGTCGTCAAAGTCGCTGAATTCGGTGATCACTTCGTCTTGTAGTTCATTGATACTCATGTTGCAGATTTATGATTTATAATTTATGATTTATTTTTCGCTGTAGATTACTTGCATTACAGTTTGTCCTACTGCTTGCAATGTAGCTTTATCAATGGCATCCATATCATCTTTCACGGTGTGCCAATGCTCAAAGAAATCTCCTTCCGGATAGTAAGGGACGATATCGATTGTCGGGATTTTCGCATACTTGTTGATGAACGTATGGTCATCGGTAACGAAGCCGCCTTTTTTCTGTACAAAATAACGCCCGAAGCCTAAAGCGTTGGCTGTTTTCCAGACTTTCTCATTGACATTGGGAGCTACTTCATGAGACAGGCTTTCATAACGGAATTCTGCATTCTTGCCACCTACCATGTCCAGCAATATACCGAAGCGTGCATTATATCCCTGTACGTGCGGGTTGCGTGCCCAATACTGTGAGCCAAGTCCCCAGTATTCTTCTTTATGCGGGCCGTTGTAAGCCTGGTGTGTTCCATAATCTTCAGCATCTACAAAAACAATATCTATACCCATTTCCGGCAACTGTTTCTGCAAATGACGTGCTATTTCCAATAATACGCCTACACCGCTGGCACCGTCATTAGCGCCTAAAATGGGTGTGTAATGCTTTTTAGCGTCCGGGTCAGCGTCTGCCCACGGACGGCTGTCCCAATGAGAAAAAAGTGCAATACGCTTTTTTGTATCCGGTTTGTAGGAACCGATGATATTCCGGGCCTTTAGTAATGTGCCGGTATAGGCAGGTAAGTCTACATATTGGCTAGTAACCTTTGCACCGAATTCTGTCAGTTTATCAGCCAGATAATTGCCGCAATCCACATGCGCTTTCGTATTAGGAACACGTGGACCGAAGTCAACCTGTGCTTTCACATACTGGTAAGCACTGTCTGCGTTGAACTGTGGAACATTGACGACGTTTTTAGCAGTTGCTTCAGTGTCGTCGCTTGCCTTCTTGGTATTGTTGCTGCATGCTATGAATGCAAGCAACACCAGGCATAAAGGGATGAGAGTATAATTCCGTTTCATTCTTTATCTAAATTAAAACTTAGTTTCACTTCTTTTCTTCCGGTTTCCAGCGTTACTTCCGCTCCGTTTATCATAGGCAGGTTCATGCTGACATGTCCTACCGGAAAATTAAAACAGACGGGGTAATCGTATTCTTTCACGAGGTCGGCAATTGCACCGTATAACTCTTTCCCCAAAGACTTGTTTTCCTCGTATTCCGTAAACTGTCCGATAATAAGGCCGGATAGTTTTTCTAATATACCGCCCAGTTTCAGATTGTAGATCATGCGCTCTACTGCATGCGGACGTTCGCCTACATCTTCTATAAAGAGAATGGTTCCTTCAGCGGGAATATCGTAAGGAGTGCCGCGTAGCCCATAAAATACGGACAGGTTGCCACCTCGTAAAATGCCGCTGGCGGTTCCTTTATGGTTTAATTTGTGTCCGGGGCAAATATAGCTGAAACCATTTTCTGAGATTTCTACAGATTCTGCTGTCTCCGGATTAAAATGTCCAAAGAGGATATCTTTGAGTGCCAATGTGCAGAAATCATCTTCGGATTCTACCGTCAAATGGCGTGCCATCAGGGCGTGGAGTGATGCAAAACCTTCTTTCTGGAGCACATTATGTAATGCGGTAATGTCACTGAAACCAATCAGCCATTTAGGATGTTCACGAAAGCGGGTAAAATCGAGTTTCCCTAACAGGTGCACTGCTCCGTATCCGCCACGGCTGCATAGAATAACTTTAGCCTTTTCATCATCCAGTGCATTCTGTAAATCTTCTACGCGCTGTTTGATGCTGCCTCCATACGTTCCGTGTGAGCTTCCGGCATGTTTAGCCATTACCACTTCCAGTCCCCAGGATTTCAAACGCTTTTTGGCTCCTTTCAAAAAAGACTTGTCTATCTTGCTAGAAGGAGAAAGGATGATGATACGATCACCTTTTTGTACGTATGACGGAAAAATAAGGCTGCTCATAATTCAATATTTTGCGTATGGGGACAAAAGTACATAAAATAACTCAAAACGAAATTTAGTTTACACCACAGATTACACAGATTAACACAGATTTATTCTAATCATGGTGAAAAGTAATAATCTGTGTTAATCTGTGTAATCTGTGGTGTAAACTATCAAAATGAAATAAGGCTTGTGAAATTTCCTGGAGCGTTATGCTGCATTTCTCGACATTTTTTCAGATATTTGCTAAAAATCTAACGTTATGGAACCTATTCGAAGCTTTGATCAACTAACCTCGCACTTGAAATCCTTGAACAAAAGGAAACGTATTGCAGTAGTTTGTGCTAATGACCCCAATACGGAATATGCCATTGCCCGTTCTCTGGAAGAAGGGATTGCGGAGTTCCTGATGGTTGGCGACTCTGCGATTCTTGAAAAATACCCTACATTGAAGAAATATCCCCAGTACGTCCGTACGGTGCATATAGAGGATCCCGATGAGGCAGCGCGTGAGGCTGTACGTATTGTTCGTGAGGGTGGAGCGGATATTTTGATGAAAGGCATTATCAATACAGATAATTTGTTGCATGCTATCCTTGACAAAGAAAAAGGTCTGTTGCCTAAAGGTAAAATCCTGACTCATTTGGCTGTAATGCAGATTCCTACGTATGATAAGTTGTTGTTCTTCTCGGATGCCGCCGTAATTCCGCGACCCACTTTGCAGCAACGCATAGAGATGATCTGGTATGCCATTCATACCTGTCGCCACTTTGGCATCGAACAACCTCGCATTTCACTTATTCATTGTACGGAGAAGGTAAGTGCCAAGTTCCCCCATTCGTTAGATTATGTCAATATCGTGGAGTTGGCGGAGGCCGGAGAATTCGGAAATGTAATAATCGATGGTCCGTTGGATGTAAAGACTTCCTGTGAGAAGACAAGCGGTGATATCAAAGGGATTGCATCTCCTATCAATGGAGAAGCGGATGTGCTGATCTTCCCTAATATCGAATCGGGAAATGCTTTTTATAAGGCTGTATCCTTGTTTGCCCATGCTGATATGGCAGGTCTGTTGCAAGGTCCTGTATGTCCGGTGGTGTTACCCTCACGTAGTGATTCCGGTCTCTCTAAATATTATAGTATTGCCATGGCATGCCTCACTTGTGCCTGTGACTAAGTGGCAGGGTGATAAAGTAGGTGATCCTAATCGTAAATTGTAAAACGTCAAATCTTAAATTATGAGAATTCTTGCTATCAATCCCGGTTCTACTTCAACGAAAATTGCAGTATACGAAGACACAACTCCGCTTTTGGTGCGTAACATTCGCCATTCAGTAGGAGAACTTTCCCATTTCCCTCGCGTCATCGACCAGTTTGAATTCCGCAAGAATCTGGTAATAGAAGCCTTAAAAGAGAATGGTATTCCTTTTGAATTTGATGCCATCGTAGGGCGTGGGGGATTACTGAAACCCATTCCGGGCGGAGTGTACGAGGTGAACGACGCCATGCTGGATGATATAACCCATGCCATGAGAAGCCATGCGTGTAATCTGGGGTGCCTTATAGCTTCCGAATTGGCAGCATTGCTTCCCGATTGCCGTGCTTTTATTGCTGATCCCGGTGTCGTGGACGAGCTGGATGAGATAGCCCGTATCACGGGTTCTCCACTGATGCCACGTATTACCATCTGGCATGCTTTGAACCAGCGTGCCATTGCCCGCCGTTATGCTGCCGAGTTAACAGCCGCTTCTCCCGATCATCCGGTGCGCTATGAAGACTTGAATCTGATTATCTGTCATTTGGGTGGTGGCATTTCTGTTGGGGCTCACCATTACGGGCGTGCCATTGATGTGAATAATGCTCTTGACGGTGAAGGTCCTTTCTCTCCCGAACGTGCGGGAACATTGCCTGCCGGACAGTTGATTGATCTTTGTTATTCCCATCGTTTCAGAAAGGATGAACTGAAGAAACGCATTTCCGGCCATGCCGGTCTGGCAGCGCACCTTGGCACTACGGATATACCTGCCATCATAAAGTCTATTGAAGACGGAGATGAAAAAGCCGAATTGGTGCTGAATGCCATGATCTATCAGGTTGCCAAAAGCATTGGAGCTGCCGCCGTTGCGCTTTTTGGTAAAATAGATGCAATCTTGCTGACAGGCGGTATTGCCCATTCAGAGTATGTTATTTCCCGTCTGAAAGAGCGTGTCTCTTTTCTTGCTCCAGTGTATGTGTACCCTGGAGAAGATGAGTTGGAAGCGCTTGCTGTTAACGTTTTGGGAGCATTGCGCGGGGAGTTGCCGATACAAGTCTATAAGTGATGATTGGTGGGCTATAAGCCCGACGGTTGTTTCATTCCATGAAAATTATGTTTATGCCAAATGGTAACTTCATTTACATACTGAGGTAAAGGTCGTTACATGCCGAGGTAAAGAGCGTTACAATATGGGGTAAAGGTTGTTACATCCTGCGGTAAATGCTTTTACATCCTAGGGTAAATAGTAGGTAAATGTAATGTGTTGATAGAAAAGTAGTAAGTATATGTTCGTTTTCCTCCGATCAAAAAGATAATTCTCCTAACGGGTTATTAAATGTTTATTGCTAACTTTGCTATATGATATTTAGTGCAACGAATGAAAAACATAATAGAGTGTGACTGATGAATGATAAAATAGGAAATACTTTCAGTGATATCTATGCCTTTTATTATAAGAAATCTTTTTTCTTTGCAAAGTCTTATGTTCACGATGATTTGGCAGCTGAAGACATCGCTTCCGAGTCATTGATAAGGCTGTGGGAGAAGCTGAAAATAGAAGCGATAGATTATGTGGAACCCCTTCTACTTACTATCCTGAAGAATAAAGCTCTGGATTATCTGAAACATGAGGAGGTGAAACGCACAGCTTTTGAATCTATGACTGACTGGCATCATTTTGAACTTTCCACTCGAATTTCCACTCTGGAAGCCTGTAACCCCGATGAGATCTTTTCGGAAGAAGTGGAATCTATTGTTCGTGAGACTTTAGACCTTCTGCCAGAGCAGACACGCCGGATATTTCTTTTAAGCCGTTTTGAGAATAAGTCGAATAAAGAAATTGCCGAAGAAATGAAAATTTCCATTAAGGGAGTGGAATACCATATTTCAAAGGCATTGAAGGTACTACGGGTATCCTTGAAGGATTATCTGCCCCTCTTTTACTTCTATTTTTATATTAAATTCTAAATTATACGTTGTTCTTAAGATAGAGAACATAAATGAGATTTAATCGGAAATCTATCTTTTTGCCTCTTTTCAATTAGCCGTCTGATAAGCGCATTTCTTATCATTTCTTCTACTGAATAAAGTACTACTTCATTTTTTTTAGTTTTTCTTTTAGGGATGTTTCCACTTTAGTCGTTAACTATATAGAATAGCATAGAATATGGATACAGAGTTATTACAGAAATATATATCCGGTAATGCCACGGAAGCAGAGAAGCGGCACATAACCGAGTGGATGCAGGAAAAGCCTGAGAATATGCGTGAATACATGGCGCAACGCAAATTGTATGATATCGCTTTGTGGCGTACACTGCCGGCAGTGGTAGAAAAGAAAAAAGCAGGAAAAATATTTTCTGTGCATACACTCTGGGTGGAAATGGCTAAAGCAGCGGCAGTGGTTGCAATCGTCTTATTAGGTACACACTATTGGGATAATAAACATCAGACTGCGGAAAGCAGTACACTTCAATCTATTTATGCGCCTGCCGGACAACGGACGGAAATAATGTTGGCAGATGGTACAAAGGTGTGGTTGAATTCTCGGAGTACATTGACTTTCCCGGAAAAGTTTAAAGACAATAACCGGAAAGTAAAATTAGATGGTGAGGGCTATTTTGTAGTAGCTAAGAACAAAGAGAGGCCTTTTATAGTGGAAACGAGTAAATGCAATGTAAAGGTGTTAGGTACGGAATTCAACGTATTGGCTTATGCGGAAGATAGTGTCTGGGAAACTTCTTTGCTGAAAGGAGCGGTAGAAATTCAGCTATCGGATCCATCCGCAGGAGTGTTGAAGTTGGAGCCAAACACAATGGCAAGCCTGAAAGGTACCAGGCTGGTGAAAGGACGTATTAAAGAATCAGACTATTTTTTATGGCGTGAAGGTTTGCTTTGTTTTAATGATATATCCGTCAGGGATATGATTGAAAAATTGAAACTTTATTATGGAGTGGATATTGTGGTAAACAATACCAGTATATTCAAGAATCGCTATACAGGCAAGTTCAGAACCAAAGATGGAGTGGAGCATGTGCTGAAAGTACTGAGATTGAATAATAGATTTACTTATACAAAAGATGACGAAAACAATGTGATAACTATTAATTAACCCTTTAAAATATTCTGCCTATGGAATAACACACATCATATTTTATAAAAATGGGACAGTGCTGCAACACTATCCCATGGAAGTCAATGATACATTGACATTTTCTTCTAATAATCTTAAGTTAAAACCTAAAATTAGTAATACAAATATATGAAAAATATTTTGTACCAAGAATCTATTGTAGAAATTAAACATTTATTTCGGGTTATGAAAATCACAGCTCTGGCCTTGTTTTTATTTGTCGGAACAGCTTTTGCCACGAAATCTTATTCACAGACCATGAAAGTTACAGTTGTTTCGGACCGTATATCAACAGGCAAAGTTATCAACGAGATAGAAAAGCAGACTGATTATCTGTTTGTGTATGATATGAATGAGGTTAATCTGAAACGTAACGTCAAAGTTCATGCACAAGATAAACCGGTGGCAGAGGTCTTGAACGAGGTCTTTGAAGGAACTGATATTTATTATGCTATGGAAGGCAAGAATATCATGCTGATGAATAAAGCAAAAGAGAAAGCTTCTGAAAAACAAGCTGATGATAATAAGGTGACAGGATCTATAAAAGATATGGCCGGTGAACCGATCATTGGTGCTAATGTTACGATAAAGGGACAATCAATAGGTACAATTACAGATATAGATGGGCGTTTTATTATCAATGCCCCGGCTAATGCAATTCTACGGATTACATACATTGGCTATATTCCGCAGGAAATCAAAGTGGAGAATAAAAGAGAACTGAAAATCATTCTGCAGGAAGATACGGAAACGTTAGACGAAGTGGTAGTGGTGGGGTATGGTGTTCAGAAGAAATCGGACGTTACCGGTGCTATGATTCGTGTAAATTCGGACGAACTGAATTCCCGACCGGCAGCCAATGCTTTCGAAGCTATGCAAGGTAAAGCGGCAGGTGTGGATATTGTTAGCAATGAACGTCCGGGTGAAATAGGAACTATCAATGTACGCGGTGTACGTTCGTTGAGTGCCAGCAATACTCCGCTTTATGTAGTGGATGGTATTCCTTTAATGTCGACAAGTGGCATTGAGACTTTGAATCCGCAGGATATAGAATCCATTGATGTCCTGAAGGATGCCTCTGCTACTGCTATTTATGGTTCACGTGGTGCCAACGGTGTCATTTTGGTTACTACTAAACAGGGCAAGGCGGGCAAGATGTCATTGAACTATTCGGGTACGATGACCATTGAAAATTTGCAGGATTACTCTGAAATGATGAATTCTGCCGAATACATTGAGTGGCGTCGTTGGGCTTATTACTATAAAGAACCGAATAAATATCCGAGGGGTGACGAGCCTGATAAGGATAGTGATTATCTGATTTTTAACGGAGCAAAAGATCCTTATGCCTGGAGGAACATTGAAAAAGGTTGGGCTGGTGGTAGCTGGAATGCATCTGCGGTTCCTACAACGGATTGGGCTGATATGGTTACACAAACCGGTGTTACCCATGAACATACGTTGAGCGCCAGTGGTGGTACGGATAAAGTACAAGGTTATGCTTCTATCGGCTATCTGGATAATGAGGGTACCGTGAAAGGTCAGTCTTACACTCGTTATACAGCCAAAGTCAGCTTGAATCTTGATCCGACCAAATGGTTCAAGATGGGCTTGAATGTCAACGGTACTTTCAGTGAACAGCAATATGGTTCTTCGGCTAAGGCTGTAGGACAGATGATCAGTGACCGGCCATCCAATCTGTATGCAGCTTCTACCAGTTTGTATCCGTATGCCGTGCCCTTTGATGATGAGGGGAACCGCATTGATTATCCGGGTGGAGATGATAAAGTGAAAACGATAGTCAACGAATGGAATTATAGTGAGAATGAACGTCGTATGTTCCGTGCTATCGGTAGTCTGTATGCCCAGTTGAACTTGGGTGAGATCTTCTCTCCTCTGAAAGGGCTCAGATATCGCTTCAATTTTGGTCCCGACTTTCGTAGTTACCGTAATGGAAGTTTTGCAGATGCGAACTCTGTCAGTCGCGAGGGAACCAATCGTGCCAGTTTAACGAATCAATCTGATTTTTCATGGACACTTGATAATCTTATCTACTATGATAAGGAAATAGGAAAACACTCTTTGGGAGTGACTTTACTGCAAAGTGCCACTAAATATCGTTATGAAGAATCCTCTATGGCTGCTTTAAATATTCCCCTGGCCAGTGCCAAATGGAATGCGTTGAGTAAAGCAAATATTTCTGCACTGGATGACTGGGGGAGTGATTTAGTAGAGAAGCAGTTACTCTCGTATATGTTCCGTTTAAATTATGATTATAACAGCAGATACCTCCTCACGCTTTCCGGTCGTTGGGATGGCGCTTCGCAGCTTGCCAAAGGTAATAAATGGGCATTTTTCCCCAGTGCAGCGTTGGGCTGGCGTCTTGATCAGGAAGGATTTTTGCAGGATGTAAGTTGGCTCAATCAGTTGAAACTACGTGTGGGAGTCGGGGTCACCGGTAACTCCGCTATTGATCCTTACCAAACAAAGGGGGCCGTTGTTCCTATCTATTATCCTTATGGTGACAGTTCCACTTCAGGCTTCGTAGCTTCCGATCCTGTAGCTACGGGTGGTACGGTGGCTATGGCAAATAAAGACTTAACGTGGGAAAAGACTACCCAATATAATATTGGTGTTGATTACTCTGTACTGAATGGAAGAATTTCGGGAGTTTTGGATTTTTATACTTCGCGTACAACAGACTTATTGATGCAGATGGGAATTCCTTCATTAAATGGTTATACCCAAACTTATGCCAATGTGGGGGAAACTTCCAATATAGGTGTGGATATCACATTGAATACTATGAATATCCGGACCCGGGACTTTGAGTGGGCTACCAGTCTAAATGTCGCCTGGCAGAAAGATAAAATAGAGGAGTTGGCAAATGGTAAAGAAGATGATATTAATAATAATTGGTTCATCGGAAAGTCATTGGGAGTGATCTATGGCTATGAATCTGCCGGAATCTGGAAAGAAGAAGATGCGGCTGAAATGGCTGAATTTAATAAGAAAGGACATTCGTTTCAGGTAGGTATGGCACGACCGGTAGACCAGAATGGTGACCATAAGATTGATCCGAATGATGACCGTATAGTAGTGGGACATACACGTCCACGCTGGACCTTGGGTATGACCAATACTTTCTCTTATAAGAATTTTGAGCTTTCCTTCATGTTGTACGGCCGTTTTGACTATATGGTTGATACAGGTGGTGAGTGGCAGGGAGGCCGTTACACTCAGCGTAAGATAAATTACTATAATGAGAATAATAAGAATGCTGAATATCAGAAACCTATCCATGATGATGGAGGCGGTGATCCCTACTACCGGATTCTGGGATATAAGAACGGTTCGTTCCTGAAAGTGCGTAATGTTTCATTAGGTTACGTTTTCCCGAAGAACATGGTGAGCAAATGGAATCTATCTAATCTGAAAGTATATGTGCAGGCTAAGAATCCGGGGCGTATCTTTTCTAATATAGATTTTCTGGAACTGGACGCTTCGCAGAATTTAACATCTACCTGGAACCGTGGTTTTACAATAGGATTGAATGTAGGATTTTAAACTAAAAAGCAAACGATTATGAAATTATATAAGAATATTACATTTGGCTTATTAGCCTTGACCTTGGGAGGGGTGGTGGCTTCCTGTAGTGATTTCCTGGATGAAAAGCTTACCACTCAACAGACTACCGATTTCTTTGATACACCGGAAGGTATTGATCAGCTGGCTGTGGGCATTTACAATAACCTGCGTTTCCATTTCTTCAAGGAGAATGCCTATACTACCACTAATTACGGTACGGATGAGTTTACTGTGGGTGGTGATGGTTCCAATAAAGTGTGGAATAATTATGATGGTAGTTTCCAGTCACAGATTGTAGCCGCTAATTCAAATACTACGATGGCCGAAAGCCTTTGGGATGCCATGTATATCGGAATCAACAATGCGAACCTGTTGTTAAGTAAAATAACTCCTGATAGTTATACCGGTACGAATAAGAAGACGTATATGGGCGAAGCCTATTTCCTGCGTGGCTTTAATTATCTGAAGTTGGTTTCCCAGTATGGAGGTGTACCCTTGAAATTAGAGTCGAGCTTTGTACCTGTCCGTGAGTTCACCCGTGCTACGGCAGAAGCCACGGTAGAGCAGGCGATTGGTGATTTGAAGAATGCTTATGATCTGTTGCCGGCGACGGTAAGCATGGTGGGGAAGATTAGCAGGGATGCTGCGGCTCATTTTTTAGCTAAGGCTTACTTGTTCCGTGCCAGTGAAATTAATGATGGATGGAACAGTGCGACTAAAGAATCTGACCTGAAAGAAGCCTTGAAACTGGCCAAAGAAGTAATTTCACGTCATCAGTTAGCCTCCAATTTCTCTGATCTGTGGCATTATACTGAACCTGACGGGGCGAGTGAAAAATTAGATGAGATTATTCTTTCGGCACAGTTCTCTTCTGACAAATCTTCCAGAAGTGCCGGTACTAACAGATGCCATCTCTTCTTCTTGTCTGTTTACAATAACTTGCCTCAGATGAAACGTGACTTGGCTGGCGGTCGCGAGTACCAGCGTTTAAGAACCACATATTATATGTATAATATCTATGATATGATTAATGATTCCCGTTTCTGGAAAAGCTTTAAGACTAAGTATGCTGTTAATAACCCGAAAGCGGGTTCCGGTTACGAAGTAGGAGATTTGGGCGTGATGTATGTTGTCAATCGTCCGGGCGATACCCGGTTCGATGGAGTGCAACTCAGCGGAAAGGTGATTGATGAAAAGACCGGCAAAGCCATTCCTACTACATTTGTAGCTTATCCGAAAGATCGTAACGGTAAGGACGATGTGGCATTATATGATGATGTAAGTCGTTTTGTAGCTCTTAATAAGTATATTGATGGTTCGCGTGAAACGGTCAGTGATATGGGAGGCAATCGGGATGGTATTCTGGCCCGTCTTGGTGAAACTTATCTGATCGCTGCTGAAGTTCTGATTCGCCAAGGCGAGTATGGTGATGCTCTGCATTACATTAATGAACTCCGCAAGCGTGCTGCCTACAAGAACGGGGAAGATCGTTCGGCATATTGTGACGGTGGTGCATCATATAATGAAAATGCCTTAGGGTGGCAGATTGACGGCATAAACTCTTATTACACCGGAAATTCTTATTATGAGTCCAATGATATTGATAAGACTACACTTCCCACTGATCTTGAAATAACAGATATACATAGTCTTCCGGCTGAAGATGAGGCTGTCATTTCAAAACTGAAATATAGCTCTGATTATGATCGTATGATGTGCCTTTTGCTGAATGAGCGTTCCCGTGAACTTTGCGGTGAGTTTTATCGTTGGGAAGACTTATCAAGAACGAAAACATTGGTGGCACGTACCAAAGCTTTTAATTCGGATGCTGCTCCTAATATTGATGAACATCATTGTTTGCGTCCTATCCCTCAAACTTATCTGGATGCTATCCAAAAGGATGGTCATGCGTTGACTTCCGAGGAAAAGAAGCAACAACAGAATCCTGGTTATTAATAATGGATGATAAACTGACATATACCAGTCTTTATGTGTATCTGAAAATATAGACAAAAAAAGGAGTAAAGTCCCCCAAATGACTTTACTCCTCCCAATCTTCTTTTCCTCGTAACTAATACGGAGAAAAACACCACTAATCAAAATTCTATACCTTGGTCTTATTGGAATTTAGAAATTATTCTTTCCGGCATCCCACCAGAGACGAGTACCACCTGTGTCGGCACCACCCAGTGCTCTTGTTAATGAACTGTACTGAGTAGGATTAGATGTTTTCAGACCTTCCGGATATGGGAGACGACGGATCATCTCATCTGTGTTAATGGCACCACCGCTATTATTCACTTTGACTTTAAATAATTTCGGATAACCGGTACGACGTTGCTCTGTCCATGCTTCATTACCTTCGGGATATATGGCAAGCCATTTCTGTGTCATGATTTTCTCAAATTGTTCTTCTGTACCGTTGGCATCCGCCCAATTGGGAGTAGTAGTGATGCGTGCATTCATATCGAATTGGGTATCGAACGGATCTTTGTAATCAGCTGGTGTCTTGTCACTTTGCAGGTAAGCATCAACTCCACCTACTCCCCATTGCTCAAAGGATGTTTTTACACCTGTCTCATAGCATATTTTGGGATCTTCTGTAGAGATGCCTCGTAAAGCAGCTTCTGCACGAAGGAACCATACCTCGGCAGCAGTCATTAAAATAGGGTTCGTTTTTTGACTGACTGTACTCTTTGAACATTCTTTATAGCGATTGTCGGCAGAAAGCAAGCCGGTTCCCTGTGGTACGCCTTTGTAGCTTCCAGCGTACTCAAAGAGCTGCGGAAGTTCTTTCACTACATCGTTCTCTTTCCATGTGATAACTGCACCATTTGCTGGATCATAATATTTGGACATGCGTGGATCATCATATCCGGTCAGTACAGATTCCATGGTGGCCCCCATGAAGACTTCCCCCCATGACTTGTTGATTTCACCCAGCGGATTATTGTAGCCGCCGGCAGTCGATACGGAAATAATCTCATTTGGTGCTTCCAGGAATTGCCCGAGGGTGAATGATTTCTGTGCTTGCTCGGTGGCAAGAGCTTTGTCTACGTTAGCAACACGCATGGCTAGACGCAAACGCAATGAATTGCCAAATTTAACCCATTCTGCCAAAGTCTTGTTAGGAGTCAGCATGTCGGCGTCTTTATACGGCTCTACGCCGGGATTGTCCTTGATAAAACTTTGTAAAGAAGTGATCCCTTTTTCCAGATCGGTGAAGAATTGTTTGTAGGCTGTCTTCAGATCATCTACATTGTCACCTTCTTGTCCGAATTTACTATATACCAATGGTCCGTAGCAATCTGCTACACGGTGCATCAATTCAACCTTCAATATTTGGGTTACAGCTAACAGTGCAGGCTGCTCTACGTTGATTTGTTCGCACTTCTGTACTTCGGGCATAATGTACGAGTAATTGTATGTCCAGTGAGTAGAAGTCCATCCATCGTTCAGTGCATATACGCTGTTCTTATCATTGAAACCTTGATTGAAATCATGGAAATAGCCTGAGAACATGTCTTGCCCCAAATTTTGTGCGATTTGGAAAGTCCAGTTTTTACCTTCGCCCCAGTCGTAGTTAAAGTAGATACCACTCTGGATTATTTCAAACTTCAACAGATATTTTTGGAAATCATATTCCTGCAATTCGGAGTCAAACCCTGTATTGTTTCTGTTATCTGCTTCAAAATTGTCGGTACATGCGACTGCGATACCCAGCAATCCGCTTGCAAAAAGTATGGTTAGGAATTTATTATATTTCATAATCGTAAATGCTTTAAGTTAGAATGTGAATTTGATATTGAAACCAATGTTTCTGGTAGAAGGCATGCCGAATACATCTACACCTTGAAGTGAGTTGCCAACAGATAAGGTTGCATCCGGGTCGAACGGTGCATCTTTGTAGAAAAAGAACAGGTTGCGTGCTACCAGCGATACATCGATACCCTTGAATGCCTTCGTCTTTTCCAGCAGTGATTGCGGGAAAGAATAGCCGATTGACAATTCACGCATACGGATATTGGTAGCATCATACATATAATATTCGGATATACCATTACGACCACCTACTGATTTAAAGAATGGTTTAATATGATTCTCGTCGAAGCGAGTTCCTTCGTATTCTATGTAACCTCTATCACGGGCCTGTGCTGTTGCTTTGGTCACGCCATTTTGGTCAAGGACTGCTTGTGTCAAGGACATGACATCACCACCTACGCGGGCATCGATCAGGAAATAGAGACTGAATCCTTTATAGGTAAATGTATTACTCCAACCCAGTAAGCAGTCGGGGTTTGCATTACCCAGGTAGTCGTTGTTACCAGTCTTTACAAGAGGACTTCCATCTTCATTGAGCTTTATTTTTCCATTCTCACGCACGAATGCATTTCCGTAGATATCGCCCAGGGAACCACCTTCTTTGATGCGCATCAGGTAAGCCATAGAAAGTCCGGAACTACCATAAATGAATGAAGTATAATCCGGGTGAAGAGAAATGACTTCATTGCTGTTTGTTGAGAAGTTGACGGCAGTTTTCCAACGGAAATTATCATTCATAACCGGAGTTGCATCTACTGTTAATTCTATACCTTTATTACGGATCTTCCCGGCATTGATATAGCGATATGCATATTTGTCTCCTGCGGCGGTGGGCATTCTCAACAATTGATTCTTTGTATCAGTCTGATACCAGGTAAAGTCAATTCCTAAGCGGCTTTGGAAGAATCTCCATTCCGTACCAAATTCGATAGAACTACTGATTTCCGGTTTCAGATCGCCCTTATTGTATGTGTCGGCTGCTTGCAATACACCACCGGCCTGAATAATATCTACAAGGTTAGTGATACCGATAGGCAGGTCGTTACCTACTTGTGCCCATGAACCACGTACTTTACCAAAGGAAATCCATTCCGGTAGTTTTAATGAGTTATTAATGATCCAGGATAAACCAACGGAAGGGTAGAAGAAGCCTGAATTCATACTTTCCGTATGAGCCAATGTGGAAGACCAGTCATTACGTGCTGTAATGTCAAGATACAGGGCTTCGTCAAAGCCGATTTGTGCTGTTCCGAATACAGACTGAATGGTACGTCTCTGATCAATCTCCTGATTGATGGAGGCATTGGAGCCCATAACGATATTGGCAACCGTAAATAAGTTAGGTTTGTAAAGTGAGGCGATTTTAGAGTCGAGCATCAGTGAGTTGACTTTATTCTTGTTGATACTGGTACCGACAGCGGCATTCAATGACCATTTGTTCCATGTTTTATTGAACATGGCCATCACGTCGGCATAAATCTGGAATTGTTCGCTTTCCGACCAAACATAACGTCCGTTACTCTTTTCGTTATAGGTACCTGTAATATTGGGAGCTGTAGATGCATACATTTTCTGATCGAACTTGTCGCTTACATAGTCTGCATTACCACGGGCTTGCAGGGTTAACCAATCGTTTATTTTCAGGCTGGCACTTAGGGATGCCATAGCGCGGTAACGCTTATTGGTGTTGGTAACACGATTCTTAATCCAGTAAGGATTTTGTGACCATTCGGAAACGTCTGTATACCAGTTTTGTACAGGCATACCATTTCTTGTCGGGTCGGCTACTTCAAAATTAGTAGCATATTCAGACATGTCCATTCCACGTGGGAAACTGTACAGGTCGACCAATGGATTCAGGTATATACCTCCGGATGCAGTGCTATTCTTAATCTTTTGTGTCATCAGGGTAGCATTTCCATCGAGTTTCAGACGGTCATTGAAGAAACTCGCTGTTTCGCGGAACGTAAGGTTGTGCTTTTGCAATTTGTTGGAATCAATGATACCTTTGGCTGTAGTGTTGGCATAAGAGAAGTAAGTCTGCATCTTCTCGTTTCCGCTTTGTACGGATATAGAGTTAATAGCGGTTACACCGTTACCGAGGAATTTGCCAACATTATCGTAGTCGGTTAATGACTTTTTTTCTCCCCAACTGTCAGTTCCGCTGGGGCCATACGAATTCTGGAATTCCGGCAGACTGATGGCATGATCGATGGTCAGATTTGAAGAGAAAGTAACTCTTTGCATACCTGCTTTACCTTTCTTGGTAGTTATTAAGATAACACCGTTGGCTGCTTGTGATCCGTAAAGAGCGGCGGCAGAAGCACCTTTCAGAATGCTCATACTTTCAATGTCTTCGGGATTCAGGTTGGAGATACCGTCACCGGCGTCACGATTCACACCGTCATTTTCTCCACCCATAACGGTGGAAGTAGATTCGGTAGTCGTATTTAGCATAGGGACACCATCGATGACATATAACGGTTGGTTATTGCCTCCTTCGTAAGCGGAACGTGTACCACGGATAGAAACTTTGGCTGAGCCACCAAGGCCGGATGCGCTCTTATTGATTTGTACACCGGCTGATTTACCTGCTAATGCGGTTATCATATTCGGATCTTTGGCGCGTGTCAGTTCATCGCCACCCACTTGTTGGGTTGAATAAGTCAATGAAGCTGCTTTTTTCTTGATACCCATAGCCGTTACCACAACCGTTTCCAGTGACAGGGCTTCTTCCTGCATCTGTACATTGAGAGTTTTCTGCCCGTTGAGAGCAATCGTTACAGGCTGGTATCCGATAAAGCTGATAACCAGCGTTGCATTAGTCGGTGTATTTAGTGTAAACTCACCGTCTATATTGGTAATGCAACCGTTTGTAGTTCCTTTTTCCACGACATTGGCACCGATAATGGGTTCACCTTTTGTATCGGTAACAACACCTTTTACAGAGATATTTTCTTGTTGTACGGTAGCAATGATTTCACTGGCCTTTTCATTTTGTTTGGTCAACACAATATTCTTGCCTTCCATTACATATCTGATGTCGGTACCATTAAAGATTTCGTCCAAAACTTCGGACACCGGTTGATTGTCTGCATCTACATTTACGGTGCGGCGCACGTCCACACTTTTCTTATTGTAGACAAACAAATACTCGGTCTGAGCCTCGATTTTATCGAGGATTTCGCCTACTCGTAACTCAGAACGGGGGATGCTGATTCTTGTACTCTGAGAGTAGGTAGCGTGGCTGTACGCCTGGAACGTTACAAACAAAAGAAGGAATAGTGTGATCTTCATAGTTCGTAATATTTGCTTAAATACTAAACTTTTTGGGCAAAAAAGCCCATTCAAAG
>ERZ779885.2282-NODE-2282-length-17842-cov-3.820093_pt1 | contig 17842 bp, 14 predicted proteins | sample MGYA00511554_ERZ779885 | MGnify/ENA primary metagenome ERZ779885 (study PRJEB29588, sample SAMEA2160998) | human gut metagenome | biome: human gut; feature: human-associated habitat; material: faeces | place: Denmark | collected 2008/2010 ... | reverse complement strand
GGTTCTGCTGTCTTATGCAAGAAATAAAAAATGGAATTGATAGAACCCACCTTAATTATAAAAACGGGAGGGGCTTCATTTTATGTTCCCTCCCGCTTTTATAATTCGCATGTAGAAAATATTTCTATTTCATTTTATAAATTTCTGTTCCGGCCATCAGGAAAGCGCCTAGCCCGAAATCATCGAAATCGGGTTCCCGATCGTAGGTAACAGGCTGTGCTTCTTTGGGTTCTTTACCCGAACCTTGCACATAGCCCAAAAATCCATTGGGGTGAAGGCAATCTTTCACCATTGCATTCCATGCTTTATAAATCACCGGCTCATATTCGGCAGCATCGAGCAGACCGTTATTTACCCCATAAGCCATACCATATATAAACATGGCCGTCCCGGTGAGTTCCTTGCCTCCATAATTATCGGGATCGTGCAGGCTGACATTCCAAAATCCGTCTTCGCGCTGTACCTCTTTCAACGCCCCGCACATATCCACGAGCATCTTTGCGTACTCGGCACGATGCGGTTCGTCCTCGGGAAGCAATTCGAGCATACGCACCATAGCGACGACAATCCAGCCGTTACCGCGCGACCAATAGCAATCTTTTCCGTTAGGTTCCTTGTAAGGGGGATCAAAATCACCGTCGCGCCACCACAGCCGGTCTTTGGGATTATAAAGGCCATTGGCGCCATGACGGGTCTTGGTATAATTATACATCTCATAAGCTCGTTCGTAATAAGCCGTATCGCCTGTGATATTCCCCAACTGGGCAAAGATGGGCATAGCCATCTGCACGGCATCGATCCAGTGCCAATCATCGATTTTATCGGTAACCATCATCGAGTCGACAGAGGCTTTGATGTTGACGATATACCGCTCGGGTTTCTCGGGGTCGAGCTGATAAAGATAGAGATAAGCCTGACCGGCACATTGATTGTCGGCATTACGGGTCTTCCAACCGTTTTTGGTCCCGCGAAGTTTCCAATCATGCTTGTTTCCCCATTCCAGCGCATAGTCGAGATAACGCTGTTGCGGGTCGATTTCCCACAAATCGATAAGACCCTCGTAATAATATGCACGAGTCCATACATTGGTTTCATAATTGCGTTTACGCGAAGGATAGGGAATCGCCTCTCCTGGATCACTCCACTTCTCCATAAAATAATCGTTGGCCAAACGAAGAGATTTCAAGACATCTTCTTTTTCGGGCTTTTGGGTCGATGATGTTTCTCCACAACCGGCAAGCAACACCATTCCCAAGAAAAGGACAGATAATTTTTTCATCGGTTCTTGTTTTTAATAATTTCTATTTCAGTATATGTACACTCTCTTGAAAAACGATTCGGACTGAATTTTCTCATCTTCATCACTTATCCGGCCGTAAAATTAATCTATTATTATGATTTTCACAGTAAACATGAGCTTTTATTCTTTAATCTGCCTGAAATAATAATTTACAGGATCTTTTCGTTACTTTTGCGCACAACACACAAAAAAAGAAAACGATACCGGAACTTTAACGAGAAAAAGAGGCATGGCAGATAATTATCTGGAAAAAAAATTTGAAGAATACGCGGCACACAAATCAACGGCAAAAACAAAAAAAATCGTGTCGACCGGCCCAAAGCCGGAGCATATCGAAGTACGTTTTCCCACCCGGCGGGTATTTGTTACCGGCGGGGCAAACGGAATAGGCAAAGCCATCGTTCAGGCATTCCGTAACACCGGCTGTCGGGTCGCATTTTGCGACAATGACAAGAAAAACGGGCCTCTTACGGCCCAAGCCTCGGGAGCTCGTTTTTATCCGGTCGACGTATGCGACAGCAAAGCCTTGCAGGCTTGCATGCACGATATATTCACGACATGGGGAGACATCGATATCCTCATCAACAATGTCGGCATAAGTTGCTTCTCACCGATTTCAGAAACATCGGTCGATGACTTCGACCGTATCATCGCCACCAACCTGCGACCGGCATTCATCACGGCCAGAGAGATGACCTTGCACCGCCAGTCTCTATCCCGGCCCAATAACTACGGACGCATCATCAATATTACCTCTACCCGCTACCTTATGAGCGAACCCGGCAGCGAAGGTTATGCCGCATCAAAAGGCGGCATTTATTCCCTCACCCACGCCTTGTCCATGTCGCTCGCACCGTTGCATATCACAGTCAACTCCATTGCCCCGGGCTGGATCGAAAACGGCGACTACAACGCACTGCGAGCCGAGGACCACACACAACACCCTTCGGGTCGGGTAGGTCGTCCCGAAGACATCGCCCGCATGTGCCTGTTTCTCTGCATGGAAGAAAACGATTTCATCAATGGAGAAAACATCACCATCGACGGCGGTATGACCAAAAAGATGATTTACGAAGAATAGTCCGACTCGGCATAACTCTATGAATATACGTAAAATCGAATCGGACAAGAAACAATTCCTCGATTTACTCTTACTGGCCGACGAACAGGAATCGATGATAGACCGGTACATCGACCGGGGAGAAATGTTCGTTCTCGACGATAACGGGACAAAAGCCGTCGCCGTCGTAACCGATGAAGGAAACGGGTGCTGCGAACTGAAAAATATAGCCGTCGCACCGGAATGCCATCGACAGGGATATGGAAAGGCGTTGCTCTCATTCCTCCTCTCCTATTACAAAGGAAAATTCCGACAAATCATCGTAGGTACGGGAGAAACGCCGCAACACCGGGCATTTTACGAACATTGCGGATTTACTTTTTCTCATCGGATCAAAGGCTTTTTCACCCGACATTACGACCACCCGATCATCGATGACGGAATATTATTGGAAGATATGATTTACTATAAACAAGACATATTATTATGATTACCATCGTCCCCGAAAGAACTCCCGCTCTTATCGAGACATTGACCCGACTGTGGGAAAAATCGGTACAAGCCAGCCACCACTTCCTCTCCGAATCGGATATTCATCGGCTTATACCTTATGTCAAAGACAATCTTTCCCAGACAGAGACTCTTGTCATTTCCACCGCCGACAACCGAATATCGGCTTTTATGGGTGTGGAAAACAAAAAAATAGAAATGCTCTTCGTCTCTCCCGAATTTTTCGGACGCGGTATCGGTACAGCATTGATTGCTTTTGCACTCAACAACCTCTATGTAAAATATGTCGATGTAAACGAACAGAACGACATGGCCGCTGCATTCTACCGAAACAAGGGATTTACCGTCATAGGCCGTGATGAGACCGACGAGCAAGGCCTGCCGTTTCCCATACTCCACTTGCAATACACGCCATACACTTTCCGCGTGGCCACCGTCGATGATATTCCTGAAATAGATAAACTATTCAGAGAAACCGTACTCACTGTAAATCGCCGCGACTACACCGAAGAGGAGGTGAAAGACTGGGCCTCGTGCAGCACTCCCAAACACTTGGAAGAACTTATTTCCAATCTGTATTTCATCGTGGCCCTCGATGCCGACAAACGTATCGTGGGCATAGCATCGCTCCGCAACGACGGTTATTTACACTCCATGTTTGTACACAAAGATTTTCAACACCGAAATATTGCGACATTCCTCTTGAACGAAATCGAACGATATGCCCGTCTACTCGGTATAGACAATATAACATCGGAGGTAAGCCTTACCGCCCGACCATTTTTCGAGCGTAAAGGCTACCAAGTAAAATCGGCACAAAAACAAAAAGCCAACAAATTATATATGAGTAATTTCCTCATGGAAAAACATCTCTCATAACCCGATAGGATTCTTATAAAAATGGACATTACAATCAGACAAGAAGAGCAACGGGACTATCCCGCCGTGTATAATCTCATAAAAGCGGCTTTTGCAAATATGCAAGAGAGCGACCATAAAGAGCATCTTCTGGTAGAACGTCTGCGCCGATCGGGCGCTTTTGTTCCCGAACTTTCCCTGATTGCCGAGACCCGGGATGGAAAAGTCATAGGCTATATACTCTTGACCGAAGTCGAAATCGCATCGCCCGAGAAAAAGGTTTTATCACTGGGATTAGCTCCGGTTGCCGTTTTGCCGGAATACCAAAACCGGGGGATAGGAAGCGCTTTGATAAAAGAGGCCCACAATCGTGCCGTAGCAGCAGGCTATCGCTCGGTCGTCTTACTCGGGCATAAAGACTATTACCCGAGATTCGGTTACAAAAAAGCGATCGATTACGATATACATTTTCCTTTTGACGTTCCGCCCGAGTTTTGTATGGTCAAAGAGCTGGCACCAAACAGTTTAAACGAAGTACACGGCATTGTACAATACGCCCCGGAATTTACGACATAGGCTCAAAAAGCCACAAAACAAAACCATTAATATGCTATATATCAATATTTTGAAAGAAAAATATCAGAGACAATATTCGGAAGAATAACGACAAACCTCCCTCTTTACGGGCCGATCGTTTTTTTATCGCAAACAACAATATGGGCAGATGAACGGGTTTTTCCACTCGCCTATCTGCCCATATACCTTTTCCTCTATGATTTCTCTATCAGAGAGAAACAGACTCCCGATCGGTTACTTCGGCATATTTCTTTCCGTTAACGACAACATCGGTCGCATTTTCTATTTGGACGGCAACACCTTCTGTTTCCACATCAAGACCTTCTATATCGATTCCGTCGACACGGCTTATAACCACGCCTTTCCGAGCATCGGTTACAACCATGTTTTTCACGGTAATATTCCGGACGGGCATTTCGGGCAACCCGTTAAATCCGGCGGCACGACCGGCCCCTTTGCAATATACATCGGAGATGTGTATATCCTTAAACAACGGCGTTCCTTCATCGACAGGAGGGATCTCGGCATTCTTGGCCCCGCCTCCCATATAATACAGGTCGAAAGTCAACGCATCGCCCGATATGTCAATCATATTGATGTTGTCGATATAGATATTCTCTACGACACCTCCGCGTCCACGAGCGCTCTTAAAGCGCAAGCCCGTATCGGTCCCGACAAACGAACAACCCGACACATAGACGTTTTTCACACCACCCGACATCTCGCTGCCGATGACAAACCCACCATGCCCGTGCAATACGACATTATCTTTGACGATTACATTTTCGCTGGGTTCTCCTCGCCGACGGCCTTCCTCATCACGACCCGATTTCAAACAGATAGCATCATCGCCGGCATCGAAGAGACAATTCGTAATCAATACATTCTTACAAGATTCCACATCGAGGGCATCGCCGTTTTGCGAATACCATGGATTGAAAACCTTCACGTCGTTCACGGTCAACGACTCGCAAGAAAGCGGGTGAATACACCATGCCGGAGAGTTTTTGAACGTTACTCCCTCCAACAATACCTTCTTGCTCTTTCTGATACTCACCATGACGGGACGTAACCACACTCTCATCTCTTCCCATTCGTCGACGCTTATCGACTCTTTCGAAACTCCTTTTTTCGACATCAGCACCGAAGCTTTCAACGCACCGGCATCGGGATACCATATTTTACCGTCTTTATCGACCTCTCCGCCCGATTTTACCAAAGCATTCCATTGACGATCGGTCATCTTCATTTTCTTGACGGGACGCCATCTATCACCTGCTCCATCGAACACGCCTTGTCCCGTAACAGCAATATTCTCTGCATTCAACGCCGATATAGGCGATTGACAACGTTTTCCGTCGGAACCTTCGAAGGAAGAATCGATAATCGGATACAAACTGTAATCGTCGCTGAATGTTACAAGTGCATTTTTCTCCGTATGTAAATTGACATTGCTCAACAAAACGATAGGTCCTGTCAGCCACAATCCGGCGGGAACAACGACGGTTCCGCCCCCTCTTTCATGTACCGTACGGATAGCTTCATTGATAGCTTCGGTACAAAGTTCCTTTCCTCCGCTTTTTGCACCGAAATCACGAATATCGACTCGATAATCGGGAAAAACCGGTCTCAAAACCTCGGGCATCTCAAAAGGTACATTCTCGTACACATTTTGCATCATACACTCTTTTTCCGATGTTTTCGGCGTCATCTGGCAGGAAGTAGCCGCAAGCAAAGTTCCCGCCATAGAAATAAACAGACTCTTTTTCAAAATACCATACATACTGTTCTTGTTTTTTATATTGACTTTAAAAATCGATAATTACATCTTAAAAAACCGCATGGAATCCGCCCGACAGCAAAATAAATCCGGACGGTATACCCTTTCCTCTACGCACCCTCTCCACAAAGCAGGCGACGTTCTTGAAAAATAAAAAGTATATAAAATTTTCTTATTCGTCTATATGATCGGGAATTATATAAAAAGTTTAATTCCTATTACAAAAATAGAGTAGAAATATTTTACCGAGGGTCAATAATAGGCTATATATGTGTACTTTTTCTACTATTTACATACCGAGGAGGACAAAATGAGCAAAAAGCACTCTTTTTCAGTCAGACATGTACAATTTCTCTGCCGAAATAAAACGATTCGGCAGTGGGGCAGAATCCCAAGTCCGGAACATGATACGATGCCCCATAAAGATTCCCTCACGAATGTGAGAAATGTAGATAGATTATATCAATAAAGCGATTGAGAAAGAATGGCAGCTATTTTTTCGAGATAATATTTATCGATGTCATCGAAAGTAGCATATTGTTCGCTGTCGATATCGAGGACACATTTCACCACCGGTTCTTTTCCGGTCGAAAAAACAGGAACAACTATTTCGGAACGCGAAAGTGAACTGCACGCGATATGTCCCGGGAACTTATCTACATCGGGAACGACGATAGCCTGCCCTTGCTCCCAAGCCGTACCGCATACGCCTTTACCCCTCTTTATCCGGTAACAGGCCACACTGCCTTGAAAAGGGCCGAGAACAAGACAATCGCCTTTCACCCGGTAAAAACCGACCCAGAAAAAGCCGAATACCTCGCGTAAAGCAGCCGCAGCGTTGGCCAATGCCGCAATTTCGTCATCGACATCGCTTACCAATGACTCGAACTGGGGTAGAAACTCACGATAACGCTCTTCCTTTGTCGAAACGCCGGACAGAATAAATTGATGTTCCATCATATATTTGTCATACATTTGTATAAACCGACCGATACCAAAGTGCGGAATAAGACCCATGTGTCCACAGTCATAAAGACTGTTATCACCCAATCTGTACCGCACACGCAATACGAAGCAAGCCATCTTTACCTTTCTTACAGCCCCTTTCTCAACAGAATTGATAATCGGGTCTGTAAGTTTTTTGAAAAGAAGGAAAAGAAAAACACCCGAAAAGACCTTAAAAATGGGTTCCTTTTCGGGTGTATATTCGTAACTTACCTTGTACAACCTTGATCTTCAAGGCCATTAGCGGAGAGAGAGGGATTCGAACCCCCGGAACCTCTCAGTTCAACGGTTTTCAAGACCGCCGCGATCGACCACTCTGCCATCTCTCCTTACTTTACGGGAAAACTATTTTCTCCCGAAAAGCGTTGCAAAGGTAACTGATTTTTCGATATTACCAAATAGTTTCCGATTTTTTGTCTACCTTTGTTATATGAAGGTGGTAACTCTCGGCATAATCTAAATAAATTTGGCTTCTGCTCTCATTTTTTCTACCTTTGCTGTCTCTTTTCCTGTTTTACGCAGGTACAAGGCTGTTTTAGGGGTTGTTCCGGATTCCGATCCGGGAAAAATGTTGTCAAAAAAATGATATTCTTACAACTCTTCTGGACTTTTTTCAAAATCGGCTCATTTACCATAGGCGGAGGATATGCTATGGTTCCTATCATAGAAGAGGAGCTGGTGCGAAAAAAGAAATGGATCGACAGTTCGGAATTTGTCGACATTCTCGCACTGTCCCAATCGGCTCCGGGTATCTTGGCCGTAAACATATCGATCGTTACCGGCTACCGTATCCGCAAATTTACCGGAGCGGTAACCGCCACCCTCGGGACCGTCCTGCCCTCGTTTATCATCATATTGCTCATCGCCATGTTTTTCAGGCAATTTCAAGACAACGAGGTGGTAGAGCGTGTTTTCAAAGGCATACGCCCGGCGGTAGTCGCCCTCATCGCCGCTCCTGTATTCAAATTGGGCAAGTCGGCCCGCATAACCCGTTATAATCTATGGATTCCCATCGCAGCGGCCCTACTCATCTGGCTGCTCGACTTCTCCCCTATTTGGGTCGTACTGATAGCCGGTGCGGGAGGGTATCTCTACGGGAGTATCAAGAGAAAGAGAGGTGCGCAATGATCTGGTGGCAGCTGTTCTACTCGTTTTTCAAAATCGGACTTTTCGGATTCGGCGGGGGGTATGCCATGCTTTCCATGATACAAGGTGAGGTCGTAACCCGATATGCTTGGCTCACCCCGCAAGAGTTTACCGACATCATAGCCATCAGCCAGATGACCCCCGGTCCTATCGGCATCAACTCGGCCACATACATCGGCTATACCGCCACCGGCAGTATATGGGGAGCAGCGTTGGCGACATTCGCACTGGTACTCCCTTCGTTTATCGTCATGCTCATTCTGTACAAGTTTTTCATGCGTTACCACGACAGCCGGCCGGTAACCGACACGTTCTCAGGATTACGTCCGGCCGTCATCGGACTCATTGCATCGGCGGCTCTCGTGCTGATGAATACCGAGAATTTCGGTTCTCCCGGAGAAGATTCCCGTCAATTCCTTTTCAGCCTCGGTATCTTCGCCGCCGTACTTATCGCCAACTTTTTTTTCAGAGTCAACGCCATACTCCTGATCATACTGGCCGGCATCGCCGGATTCCTAATCTATTGAATCATGAATTACGAAGAAACGCTGCAATATCTCTACCGACAACTTCCCGTTTTCCAGCAAGTGGGACAGTCGGCCTATAAACCGGGATTGGGCAACAGTCTCGCTCTCGACCGGCTGGTAGGCTATCCCCACCGCCGCTATGCCACCATACATATCGCCGGGACTAATGGAAAAGGTTCGACCAGCCATGTTTTGGCCGCCGTCCTGCAAAAAAGCGGTTACAAAGTGGGTCTCTACACTTCGCCTCATCTTGCAGACTTTCGCGAACGCATACGGGTCGACGGCGAAATGATTACCCGGGAGGCCGTACTCGAATTTGTCGACAAGTACCTCGAACCGAGCCGGGAAATCCACCCGTCGTTTTTCGAGCTCACCATGATGATGGCTTTCGACTACTTCGCTTCCTGCCACGTCGATGTAGCCGTCATCGAAACGGGATTGGGTGGCCGTCTCGACAGCACCAATATCATTACCCCCCGGGCGTGTGTCATTACCAATATAAGTTACGACCACATGGCCCAACTCGGACACACGCTTACCTCTATCGCCCACGAAAAGGCCGGTATCATAAAGAGTGGTATTCCCGTCATCATCGGAGAGGCCGAAGGTGATGTACGACGTGTTTTCGAAGAGAAAGCCCGCGAAGAGTCCGCCCCCATATATTTCGCTCAGGAAAGCGACGTACTGACTTCTTGTCGGCCAGACGAAAACGGACAATGGGCTATCGACAGCCGGGATTACGGATACCTCACCTATGAGCTGGGCGGATTGTGCCAAGAAAAAAACGCGGCTACCATACTCTGTGCCTTGCGCATACTGCGACAACAGGGTTTTGCCATAACGACCGAAGCCGTAAAAGAGGGATTTGCACATGTTACCACCCTCACCGGTCTGCAAGGCCGCTGGCAAAAAGTCAGCTCCCTGCCACCCGCCTATTGCGACACGGGACACAATACGGGCGGATTCCTATATATCTCACAACAACTCTCGGGCATCAAATGCCGCACATTGCGTATTGTCTTCGGTATGGTAAACGACAAAGACATCTCCGGTGTACTTTCCCTACTGCCCAAGAATGCCGTCTACTATTTCACGCAAGCAGCCATTCCCCGGGCCATGCCGGCCAGCGTAATGCGCGACAAAGCTGCCGAAGTAGGATTGAAAGGCGATGTCTACGATAGCGTTCCCGAAGCCTACCGCGCCGCATTGCACGACAGCAGCGACGATGATTTCATCTTCATCGGCGGCAGCAGTTTTGTGGTGGCCGACTTACTCGTCCATTTAAGAATAAACACAAAAAACTAAAAATAACTCTCAAAGTTTTTTGAGAAACATAAAAAGTATATATCTTTGCGACCAGATTCAAAAACAAATTAAATTATGAAAAAAACTTTACTCACCCTATTTGTAACATGCGGATTATTGTGTCCAGCTATGGCCGCGAACGTTGACTATACAATCAATGCATCCGATTTTGAAACGGCACCTACCGTAAATAACATCAGCATCAAAGATGCCAATGACGTACTCTCGGGTACAGCCAAGCTCGAATATAAGGGAGCATGGATGTTTACCTTCTATGTAAAACCCGGGACGACAGCCGAAGCTCTCGACGCTTCTGTAACATCAACCAGTTTCACATTCGACGGTCAACCGGCTACGTACTACGGAACTGCTCTTGTAGGTGGTGATATGAATGCACCTATCTCTGCCGCCAACCAATATGCGACCGGTGTACTCTTCATCACGGCTTCGAGTATGCAAATAAATGTTCTCTACGAAGAATATATCGATACCGACACACCCTCCGAACCTATCACCAACAATGGTTTCCAAATTCCCAATTCCGATTTCGAGGCATGGGCTTCGGACAAAGAACCCGGGAACGGCTGGAACTCTTTTGCATCAGCAACCGGTCCTATGGCTCCATTAGGTAAAGGGATGTCTCCCAACCCGATAAAAGTAGAAGGCCGTAATGGAGGTTCCGCCGTAAAATTATATTCTAAGGATGCCGTCCTTGCCAAAGCCAATGGCAACCTGACTACCGGAATCATCAATATGGGTAGCTATAAACCGAAAGATCCGTCAAACCACAACTTCACAGACCTCGACAATGAAGGGCACTACCTTCTCTTCAAAGGGACACCCGACTCGGTATGCCTCTATGCCAAATTTATCTCAGGAGGAAGCGAAAATGGTAGAGGACATTTTATCCTGCATGACAAATACGAATACCACGACCCCGAACAGAGTGGCGACAGCGCACACATGATAGGAGATGCCACAATCCTGATTCCCGAATGCAGCGAATGGACCCGCTTCTGCGCCCCCTTTGTCTACACCGGAACGACGGCACCCGAAGGGGAACAATACATGCTGGCTTCACTCACGACCAATCCCGTCCCCGGAGGTTCTGAAAACGATACGCTTACTGTTGACGATATCGAGATCATCTATAACTCCAAACTCGACTCCATCGTCATTGCCGGAACGGCGTTGGAAGGATTCGACAAGGATACTTATTCCTATACTGTAACGGGACAAACCCCGTCGGCCGATCAAATAACAGCTTATTCCGACGGTAAAGGCGCATCGGTCGATGTTGCATTGAACGAAGCCGTTGCCACCATCACAGTCAAAGGAAACGACTTCGAGGCAAATCCCGAGAACCAACATGTCTATACCGTAACCTTCAATAACACCAGCGCTATCGATGCCGTAAACGCCGAAAACATTACGGTAAGTTACGCCAACGGCCTGATGACCGTCAACGGTGCGGAAGGCGCACAAGCCGAGGTCTACACTCTTGCCGGCCAGAAAGTGGCACAATTCCTCTGTAACGGAACGACAAGTGTATCGCTCAACCCGGGTGCGGTTTACATCGTAAAAGTCGGCAACTTCCGTCAAACGATCATCGCGTTCTAATCAACTGTTTTCTATATAGTAAAAAAAGGCCGCCTCACGGGGTGGCCTTTTTTATTACCTATAAAACCGATAGAGATTCCTCGCTGACGACAAACAATGTCATTCTGACGACCGCAAGGAAGGAAGAATCCCTGCCGAACACAAGGAAGGAAGAATCCCTGCCGAACACAACCCTTGTGGCGCACTGTCATTCTGAGGTGCAGAGCACCGAAGAATCTTCTGTTGAGCGGTGCTACTTTTGCCGTGTAATGTTATTCTGATTGAAGGATCTCCTACGAAGTGCACGTATGGCATGAGATCTCTCACTTGCATTCGAGATGACAGCAGAGATTCCTCGTCGGCCTACCAGCCTCCCTCGGAATGACAAGGTTTCAGAACGAAAATATAGTTTTAAAAAAAGATGCTTCACATACGTCCGTCAACCAAACTATGCGAAGCATCTCTTTATAAATAGAAAAACAGTCGCGCCGTCTTTACTTCACGGCGATTACCTCGATTTCCACCAATGCACCTTTGGGCAACTCTTTTACGGCAACAGCCGACCGTGCCGGAAAAGAACCGCTGAATTGCGATGCATATACCTCGTTCATCGGAACGAACAGAGACATATCGGCCAAAAAGACGGTTGTCTTCACGACATCGTCGAACGTATATCCGGCTTCGGCAAGGACGGCTTTCAAGTTGGCAAAAACCTGAGTTGTCTGTTCCTTGATACCTCCTTCTACAAATTGCGATGTAGCAGGATCGATAGGAATCTGTCCCGATGTAAAAAGCATATTCCCTACTTGTATGGCCTGACTATACGGCCCGATAGCTGCAGGTGCGGCAGCAGTTGCGATAACGGTTTTCATAACAAAAAAGGTTTAGAATTTGAGGTACAAAGATAAAATCTTTCCCGATATTCCCCGAAACAAAGACATAACTTTTGTAAGAATCATGGCCGAAAAATCCACCTCTCCCTCAAAATAGCGCAACCGATACAATCCATCTTTCCAATAAAGGCCTATAAGACAAAGGGCTATAAGAAATAACGGGTAAGGCGTCAAAAAAGAACAGTTTTTGCTTTTCTTGTTTTATCAAAAAAACGTATCTTTACAGCGAAACATAACATATAAAAGAAAAATACCATGTATTTATTAGGATATGACATCGGCAGTTCATCGGTCAAGGCTTCTCTTGTCGATGCGCAGACCGGTGTGTGCATAGCCAGCGATTTCTCTCCGAAACAGGAAATGGAAATCATCGCCCGTAAAAGCGGTTGGGCCGAGCAAGACCCCGAACGGTGGTGGGAAAACCTGCAAGCCGCAACACGTTCTATTTTAAACCAAGCCAATATCGACGGATCCGAAATAAAAGCAATCGGCATCTCCTACCAGATGCACGGGCTCATCGTCGTAGACAAAAAACAGAAAGTATTGCGTCCGGCCATTATCTGGTGCGACAGCCGCGCCGTACCCTACGGAGAAAACGCTTTCCGCTCGTTAGGTGAAAAATTCTGTCTCGAACATCTGCTTAACTCTCCGGGAAATTTCACGGCCTCGAAACTGGCATGGATCAAAGAAAACGAGCCGGAAATTTTCGAGAAAATAGATAAAATCATGCTCCCGGGCGACTATATCGCCATGCGACTGACGGGTGATGTATGCACAACCGTATCGGGGCTATCGGAAGGTATATTCTGGGATTTCAAGAACGAGTGCGTGTCGAAAGAACTATTGGCGCATTACGGATTTGATGAAAGCGTTATCGCCAAAATCGTTCCTACATTCGGCGTGCAGGGTGCTGTCAGTTCCCATGCCGCACAACTGTTGGGACTCAGAGCCGGTACGCCTGTTACCTACCGTGCCGGAGACCAACCCAACAACGCGCTTTCGCTCAACGTATTCAATCCGGGAGAAATCGCATCGACAGCCGGGACGTCGGGTGTCGTGTACGGTATCAACGGGTCGGTCAACTACGATCCCCTATCACGCGTCAATACTTTTGCGCACGTCAACCATAAAAAGGGACAGACCCGGCTGGGCGTACTGCTTTGTATCAACGGAACGGGTATTCTCAATTCATGGATAAAACGCAATATCGCCCCCGAAGATACGACTTACTCGAGTATGAACCTGCTGGCATCGCAAGTAGACATCGGTTGCGACGGGGTGAGTATCGTGCCATTCGGCAACGGTGCCGAACGTATCCTGCAAAACAAAGAAATCGGAGCGTCGATTCACGGCATCAACTACAACCGGCACGACCGTTACCATCTCATGCGCGCAGCACAAGAAGGTATCGTATTCTCCTTTAAATACGGTATGGAAATCATGCAAGGTATAGGCATCGACATACGCACCATAAAAGCCGGACATGCCAACATGTTCCTGAGTCCGATTTTCCGAGACACATTGGCGGGAGTAACCGAGGCAACGATAGAGCTATATGATACCGACGGATCGGTAGGTGCCGCCAAAGGTGCCGGTATAGGAGCCGGAATCTACAAATCGACCGAAGAGGCATTCTCTTCCCTGAAAAAAATTCAGGTCATAGAACCAGATACCAAAAATATAGCAGCTTACCAAGAGGCATACGCCCGCTGGAAAAACATACTGGAAACCTTTATAAAATAATCTCAATATCAAAACAAATAACACGATTATGGCAACAAAAGAGTATTTTCCTCAAATAGGAAAAATCAAATTCGAAGGTAAAGAAAGTAAAAATCCATTGGCATTCCGTTACTACGATCCCGAGAAAGTCATCAACGGAAAAAAAATGAAAGACTGGCTTCGTTTCTCTATGGCATGGTGGCACACCCTCTGCGCCGAAGGCGGCGACCAATTCGGCGGCGGAACCAAAAAATTCCCCTGGAACGAAGGTGCAACAGCTCTGGAACGTGCTAAAAACAAAATGGATGCCGGTTTTGAAATCATGCAAAAAATAGGCATCGAATTCTATTGTTTCCACGATGTAGACCTCATCGAAGAAGGTAACAGCATCGAAGAATACGAAGCCAACTTGAAAGAAATCGTGGCTTACGCCAAACAAAAACAAGCCGAGACCGGTATCAAATTGTTGTGGGGTACCGCCAATGTATTCGGCCATGCCCGTTATATGAACGGTGCTGCTACCAACCCCGACTTCGATGTTGTGGCCCGTGCCGCCGTACAAATCAAAAACGCTATCGATGCCACCATCGAACTGGGTGGATCGAACTATGTGTTCTGGGGTGGCCGCGAAGGGTACATGTCTCTCCTCAATACCGATCAAAAACGGGAAAAAGAACACTTGGCCACGATGCTCACCATCGCTCGCGATTATGCCCGTGCCAAAGGTTTCAAAGGCACTTTCCTCATCGAGCCGAAACCTATGGAGCCGACCAAACACCAATATGATGTAGATACCGAAACAGTCATCGGATTCCTGAAAGCACACAACCTCGACAAAGATTTCAAAGTAAATATCGAAGTAAATCACGCGACTCTCGCCGGTCATACCTTCGAACACGAACTGGCCGTAGCCGTAGATAACGGTATGCTGGGATCGATCGATGCCAACCGAGGTGATTATCAGAACGGCTGGGATACCGATCAATTCCCGATCGATAACTTCGAATTGGTTCAGGCAATGATACAAATCATCCGGAACGGTGGATTGGGAACCGGAGGAACCAATTTCGACGCTAAAACCCGGCGCAACTCTACGGATTTGGAAGATATCTTCATTGCACACATTGCAGGAATGGATGCTTTTGCCAGAGCGCTTGAAAATGCAGACCGCCTGTTACGCGAATCTCCCCTCTGCAATATGCTCAAAGCACGCTATGCTTCTTTCGATACAGGCGCAGGAAAAGCATTCGAAGAAGGTAAACTTTCGCTGGAAGATCTGCGGGAATATGCGATCGCTCACGGAGAACCCAAACAAACCAGCGGTAAACAAGAACTATACGAAGCAATGATCAATATGTATATTTAACCATTGTCAAGTCGCCAAACTTTTGTAATTTTACATCATTCTGTACAACAGGATAGCTAGTCTATTACCATTGAATGATCTGTTTATGTCAATCGAACTACACAAAATCTACAAACGTAAAAAGAGCGACCGGGACATTTTCCAGGAATTAATGCCCTTCAAAATCAAAGAAATTCTTTTGATCGCCAATTATTATGATGCTTATACCATCGAACGGGAAGGGCAATTCACCGATAAAATCGTGGGGGAATATTTACAGGTCAACCTGTATACCGCCCCCCGTTTTACTTCTGTCGCCAGCGAAGCAGAAGCCCTGAAGATTTTGTCCGAAAGGCATATCGACCTGATCATCCTGATGGCCGGTCTGGACAAACAAACTCCTTTGGTCATCAGCCGTCATCTGAAAGATTTGTATCCGAATATCTGTCAGCTGATGCTGGTAAACAACAATTCGGACCTGGCCTATTTTCATACTATAGAAGACCGATTGTACGAATCTATCGAAAGGTTGTTCGTCTGGAACGGTTCCACCAAGATATTCCTGGTCATGGCCAAATATATCGAGGATAAAATGAACCTCGACCGGGACACCCATTTGGGAGATATCCGGGTAATCCTATTGGTCGAAAACTCGATCCGGTATTATTCCCGTTATTTGCCTTTACTTTATACCGAGGTCATGACACAAACTCAGGAACTCATTTTCTCCGAACCTCAGGACAACGATATGAGTATTGTGATGAAAATAAGGGTAAGACCGAAAGTAATATTAGCAACCAACTATGAAGAGGCAGTATACGTTATCGATCATTACCGGGAAAATCTGATCGGAGTCATATCGGATGTGCGCTACAAACGGAATGGAGAGGAAGATGAAGAAGCCGGAATCGAATTGATCCGCTATGTCAAGCGAACCGGAGCGTATATTCCCTGTATGCTTCAAAGCCAGGAGATAGAAAATGCAGTAAAAGCAGAAGAGTTGCATGCTGCTTTTATTAATAAAAATTCCCCGACTCTGGCTCATGATATCCAGGATTTTATCAAAGGATATCTGGGATTCGGAGATTTTATTTTCCGGAACAAAAACGGAGAACCGATCGACAGAGCCACTTCGATAGAAGAATTTAAACAAAAGCTGCTGAGCATCCCGGATGAATCTTTGATATACCACTCCATTCGCAACGGTATTTCTACCTGGTTAATGGCCCACCGGGAAATTACTTTAGCGAAACATCTGAAAAGATACCGGTTTGAAGATTTCCCTACTCCGGCCGAAATGCGGCAATTCATCCTACGGGTATTCGAAGCGGCAGAACTGAAAAAAATCAAAGGGCGGATCATCAATTACAACCCCAAATTAGTCGATTCGAACCGTTACATCACCCGTTTAGGTAAAGGTTCCTTCGGAGGTAAAGGCCGGGGAATGGCTTTCCTGTCCAATTTTATCGAAAACGTCGATTTTAAGAAGCTGATCCCGAAACTAAAGATAGAAATTCCGAAAACGGCGATCATCGGTGTGGATGAATTTGATAACTTCATAGATAACAATGGGTTGAGTCGGATTATTTATAGTGATGAAAGTTACGAAGAAGTGAAAGCGACCTTCATAGCGGCTCCCTTATCTCAAAAACTCAGGGACAAGCTCCGCTCCTACCTGGAAGTGATGCATAAACCCTTGGCCGTACGCTCGTCCGGTTTGTTCGAAGATTCTCTCAGTCAGCCTTTTGCAGGTGTTTATTCTACGTATTTGATTCCCAATAACCACCCCGATATCGAACGCCGGATCGACGATCTCGAAACTGCCGTAAAACTGGTGTATTCATCGATATTCACCGATAGTTCGAGAGCTTACTTTCATGCGATCGACTGCATGATCGAAGAAGAAAAAATGGCGGTAATCCTCCAGGAGGTAGTAGGAAACGAATACAACGGAAAATATTATCCCAACATCAGTGGAGTCGCCCAATCCTATAACTTCTACCCTTTCTCTTACATTAAACCGGAAGATGGATTTGCAGTCATAGCACTGGGCCTTGGAGCATATGTGGTGGGGGGAGAAAAGACCTATCGTTTTTGTCCCCGTTATCCCAAATTGCAACTGGCCTCTATCCAGGATATGGCCCGGGATTCGCAAAAATATTTTTATGCCATAGACATGATCCATCCGGACTACAATCTGGTGAAAGACGGTGAAG
>ERZ779885.2279-NODE-2279-length-17854-cov-11.939098_pt1 | contig 17854 bp, 11 predicted proteins | sample MGYA00511554_ERZ779885 | MGnify/ENA primary metagenome ERZ779885 (study PRJEB29588, sample SAMEA2160998) | human gut metagenome | biome: human gut; feature: human-associated habitat; material: faeces | place: Denmark | collected 2008/2010 ... | reverse complement strand
TGCTGCCGTACTCTTTTTCCTTTCAGCATTAGGTTCCTATTATCCGGAATTTCTGTTTTTCGAATATGGAAAACCGAATATGGATTTGCTGGTTACATTTAACTTATATCGTGTTTTAGGTGGTATCGGTGTCGGGCTTGCGTCTGCTGTTTGTCCGATGTATATCGCAGAAATAGCTCCTTCCAACATTCGCGGAACACTTGTTTCGTGCAACCAGTTTGCCATTATTTTCGGTATGTTGGTTGTATACTTTGTGAATTACCTGATTATGGGCGATCACCAAAATCCTATTATTCTGAAAGATGCTGCCGGAGTTTTATCAGTTAGCTCAGAATCTGATATGTGGACTGTATTTGAAGGCTGGCGTTTTATGTTCGGCTCGGAAGCTTTTCCGGCTGCATTCTTTGGTCTATTATTGTTCTTTGTCCCAAAAACTCCTCGCTATTTGGTATTGGTACAACAAGATGAAAAAGCTTATTATCATACTGGCCGCAGCGGCCATGACCGGCTGCGGCATCTACAAGCCCTACACCCGTCCCGAGGTGAAAACCGACGGGTTGTACGGCACGGCCGAGACCGCCGACACGACGACGATCGGCAACATGGGCTGGGAAGAGATGTTCACCGACCCCTACCTGCGGACGCTCATCCGCCAGGGGCTGGAGAACAATACCGACCTGCAATCGGCGCAATGGAGGATCAAGGAAGCCGAGGCGACGCTTAAGTCGGCGCGCCTGGCTTACCTGCCGTCGTTCAACTTCGCACCTCAGGGCAGCATGAGCAGCTTCGACTGGGCCACGCCGGGCAAAACGTACAGTATCCCGGTCACGGCAAGCTGGCAGATCGACATCTTCAACGGCCTGACCAACGCCAAACGCAAGTCCAAGGCGCTCTACCTCCAGAGCAAGGAGTACGAACAGGCCGTGAAAACGCAGTTGATCTCGGGCATCGCAAACCTCTATTACACGTTGCTGATGCTCGACGGGCAATATGAGGTTACCGAGCAAACTGCCGGGAAATGGCGCGAGAGTGTCCGCACGATGCGCGCGCTGAAAGAGGCCGGCATGGCCAACGAAGCCGCCGTAGCGCAGTACGAAGGCAACTGCCTCGCCATCGAGGCTTCGCTGCACGACTTGGAATACCAGATCCGCCAGGCCGAGAACAGCCTTTGTTCGATGCTGGCCGAAGGCCCGCACCCCATCGAGCGCGGCCGCCTCGAAAGCCAGCAGTTGCCCGACGACCTGACTGTCGGCATACCGGTGCAGATGCTTTCGAACCGCCCCGACATCCGCAGCGCCGAATACTCGCTGATGCAATCCTATTATGCCACCAGCGAGGCACGCTCGGCCCTCTATCCGTCGATCACGCTGAGCGGGACGTTGGGATGGACGAACAACAGCGGGGCCCGGATCGTCGATCCCGGGAAATTCCTCTGGTCGGCCGCAGCATCGCTCCTGCAACCCATCTTCAATGCCAACGCCAACCGCGCCCGCGTGAAAATCGCCAAGGCCCAGCAGGAAGAAACCAAGCTGGCATTCCAGCAGGCTCTGCTCAACGCGGGTGCCGAGGTCAACAACGCCCTCACGCAGTGCCAGTCGGCCCGCGCGAAAACCGACCTGCGGACACAGCAGATCGAGGCATTGGAGCGCGCCGTGGAGAGCACCGAACTGCTTATGAAACACGGCAGCACGACCTACCTCGAAGTGCTGACCGCCCAGCAGTCGCTGCTTTCGGCACAGTTGAACCAGATAGCAGACCGCTTTGACGAGATCCAGGGTATCGTGAACCTCTACCAGGCTTTGGGTGGCGGCCGCGACATTGCAGCGGAGGCGAAATAATGAAAAGGGGAGCGACCAAAGAGGAGATCATCCGCATCACGCAGGAGCTCATTACCCGGAACGGCATCCGTGCCGTCCGGGTGGATGAGATCGCGCAGACGCTGGGAATCTCGAAGCGCACCCTCTATGAAATGTTCGCTGACAAGGAAGACCTGGTGAGCGCCTGCCTCGATTTCATGTGCCACCAACAGCAGGAGCGCATCACGGCTTACAGGAAACGCCGCAGCAGGAGTTCGCTGCAACGGGCTTTCAAACTGGTATACGAATACATCGAACACCTGTATACGGTCGAAAGCAGCTTTCTGTCCGACCTGCGCCACAAGGTGGCCTATGCCGAACATTTCGACGAACACCGGGAATTCTGGCGCAGCGAACTGACCGTACACCTGAACGGGAGCCGCGAAGAAAAGCTCCTGTTGCCCGAAATCGATGCGTCGAGCTTTGCCGACCGGATTCTGGAAACGATCTTCGAAATGCGGATAAACAATGCGACGCGCGAGGAGTCCTACCTCTTTTGCAGGACGATCCTGCGCGGTGCGGCAACCCGCGAAGGGGTCGAGCGAATCGACAGCCACCGATAATTATTCTGTAATACAATGAAAATCCCCGCAGGGCTCTCTCCTGCGGGGATTTTTTCTGTCATAATGGCGGGCGGCAGGCAAAACCCAGAACGAGAATACGGTTGGAATACGGGAAAGGCAAGAGGGGAGGGACGCAAATCCCGCCGTCGGGCATCCGCACAAAAAGGGCCGCACTTGCGAAGTACGGCCCTTTTCAACCATCATATTTAACCTCTGACTAATAGAGCAGGGTTTCGTCGGCTTCGTCCCGATACCATTCCACATGTTCCCGGCCGCCCGATGCCGCCCATGCGTTGAAATAGGTATAGACGTCCCGGATATCGCTGCGTTCGAGCGGATAGCGGAACTCACCCGGGATACACAGCGCCCACATCATGTAGTTGTTCTTCACACCGTCGCCCTTGGTGACGAAATAGCGGTAGGGATCCGACTCCAGGAAGGTATTGCCCGATACGACCGCGAATTGCGTCGGCTTGCGCCCCGGCATGTGGATCTCCGTCTCGCGGGTGAACGTGCCCGAACTCTTCTGGTTCACGACGATGAACGCATTGAGCGCCGACTCGCGGACGGCTGCGGGGTCGACCGGCTGCGCAAAGGTCACCGTCGTCGTGTGTTTCACGGTCGGTATGGCCACGCCCTTGGTCGTATTGATGTAAGTCCCTTCGCCCAGGATCTCCTGCGAAGTGTTGAAAAGCGGGATCACGGCCAGTTCGCTGCCCGATTCCGGGCCGGAGCCCGCAAACGCACCGCGGCCGAAGGTCGTATTGGTGGTCTCCACGCCGGCGACCTCCGAGGTACGAACCTTGTCCAACTGGATGGCAAAGGCATTCAGGTGCGCGGCACCTGCGGCCTTCAGTTCCCAGTTGATGCGGATCAGGCCGACCTTCCCGGTCTCCTTGTCGCTGCGGCGGTCGACGCTTACGACCACCACGACATCGTTCATGTCGTAGTCGCCGATCCACGGCCAGCCGTCCTCGAAACAATAGGTGTAGGGCGCACCGATCACCTCGATGATTTCGGGTTCCGGCTCCGGGTCGGGAGTCACAGGCTCCTTGCCTCCGTTGCATTTGCTCCCGGCAATCACGACCGTCTGCCTGTCGCGCATCACGGCGCCGTCAATCAGGCTGCCGGCGTCGATGACGTATTTCGCATCGGCCGCATTGTCGTAGACGACCTCCATAAGACCCTCGAACTTGGTGCCGTAATAACGCGAACTGACGCCCTTCTCCCGGATCACGACCACGGCCATCGACTGGTCGGCCTGCGCCTGACTGACGATGCGCACGTTGCCGCCCGATCTGCTCGCATTGTACTCGTCCATCGAGAAGATCGAGCCGGCTGCGGCATACAGCTCCGTATTGCTGTTGAAATAGACCGTTCCGGCGTCGAGACCCGAACCCGAAGCGATGTAGAACTTCGCCCCTTCGGCAATGACGTCGTCCGCTGCGGTATGGCAGTTCACGTAGAGCGTACCGCCGCCGCGGGCTTCGAGCCTATCCATCCGGGCCACACCTTTCTGGTAGGTCACCGAATAGTTGGTCACGTAGAAGGTCCCGTCGATGGCAACCGTGCCGTTCTCGCAGTTGTGAAGCTCGGCATAGGTGTTGAGCTGGAAATCGGCGCTTTCGATCTTTCCGTCGTTGTAGAGCTTCGCCTTGTTGGTGCCCTCGACTTCCCCCGCCTGCAATACGGCCGTCGCTCCGTTGTAGAACTCGCAGGAGGTGTTGACGTTGAACAGTCCGTTGACAACGAACGTGCCTTCGTTGACGACGGTCTTGCAGGAGAAACTCGTCTTGTCGGTCGTAAAAGTACCGCCCTCGAATACATAGATGGCCGGATTGACCGCATTCTGCTGGAGGTTGGCTTTCGCCTCCTTGATATATACCTCGCCGCCCGGAAGCACCGCAAGCGTCGCCTGCCCGACGGTAACCGACGTGTCGAGCGTCAGTTTGCCCGCCACGTAGAGAACCGGAGCGGAATGGGGCGAGAACTTGCCGTTCAAATTGATATTGCCCGTAATCTCGGCGCCCGCGGGAATGTAATATTCCGCCGCCGCGGCATAGGGTTTGGCGATCCAGCTGGCTCCGAGGTCGATATTGCCCGCCGGCGTCTGGCGGATAACGGCACCCTCGGCGAAGTCGCTTTCCGCCTTGACCGACAGCGTCGGATAGCCGGGCATCGACGAGCTTTCGCTGCGTGTAGCCGCGGAAGTGCGGATTTTCGGCGCTTCGGCGCTTTTCATTACGGCGCCCGCAACGTTGAGTGCCGCGGAAACCGGCTGCATGCTGACCGACACGGTACCGTCGGGCAGGGTAGTCTGCACATAAAGGTTCCTGACCCCGGCGGGCAGCGTCATGGCCGTCGAGAAAACAGGCTGCGAAGCCTTTACGACACCCATCGCAACGATATTTTCGTCGGCCAGCACAGGCGACGAATAAATGCGTACGACGGCATAGTCGGGAGCGAGTCCGCTGACGCTCGGCATACCGACCGCAGCCGATACGTCGCGCGTCATTTTCCAATCGAAGTCCGCAGGCACGGCAGCAACGGGCTGCTGTCCGCCGCCTTCGCCTTCGCTCGTCTCTTTTTGGCATGAAATAGCCAAAAACGTTGTCGCAAACAATGCGACAGCGAAAAGTCGTTTCATAAATCTGATAATTTTAGTCTATCCCTTGTGCATTGCGCACATTCTTCGAGACAAAGATAAACATTATTTTCAATTCCAAATCATTTCCGCTCATTTATTTAACAAAACGGGTCGCAATCGCATCTTTGGCATACAAAATTCCGACCGCGGGAAAGGTTTTTCCAAAAAAATATCCCGCGGCGAGCGTAAAACTCAAAAAAACCGCTATATTTGCACCATTGGAAACAGATCCGAAGCTGAAATGACTGCAATGAACACATACGACAGCACGTACCGCGGAACACTCCGCGGTATGATGACCATGGGTATGATGTGCATGCGCAGCCGATTCCGCCGGGTGTAACCTTTCCGTATGCACGAACGACACAATCCGGCTTCCTTTGAGGTCGGATTTTTTTGTAACGAACAAACAGCGAAATATGACTCCGAAAAACTACCGATTCGAAACGCTGCAGGTACACGCAGGCCAGCAGCCCGATCCCGTGACCGGTTCGCGCGCACTGCCGATCTACCAGACCACGTCCTATGTTTTCGACAGCGCCGAACAGGGCGCGGCCCGCTTCGCCCTGCGCGAAGAGGGCAACATCTACACCCGTCTGAGCAATCCCACGACCTCGGTTTTCGAAGAGCGCATGGCTGCGCTCGAAGGAGGCACGGCGGCCGTGGCCGCCGCATCGGGCATGGCCGCCCAGTATCTGGCGTTCAGCAATCTGGTCGAAGCGGGCGACAATATCGTCAGCACGTCGTTTCTCTACGGCGGCACGTTCAGCCAGTTAAAGCATACGTTAGCCCGCATCGGCGTCGAAGTGCGCTTCGCTCAGGGCGACGACATCCGCAGCATCGCACCGCTCATTGACGACCGTACGAAAGCGGTTTATCTGGAAACGATCGGCAATCCCGAATTCAACGTACCCGACTTCGAACCCATCGTCGCGCTGGCGCACAAACACGGCATCGCGGTGGTGACCGACAATACGTTCGGCGCGGGCGGATTCCTCTGCCGGCCGATCGAATGGGGCGTGAACGTCGTGACGCACTCGGCGACCAAGTGGATCGGCGGGCACGGCACGAGTCTGGGCGGGGTAGTCGTGGACGGCGGCAACTTCGACTGGGGCAACGGCAGATATCCGCTGCTGAGCGAACCCTCGGAGGGGTATCACGGCTTCAACTTCTGGAAAGAGTGCGGCAAAACCGCCTTTGCGACCCGCACCCGCTGCGAAGGGCTGCGCGACATCGGCCCCTGCATCAGCCCGTTCAACGCGTTCCTGCTGCTGCAGGGCACCGAGACGCTGAGCCTGCGCATTGAGCGTCATGTGGAGAACACCAAAAAGGTGGTGGAGTTCCTTGCCAACCACCCGCAGGTGGAAAAGGTGAACCATCCCTCGCTGCCGGATCACCCGGATCACGCTTTGTACCAGAAGTATTTCCCCAACGGCGGCGCATCCATCTTTACCTTTAACATCAAGGGCGGCCGCGAGGAGGCCTTTACCTTCATCGACAACCTGAAGATCTTCTCTCTGCTGGCCAACGTAGCGGACGTGAAGAGCCTTGTCATCCACCCAGCCTCCACCACTCACAGCCAGCTGACCGATGCCGAGCTGGCCGAGCAGCAGATCTACCAGAACACCATCCGCCTGTCCATCGGCACCGAGCACATTGATGATATCCTTGCCGATCTGGAAGCCGGCTTCGCAGCCGTCCGCGGCAAGTAAGCAGCGATTCTCTTTCCCGTAAAGGGAATGTGATCTTCCTTTTATTCCTGTCCAAGTCTCCATAAGTGTGCGACAAGACCCCCGGCTGCCCGCCGGGGGTCTTGTCATCATTAAAAAAGTGGTTCAGAAACGCCTGTGGGCGTTTCTGAACCACAAATTATACTGCCGTTTTTCCGATTAGCGGCCGATCAGCAGGTCGCGGCGGCAGCGCAGACCCACAGAGAGGGTAGCATTGCTGCCCAGATGCCGCAGGGTGACGCGGGTGCCGGACTTCTGTCCCTCGCACAGCAGCGAGAGGTTCAGGGTGGTGGTGTTCTTCTCGGTCACCAGCACCAGCGTTTTCACGCCGTTGGCCTGCAGTGCCTGCATATCCTCGATGGTGGTGCGGAAGGTAGCCACCTCGGCGGGTACGTCCAGCGTCAGCACGCCGTCCTTCTGGCGGGCGGTGTACAGCAGCTGCTTGCCCAGCAGACCCTTGACAGTGTAGCGCGCCTCAGTCTTGGCGGTGTCGGCCAACTCATCGCCGGAGATCAGCATAATGTTGCCCTGAATGGGGTTGCCCTCCGGGGCACCGTAACCGCCGTAGCTGGGGTCCTTTTCGCCCACGGCAACGTCACCGCTGTGCAGTGCGATGTCGCCCTGCACCATCTGCTCCTGCGGGGGCAGATAGCCCTCCACACAGGTAGAATCCACCTCGGCGGCAAAAGCGCCAACGCTCAGCATGGCAGCGGCGCACACCGCCACAGCGGCACAGCTCAGGGTACGGACAAACTTTTTGTTCAGCATCTTCATAGGAAATACCTCCTGAAAACGGCAGCCGCAGGGACTGCCTTGTTTTTTTGCATCATAATTTTTTTAAACCATGGTTCAGCTGCGGCGCATTCACAATGGAAAACCGCCGTATCTGCTTTGTAAACGGATACGGCGGCCGGATTATTGCAAAAGATTCAAAAATTTTTATTTTCAGGGATTTTCTGGTTTATTTTCGGTGTCGTCGCGGTTGAGGATATCCATGAACTCCTCGCCGGTGATGGTCTCCTTCTGGTACAGGTACTGTGCCAGCTCGTCCAGCTTTGCGCGGTTCTCGGTCAGGATGCGGATGGCCTTTTCGTGCTGGGTCTTGACCAGCTCTACCACCTTCTGATCGATCTCGCGCTGGGTCTGGGCACTGCAGGCCAGCGAGGTATCGCCGCCCAGATACTGGTTGTTCACGGTTTCCAGTGCCACCATGTCAAATTCGTCACTCATGCCGTAGCGGGTCAGCATGGCGCGGGCAAGCTTGGTGGCCTGCTCGATATCATTGGATGCACCGGTGGTGATGGAGTTAAAGGCTACTTCCTCGGCGGCGCGGCCGCCGGTCAGGGTGGCGATCTTATTTTCCAGCTCGGCCTTGTTCATCAGGTAGTGGTTGCCCTCGTCCACCTGCATGGTGTAGCCCAGTGCGCCGGAGGTGCGGGGGATAATAGTGATCTTCTGCACCGGGGCAGAGTTGGACTGCTTGGCTGCCACAAGGGCGTGGCCGATCTCGTGGTAGGCTACGATGCACTTTTCGTGGTCGGTCAGGATGGAGTTCTTCTTCTGGTAGCCGGCAATGACCACCTCGATGCTCTCCTCAAGGTCGGCCTGCGTCACGCTCTTGCGGCCCGCCCGCACGGCACGCAGGGCGGCTTCGTTCACAATGTTGGCCAGCTCTGCGCCGGAGGCACCGGAGGCCATGCGTGCCACGGTGTTGAAGTCCACACCCGGGGCGATCTTCACCTTTTTGGCGTGTACCTTCAAAATCTCTTCGCGGCCCTTCAGGTCGGGCAGTTCCACGGGCACACGGCGGTCAAACCGGCCGGGACGGGTCAGGGCAGGGTCAAGGGAATCCGGGCGGTTGGTGGCTGCCAGAATGATGACACCGGTGTTGCCCTCAAAGCCGTCCATCTCGGTAAGCAGCTGGTTCAGGGTCTGCTCGCGCTCGTCGTTGCCGCCAAACTGGCCGCTGTTGCGTTTCTGGCCAATGGCGTCGATCTCATCAATGAACACGATGCAGGGTGCTTTTTCTTTGGCCTGCTTGAACAGGTCACGCACCTTGGAGGCACCCATGCCCACGAACATCTCCACGAACTCCGAGCCGGAAATGGAGAAGAAGGGCACGTTGGATTCACCTGCCACGGCCTTGGCCAGCATGGTTTTGCCGGTGCCCGGAGGGCCTACCAGCAGAATGCCCTTGGGCATGGAAGCACCGATTTCCTCGTACTGCTTGGGGTCGTGCAGATAATTGACGATCTCCTGCAGGTTCTCCTTGGCTTCGTCCTCACCGGCCACATCCGCAAAGCGGATGCCGTGGGTGGACTGCACATACACCTTTGCGTTGGATTTGCCCGCGCCGCCAAACATCATGGAGCCCGGGCCGCCGCCTGCCTTTTCCATCAGCTTTTTGTTCATCTGGTTGCCGATGAAGCTGAACAGCAGGATGGGCAGCACGAACCACAGCAAAAAGCTGAGCACCGGCGAACCCTGCTCCACGATCTCGCTGGAGAACTGTGCACCTGCGTCGTACAGGCGCTCGGTCAGACTGGGGTCGTTCATCAGGCCGGTCTTGTAGATCTGCTTGTTGTCCTTATCCGTAAAAATGATCTGGTTGGACTGGATATCCACCTTGCCGATGTTTTCCTGCTCGGTCATGCTCATAAAGGTACCGTAGTCTACCTCCTGCACCTGACGCTCGGCCAGCCATGGCATGACCACAAGGTTGATGACCAGCAGCACCAGCAACACGATGGCATAGTAGATAGCCAGCGGCTTTTTGGATGGCTTGACTTCTTTCATGGGATGTTCCTCCTTCTATATAAAGTGGGCTTCCACCCGTTTGCTGCGTCCAGTATACCACACCTTGCCGCCCGGCAACAGCGCAGCGAGGGCAACTTTGCAAAAACTTAGCAGTTTCTTAACAAAGAGGACTAAAGCCGCTCAGTTACCATATTATAGGTGCGCAAAGGGCTTGCCGGATGAGGGGGCAGGGGAGCAACGACCTCAATTTTGCATGATTTACCCCATGGTATTATGAAATGCTTTCATCTTTATCCTGAACGAAACTTCTTGACACTTTCTGGCAGTCGTGCTAAAATTATCTCACTTTCAACAAAGTGCAAATGCGTTGACGGGGATAAAACGATCTTTCTTCTGCGTGCAGAGAGCCGCCGGGTGGTGCAAGGCGGGTGCAGAGAACTTCGGATACTGGCCCCCGAGCGGCAGAACTGAACGGACAAGTAGGTTCTGACGGATGCCCACCGTTACAAGGGCAGCGATTCGCTGTTTTGGCCGATCGTGCAAAGTGGCTGTACCTGACCGTGCAGCAAGGAGAGTGGTACCACGGGTGCCCTGTAAAAGCAATTTACAGGCTCTCGTCTCTCAAGGTTTTCGCCTTGAAAGACGGGAGCCTTTTTTCGTACAACGGTTGCAGTAGGGCAAAAGGCTTCCCCCGGTCGGGGGAAGCTGTCACCGCAGGTGACTGATGAGGGCGCAGGCAAGCAGCTGCTGCCGGGAAATCACCCCTCATCCGGCGCTACGCGCCACCTTCCCCCAAGGGGTGAAGGCTTTATGCTATTTCAGGAGGACAACAGGATGATGGACGCTACCAAGTACGCACCGGGGTACTACCCGGTACCCGCCGGTTATGACAGCTGGGTAAAAAAGGACCACATTGAAAAGGCTCCCGCATGGTGCAGCGTGGATCTGCGGGACGGCAATCAGGCGCTGATCGTGCCTATGAGCCTTGCAGAAAAGCTGGAGTTCTTCCAGATGCTGGTAAAGATCGGCTTCAAGGAGATCGAGGTGGGCTTCCCCGCCGCCAGTGAGACCGAGTACGAGTTCCTGCGCACCCTGATCGAAAAGAACATGATCCCCGCCGATGTCACCGTGCAGGTGCTGACCCAGTGCCGCGACCACATCATCCGCCGCACCTTCGAGGCCGTCAAGGGCGCACCCCGGGCGGTGATCCACTTCTACAACTCCACCTCTGTGGCGCAGCGGGAGCAGGTGTTCCACAAGTCCAAGGAGGAGATCAAGCAGATCGCCGTGGACGGTGCAAAGCTGGTCAAGCAGCTCAGTGAGGAGTACGAGGGCAACTTCCTGTTCGAGTACAGCCCCGAAAGCTTTACCGGCACCGAGGTGGACTACGCCGTAGAGGTGTGCAACGCCGTGCTGGATATCATGCAGCCCACCCCGGAGCGCCCCATGATCATCAACCTGCCGGTGACCGTGGAGATGAGTATGCCCCATGTGTATGCCAACCAGATCGAGTACTGCGACAAGCACCTGAAATACCGCGACAGCGTGATTATCTCCACCCACCCCCACAACGACCGCGGCACCGGCGTGGCCTGCGCAGAGCTGGCAGTGCTGGCGGGCGCACAGCGCGTGGAGTGCTGCCTGTTTGGCAACGGCGAGCGCACCGGCAATGTGGACGCCGTAACGCTGGCCATGAATATGTACAGCCACGGCGTAGACCCCAAGCTGGACTTCTCGGATATGCCCGCCATCTGCGCCACCTACGAGCGGGTGACCCGGATGCACATCTACGAGCGTACCCCCTACGCCGGGCAGCTGGTGTTTGCCGCCTTCTCCGGCAGTCATCAGGACGCCATTGCCAAGGGCATGGCGTACCGCAAGCAGACCGGCGAACACCGCTGGACCTGTCCCTACATCCCGGTGGACCCCCACGACATTGGCCGCACCTACGACGCCGATGTCATCCGCATCAACAGCCAGAGCGGCAAGGGCGGCATCGGTTTTGTGCTGGAACAGAACTACGGCTACAATCTGCCCCCCAAGATGCGGGAGGCACTGGGCTACAAGGTCAAGAGCGTGTCCGACCACAGCCACAGGGAGCTGAGCGCCGCCGAGGTGCTGCACATCTTCGAGGATACCTACCTCAACCGTGCAAAGCCGCTGAATGTGGTGGAAGCCCACTTTGCACAGGTAAACGGCATTACCGCCACAGTCACGCTGGAGCTGAACGGGCAGCGCAAGGTGGTCACCTCGGTGGGCAACGGCCGTCTGGATGCCGTAGCCAACGCGATCCAGAGCGCCACCGGCATGGACTTCCATCTGGAAAACTACTCTGAGCACAGTCTGGACGAGGGCTCTACCTCCCGCGCGGCCTCCTATGTAGGCCTTGTCTGGGGCGACAACACAGTCACATGGGGTGCCGGTACCGACACCGACATTATCGTGGCCGGTATCCGTGCCCTTGTCAGCGCGATCAATAACAAGTAAAGAACGAACCCTCTCAGGCGCTTTGCGCCAGCTCCCCCGAAGGGGGAGCTTTGAATCAGAAGGAAAACTTGCCCGCTCATGCAAAAAGCTCCCCCTTTCGGGGGAGCTGGCAATGCCGTAAGGCATTGACTGAGAGGGTTATAAGTAAAAAGGAGAAAACTACCATGGGAATGACCCTGACGCAGAAGATCCTTGCCGCACACGCCGGACTGCCGGAGGTCAAGGCAGGCCAGCTCATCAACGCAAAGTTGGACATCGTGCTGGGCAACGATATCACCACCCCGGTGGCCATCAACGAGTTTGAACGCGCCGGTTTCGACCGCGTGTTTGATAAAGAGCATATCGCTATCGTGCTGGACCACTTTGTACCCAATAAGGATATCAAGAGTGCTACCCAGTCCAAGCAGTGCCGGGAGTTCGCCAATAAATACGATATCCTCAACTTCTACGATGTAGGCCAGATGGGCATTGAGCACGCGTTGCTGCCGGAAAAAGGCATCGTCACCGCCGGAGACTGCGTGATCGGCGCGGACAGCCACACCTGCACCTATGGTGCGCTGGGTGCCTTCTCCACCGGCGTAGGCTCTACCGATATGGCCGCTGGCATGGCTACCGGCATGGCATGGTTCAAGGTGCCCTCTGCCATCAAGTTCGTGCTTACCGGCAAGTTTAACCCCCGGGTGTCCGGCAAGGATCTGATTTTGCATATCATCGGCATGATCGGTGTGGACGGCGCGCTGTATAAGTCTATGGAGTTCACCGGCCCGGGCGTGGCAGGACTTACCATGGATGACCGCCTGTGCATCTGCAATATGGCCATTGAGGCCGGTGCCAAGAACGGTATCTTCCCGGTGGACGAGGTGACCAAGGCTTATCTTGCAGGCCGCAGCCAGCGCCCGCCGGTGTTCTACGAAGCTGACCCCGATGCCGTGTACGAAAAGACCATCGAGATCGACCTTGGCGCACTGGAGCCCACCGTCAGCTACCCCCACCTGCCCGAGAATACCCATGTTGCCAGCGAGGGCAAGGACATCAAGATCGATCAGGTGGTCATCGGCAGCTGCACCAACGGCCGCTTAGAGGACATGGAAGCCGCCTACAACATCCTCAAGGGCAAGCACATCGCCAAGGGCGTGCGCGGCATCATCATCCCCGCCACCATGGCTGTTTATAAGGAGTGCATCCTGCGGGGCTGGACTACCGCCTTTATCGATGCGGGCTGCATCGTATCCACCCCCACCTGCGGCCCTTGTCTGGGCGGCTACATGGGCATTCTGGCAGCGGGCGAGCGCTGCGTTTCCACCACCAACCGCAACTTTGTGGGACGCATGGGTCATGTGGACAGTGAGGTCTATCTGGCCTCTCCCGCCACCGCCGCCGCCAGCGCCCTGACCGGCTACATCACCGACCCGCGCACGGTCTGACCCGAAAGGAGCATGAGCATGAACGCAAGAGGTTCTGTTTTCAAATACCCGGATAATGTGGATACCGACGTCATCATCCCGGCACGCCACCTGAACACACAGGATGCCAAGGAGCTTGCCAGCCACTGCATGGAGGATATCGACAAGGATTTTGTGAACCGGGTGCAGCCTGGTGATATCATGGTGGGCGGCTGGAACTTTGGCTGCGGCTCCTCCCGCGAGCACGCACCCCTGTGCATCAAGACTGCCGGCATTGCGGTGGTCATTGCCAAAAGCTTTGCCCGCATCTTCTACCGCAACAGCATCAACATCGGCCTGCCCATCATGGAGTGCCCGGAGGCGGTGGACGCCATCGAGGCAGGGGACACCGTTCAGGTAGACTTTGACACAGGCGTCATCACCGACGAGACCAACGGCAAGGTGTTCCACGCCGAGCCCTTCCCGCCCTTTATCCAGAACATCATCTCCGCCGGCGGCCTGATGAAGGCCATCCAGAAATAAGCCCATCCGCTCCCACGCAAACGGTGCGGAACCCTCTCCGTCATCGCTGCGCGATGCCACCTCCCCCGAAAGGGGGAGGTCTTGCGCATCTATCGGTCAGAAGCATAAAAGCTCCCCCTTCGGGGGAGCTGCTGAGCGCAGCGAAGCTGAGAGGGTCAGTCCTCAAACAGCGGCTTCATCAGGGGCAGGAAGTCCAGCGTTGCAAAATAATCACGCGGCGTCTCGGCACGGCGGATCAGACGGTGGGTGCCGTCCTCGCACAGCAGCACCTCTGCGCTGCGCAGCTTGCCGTTGTAGTTGTAGCCCATGGCAGAACCATGTGCACCGGTATCATGGATATAGACGATATCGCCAATGTCGATCTTAGGCAGCATACGGTCGATGGCAAACTTGTCGTTGTTCTCGCACAGACCGCCCACCACATCATACATATGGTCGCAGGGCTCGTTTTCCTTGCCCAGCACAGTGATGTGATGGTAAGCACCATACATGGCGGGACGCATCAGGTTGGCAGCGCAGGCGTCCAGACCGATGTACTCCTTATAGATATGCTTTTCGTGGATGGCCGTTGCTACCAGAGCACCGTAGGGGCCGGTGGTAAAGCGGCCCATCTCGGTAAAGATCGCCACATCACCCATGCCGGCAGGCACCAGGATCTCCTCAAACTTTCTGCGCACGCCCTCACCGATGGCCATGATGTCATTTTCGGTCTGCTCCGGACGGTACGGGATGCCCACACCGCCGGACAGGTTGATATAACCGATGTGCACACCGGTGGCCTTCTGCACCCGGACAGCCAGCTGGAACAGGATACCTGCCAGCTCCGGGTAATACTCATCGGAAATGGTATTGGAAGCAAGGAAAGCGTGGATGCCGAAGTTCTTGGCACCCTTGGCGGCCAGCTTCTTGTAGCTTTCGATCATCTGCTCCTCGGTCATGCCGTACTTGGCATCGCCGGGCTTGTCCATGACCTGAAAGCCCTCTTCGCTCTCGCCCAGACTGAAGGTGCCGCCCGGGTTATAGCGGCAGAAGATGTTCTCCGGCACACCGGCGACACGCTCCAGAAATTCCACCATGGTGGCATCGTCCAGATTGATATAGGCACCCATCTCGTAGGCCTTCTTCATATCTTCCACGGGAGTCTGGTTGGAGGAGAACATGATTTCGCTGCCGGAGAAACCGCACACCTCGCTGAGCATCAGCTCAGTCAGGGACGAGCAGTCCACGCCGCAGCCCTCCTCCTTGAGGATCTGCAGGATGACAGGGTTCGGCAAAGCCTTGACGGCAAAATACTCCTTGAAGCCTTTGTTCCAGCTGAATGCCTTGTTGATGCGGCGGGCATTTTCACGGATGCCCTTCTCATCGTAGACATGGAACGGCGTGGGCACATCCTGAATGATCTCCTGTGCCATCGCCTCGGTCAGAAACGGTTTCTTTTCCATAGTAACATCCCTCTCATTTTATATACACGCGGCCGATTGCCGCAGTGACGTTGGTAGAAGCTCCTTCCGGCATCGCTGATGCGATGCCACCTCCCTCTTTGAGGGGGCTGTCTGCGCAGCAGACTGGGGGAGTTCACAGCTTCAGATTCTGGCGGGTAGGGGTGAAGGTGGGGATCATCTTTGCCAGCTGCTGCACCACACCCTCATCGTTGTGCTGGGCGGCTTTGGCAAGCTCCTGCAGCTGCCCATAGAACTCGGCAAGGTCAATGCTGCGGGGCGAGGCCACAAAGATCTTGTTATGCTGGGTGCGGCGCATCTTGTCCTGCTCCTCGTCCATCATCAGCTCTTCATAGAGCTTCTCGCCCGGACGCAGACCTACGATCTTGATCTCCATATTCACGCCCGGCTCATAGCCGTAAAAGCGGATAAGCTGCTTTGCCAGATCCATGATCTTGACCGGCTCGCCCATGTCCAGCACATAGATATTGCCGCTTTCGGCCAGCGCACCGGCCTGCAGCACCAGCTGGGCCGCTTCCGGAATGGTCATAAAGTAGCGCTCAATGTTGGGGTCTGTCAGGGTGACAGGCCCACCTTTTTTGATCTGGGCCTCAAACAGCGGAATGACGCTGCCGTGGCTGCCCAGCACATTGCCAAAACGCACAGCCACACACTTCATATCCGTGTTGCCCGCAAAGGTCTGGATGAGCATTTCGCAGATGCGCTTGGTACAGCCCATCACACTGGTGGGGTTCACAGCCTTATCGGTGGAAAGCTGCACGAACCGCTCCACGTCGTGCTCGCTGGCGCTCACCAGAAGGTTCTTGGTTCCCAGAACATTATTCTTCACGGCCTCGGCAGGGCTCACCTCCATGAGCGGCACATGCTTGTGAGCCGCCGCGTGGAACACCACCGTGGGGTGATAGGTCTCAAACACCTCGTCCAGCCGTTTTTTGTCCCGGATGGAACCCACCAGCACCGTTACCGGGATATCCCGGCCGTACTTCTGCTGCAGCTCCATCAAAAGCTCATAGGCGCAGTTCTCGTAGATATCAAAAATAAGCAGCTTGCCGGGCTTGAAGCGCATCACCTGACGGCACAGCTCGCTGCCGATGGAGCCGCCGCCGCCCGTGACCAGAACAGTCTTGCCGGTAAGGTAGCCGGAGATCTGGTCCGTATCCAGCGTCACCTCATCGCGGGAAAGGAAATCCGCCGGGTTCAGCTCGCGGAAGGCTCCCTGCTGGGGTGCGCCGCTGCCCACCAGCTGCGGGTCGCTGAGCAGCTGCACCGCACAATGGGTGCTGACACACAGGTCGATGACATGGTTCAGTTTGCTGCCCTTCAGGGTGGGGATGGCAATGATGATGCTGTGGATGCCGTAGCGATTGCACAGCTCCGGGATATCCTCCAGCGTGCCCTTCACCGGCACCCCGTGGATGGTCTGGTTGAGTTTTGTGGGATCATCGTCCACCGCCACCACCGCGTGACCATATTCCTTATTGGATTTGCACACGTTGATGGCCCATGCACCGGCTTCGCCTGCACCTACGATCATCACCGGGCGGTTGGGGTCCTTGCTGGCAGCGCCGCGCAGCTTTTCGCCCAGCGGATGGTTCAGGAACAGCCGCCATGCCAGACGGCTGCCGCCCACCAGCAGCAGGATGAGCACCGCCGCCATGCAGTTGGCCGAGTTGAACAGCACACCGTGGATGCACCGCCGGTTGACCACATACACGATGCCGGTGGGCACCGCCACTATGACCGCAAGGCGCAGCAGATCGCGCTCGCCCGCGTACTTCCACAGCACCGAGTACAGCCCGCCCAGCAAAAAGCTGGCCACATACACCGCCACGATCCAGGGCAGGTTATGGTACAGGATGGCAAGGTTGTGGGGCCACCAGGCGGCTTCCACCGCACCGTCGGCCCGCAGCAGCAGTGCAAAATAAAAACTGAACGCCACGATGGCGGCATCCAGTGCCGCCAGCACAGCGCGGCGCAGGTAGACCCGCGCTCTGGTCTCTTTGGGTTTCTCGTTCACGAAAGGTTCCTCTTTTGTTCCGGGGAGCGGGCAGTGCCCGCCGCCATTTTGCAGGCCGCGGCAATCCCGGCGGCCTTATCCTATATATTATACACAGAATGCGGTGCTCTGTCCAGAAATTTGTGGAGAGGGAACTCCCCGCAAAATGCAATTCCGGTATCCGATGCAATTTACCGGAACGGCCCCTCCCGTGAAAATGCGTTTGGAGCGCTCCGCAGAGCGCGACAAACGCGAACAAAAAATAATTCTTCCGCTGCGATTGCCAGAGCGAAGCGGAGGCAATTCTAAATCGTCTTTTCCCACGCAGAGGGCGGTCGCGTAGGGCAGGTCTGATGCCTTTTGCAAGATGCATCGCCGCCGGGGTCGCTCCGCTGGGCCAGAGGGTGAGAGGGGTGTTTCGACTCCCCCCTCT
>ERZ779885.2276-NODE-2276-length-17865-cov-2.859798_pt1 | contig 17865 bp, 10 predicted proteins | sample MGYA00511554_ERZ779885 | MGnify/ENA primary metagenome ERZ779885 (study PRJEB29588, sample SAMEA2160998) | human gut metagenome | biome: human gut; feature: human-associated habitat; material: faeces | place: Denmark | collected 2008/2010 ... | reverse complement strand
TTTTGCCACCAGATAATTATTAACTTAACAAATAATCCATGTATTATGAAAACAATTCTTAGCGCATTGGGACTTTCGCTTCTGATCTTTACGAGTTGCGGTGGACAAAAAAAGGTTGAAGTCGATTTTATTCAGGACAACATCGACAACGCAGTAGCACAAAACACAATTCAGACAGACATTATCGAGAAATCCGGTAAAATTCTGAATCCAAGAACCATCAATGCAGATGGTAGTATCTCCTATATACCTATTGATGACTGGTGCTCCGGTTTCTTTCCGGGCAGCATGTGGCTGACTTACAATCTGACAGGGGATAAAAAGTGGTTGCCTTTGGCAGAAAAATACACAGAAGCCCTCGATTCTGTGAAATATCTGAAGTGGCATCATGATGTCGGCTTTATGATCGGGTGCAGTTATCTTAACGGTTACCGTTTTGCAGATAAAAAAGAATATAAAGATGTGATTGTAGAAGCCGCAAAATCATTGTCTACCCGTTTCCGTCCGGGAGCAGGCGTTATCCAGTCATGGGATGCCGATAAAGGCTGGCAGGGAACACGCGGATGGAAATGTCCGGTGATTATCGATAATATGATGAATCTGGAATTGCTGTTTGAAGCTACGGCTTTTTCCGGTGACTCTACCTTTTACAATATAGCAGTGAAACATGCGGATACAACGATGGCTCACCACTTCCGTCCGGACAACAGTTGCTATCATGTGGTAGACTACGATCCCGAAACAGGAGAAGTGCGTAAGAGACAAACAGCACAAGGATATGCGGACGAATCATCATGGGCTCGCGGACAGGCTTGGGCATTATACGGTTATACCACTTGCTATCGCTATACAAAAGACAAGAAGTATCTCGATCAGGCACAGAAGGTGTATAACTTCATCTTTACCAATAAGAACCTGCCGGAAGACCTCGTTCCTTACTGGGATTACGATGCTCCGAACATTCCGAACGAACCTCGTGACGCTTCGGCAGCCGCCTGTACGGCCTCTGCTCTGTACGAACTCGACGGTTATCTGCCGGGCAATCACTATAAGGAAACTGCTGATAAGATTATGGAAAGCCTCGGCTCACCGGCTTATCGCGCCAAAGTGGGTACGAATGGAAACTTTATATTGATGCACTCTGTGGGCAGTATCCCTCACGGCCAGGAAATAGATGTGCCTTTGAACTACGCTGACTATTACTTCCTGGAAGGATTGATGCGCAAAAGAGACCTGGAAAAGAAGTAAGAACTGCCTTGCTTGTACTTTAGCCGGATATGTGCATATATTAGTCTCTTCCGGTACATTAACTGTTATTCTTTATATCATGATAAACAAATCAGTAAACTTATTGATGGGAGGCTTGACCCTCTTTGCAGCGCAAGGCTGTAAAGCCCCCAAACAGGTGGCAGAGCAAGCGGAACATCCAAACATCATCTATGTATTTCCTGATCAGTATCGCAATCAGGCAATGGGCTTTTGGAACCAGGAAGGTTTCAGAGATAAAGTAAACTTCCGGGGAGACCCCGTGCATACTCCTAACATAGATACTTTCGCACGTGAATCTATGGTGCTGACTTCCGCTCAAAGCAACTGTCCGCTGAGCAGCCCTCATCGTGGAATGTTGCTGACCGGTATGTATCCGAATCGCAGTGGTGTACCTTTGAACTGTAACTCTACACGTCCTATCAGCTCTTTGCGTGACGATGCGGAGTGCATAGGCGACGTATTCAGCAAGGCCGGTTATGATTGTGCTTATTTCGGTAAACTTCACGCTGACTTCCCGACCCCGAATGATCCGGAGAATCCGGGACAATATGTAGAAACACAGCGTCCGGTGTGGGACGCTTATACGCCGAAAGAGCAGCGCCACGGTTTCAACTATTGGTATTCGTACGGCACGTTTGACGAACATAAGAACCCGCATTATTGGGATACGGACGGCAAGAGGCATGATCCGAAAGAATGGTCACCGCTCCATGAGTCGGGCAAAGTTGTTTCTTATCTCAAGAATGAAGGAAACGTGCGTGATACGAAGAAGCCATTCTTCATCATGGTGGGAATGACCCCGCCGCATAGCCCATACCGTTCGCTGAACGATTGTGAAGAACAGGACTTCAATCTTTATAAAGATCAACCGCTGGACAGTCTGCTGATTCGCCCAAACGTAGATCTGAATATGAAAAAAGCGGAATCCGTCCGTTACTACTTTGCTTCTGTGACCGGAGTAGACCGTGCTTTCGGACAGATTTTGGAAGCACTGAAACAATTGGGATTGGATAAAAATACAGTAGTCATCTTTGCTTCCGACCATGGCGAAACAATGTGCAGCCAGCGAACGGACGACCCTAAGAACTCTCCCTATTCCGAATCTATGAATATTCCGTTCCTGGTTCGTTTCCCCGGTAAGATTCAGCCCCGGGTAGATGATTTGTTGCTTTCTGCTCCCGACATTATGCCTACCGTACTCGGCTTGTGCGGTCTGGGGGATTCGATTCCTTCCGAGGTGCAGGGACGCAACTTCGCACCTTTTTTCTTCGATGAAAAGGCGGAAATTGTTCGTCCGGCAGGTGCGTTGTATATTCAGAATCTGGATGGAGAGAAAGATAAGGATGGATTGGTGCAATCTTATTTCCCCTCTTCGCGCGGCATTAAGACGGCTCGCTATACATTGGCTCTGTATATCGACCGGGAGACGAAACAGCTAAAGAAAAGTCTACTGTTTGATGACGTAAACGACCCTTATCAGCTGAATAATCTGCCTTTGGATGAAAATAAGGAAGTTGTGGAGCAACTTTATCGTGAAATGGGAGCAATGCTGAAAGAAATCGACGATCCGTGGTATACGGAAAAGATTCTTTCGGACCGTATACCTTACTGATACCGTATACTAATACGGTTTGTATGACACCCGGGTCTCATACATACCGACACCCGGATCTCATACATGCTGACACCCGGGTGTCGTGCATCCTGACACCCGGGTGTGGTAAGAACTGCCTTTAAACAATTAATGATCATGAAAGCTGTTTGTTTTATATTTCTGTTCTTGTTTTGTTCTTTGTCCTCTTATGCGCAGGTCATAGGGTTTGAAGAAAAGGTTCCCGAGACGTTCAAAGTTTCGGGGAAAGGTGAAGTGAAACTTTCTTCTCTTTTCTATAAAGAGGGAGAAAGCAGTCTGGAATGGGATTTCCAACCTGCCTCGACACTGGACGTTCAGATAGAACCTTTATCGCTGAATGCCAAAAAGGAACAGCAATTTGGTATTACCCTGTGGATATATAACGAGAAACCCCAACAGGACTCTATCCGTTTTGAGTTTCTAAATAAGGCGGGTGAAGTCTCTTATTGGTTCACGTATCATCTGCAAGCGGCAGGCTGGCGGGCTTGCTGGATATCTTTCGCCTACATGAACGGTGATAAGAAAGATAAAAATATTGTTTCTTATCGTCTGGTTGCTCCCGACCGTAAAGGGCGCATCTTGCTGGATCGCCTGACCTTTCCGGAAAAGAAGATGAACCTGCGCACGACACCGGACCAACAACTGCCAGCTAACAACGGTCTTTCCAATCGTGACCTCTGGCATTGGTGTCTTGTATGGAAGTGGGAACAGCAGTCTTATGATGTCCCCTTGCTTTCTAAACTGACAACTCGGCAAAAGAAGGACTTGAAAACAATCGAACAACGCCTGACTGAATTTCTCGATGTGAAGAAAGCTCCCCAAGGACAGATCAACGCTGCAAGGAAAACTTTTGAAAGAGCTGCCATTGCTCCCTCCGCAGCCGGGACCGGCTTTACCGGAACTCCTGTTGTAGCACCGGACGAGCAAGACAAGAAGAAAGGAGAGATGTCATGGAATGATATCGAAACGATGCTTGCCGGCTTTGCATACGATGCCTTCTACAATCAGAATGAGACATCGAAGAAGAACTATTTTACCGTATTCGACTATGCAATGGATCAGGGATTCGCTTTTGGTAGCGGCATGGGGACGAATCATCATTACGGCTATCAGGTACGTAAAATATATACTACCGCCTGGCTCATGCGGGACGCGATTTATAAACATCCTCACCGGGATGCCTATCTATCCACTTTACGTTTCTGGGCTGCTTTACAGGAGACCCGTCAACCGTGTCCGCCGGAGCGGGATGAATTACTGGATTCATGGCATACGCTCTTGATGGCAAAGTTTATCTCCGCCATGATGTTCCCCGATGCAAGGGAACAGGAACAGGCTTTGAATGGTTTGTCGCGCTGGTTGTCTTCATCGCTGAATTATACTCCAGGCACTCTCGGCGGTATCAAAGTAGATGGAACGACCTTTCATCACGGAGGTTTCTATCCCGGCTATACAACCGGAGTACTGGCTACCATCGGCCAATTTATCGCTCTCACCAGCGGGACCGGATTTGAACTGACGGAAGAGGCACGTCAACATATCAAGTCTGCCTTTCTCGCCATGCGCAATTATTGTAACCTTTACGAATGGGGGACAGGCATTAGCGGTCGCCATCCTTTTGGCGGAAAGATGGGAAGCGATGATATAGAAGCATTTGCCAATATTGCATTGTCAGGAGACTTGTCCGGTCAGGGAAATACATTCGATCATGGACTGGCCGCCGATTATTTGCGTCTGATACGTGATCGGAATACAAGGAATGCACATTTCTTCAGAAAAGAAGGTATTCAGCCTGCACAGGCTCCCCACGGTTTTTTTGTTTATAACTATGGATCGGCAGGTATTTTCCGCCGTGCAGACTGGATGGTGACACTGAAAGGATATACCACAGATGTATGGGGTGCTGAAATCTATGCGAAAGATAATCGTTACGGACGTTATCAAAGCTACGGATCGGTACAGATTATGGGAAAAGGAAATCCCGTCTCCCGTGCCGGAAGTGGTTTTGTACAGGAAGGATGGGACTGGAACCGTCTGCCCGGTACGACTACCATTCATCTTCCTTTTGAACTCTTGGACAGTCCCCTGAAAGGTACGACGATGGCACGGTCTACGGAAAACTTTTCCGGAAGCAGCTCTTTAGGCGGCATGAACGGAATGTTTGCAATGAAACTGACGGAACATGATTATGAGAACTTTACTCCTGACTTTATAGCCCGTAAATCCGTCTTCTGTTTTGATAACCGGATGATCTGCCTCGGAACAGGCATCACGAACAGCAATGCTGACTATCCTACGGAGACCACTCTCTTCCAGACGAAATTTAACGGCAAAGAGCAGAAGACAGGTAAGGATAACTATTGGTTGCACGATGGCTATGATAATTATTATCATGTAGTTGATGGAACCCTTCGTTCACAGATAGCCGAACAGGAGTCGCGTCATGAGAAAACCCGCGAAAAGACTAAAGGAACATTCTCTTCTGCCTGGATTGAACATGGCAACGCCCCGAAGAATGCTACTTATGAATATATGGTACTGATTCAGCCTTCAGCTTCGGATTTGGATGAACTGAAGAAAACGCCTGCATACGAAGTATGGCAACGTGATCAGACTGCGCATATTGTCTATGACAGGAAAACGGGTATAACCGGATATGCTGTTTTTGAAGATTACCGGTCTGCTGACGATAAGCTGGTGGTTGCTTCCATTTCTGCGGAAACGATGGTCATGTATGCGGCAGAGGGAAAAAAGGCGATTCGTCTCAGCGTCTGTGACCCAAATTTGAATATTGCGGAAAAGACGTATACGACAAAAGAACCGAGCCGCCCTGTTCGTAAAATAATAGAGCTGAAAGGCCGCTGGAGTTTCTTGGAGACACCGGCGAATGTAAGGCTTGAATATAAAGGTGCCCATACGATACTGGATGTAACTTGTCAGCATGGACAACCGGTGGAAATGATTCTTGAAAATAAATGAAGAGATAATTTAAATAGGTATTGATGTTTGTGTTTCTATGAAAGAAAGAGGGTCGGTTCAGCGAAGAATCGACCCTCAGTTTTATATGCGGTTAATGAGACAGTTTGCTAGGGAGAACTTGAATTACTTGTTTAATCTCCATTCGAAACCATCTTTTGTATCTTTCACTTCAAATCCGAGTGCAGTCAATGTATTACGGATTTCGTCGGAAGTAGCCCAGTCTTTGTTGGCTTTTGCTTTCATGCGTTGTTCAAGAAGCATATCAACGACTTTGCCATAAGCGGCTTCGCGACCGTCGGAAGAACCTTTCTCTTCTTTCAGCCCCATGATGTCGAAGCAGAACAGGTGGAAAGTTTCTTTCAGGTCTTTCAGATCTTCTGCGGAGATCGTTGCATTTCCTGCGTTGATATTATTGATGATGCGGGCACCTTCGAAAAGCTGTGCGATGACAATAGGAGTATTCAAGTCGTCATTCATAGCTTCGTAGCATTTAGCACGCAGCTCTTTCACGTTGATACCTTCCGAAGTTGTTGCGGCCGGAGTGATCTTGTCGAGTCCTTCGATTGCTTCTATCAAACGTTGCAGCCCTTTTTCCGAAGCTTGCAATGCTTCGTTACTGAAGTCTACAGTGCTGCGATAGTGAGCTTGCAGGATGAAGAAACGGATGGTCATCGGAGTGTAGGCTTGTGCCAGCAACTTGTGAGTACCGTTGAAGAATTCATCCAGCGTGATGAAGTTGCCGAGTGATTTACCCATCTTCGTACCGTTGATGGTAATCATGTTGTTGTGCATCCAGTAGTGAACCATGTCATCGCCTTGCGAAGCTACCGACTGTGCGATCTCACATTCATGATGCGGGAAGATCAGGTCCATTCCTCCTCCGTGAATATCGAAGTGCTCGCCCAGATACTTGCGTCCCATGGCGGTACATTCGGCATGCCATCCGGGGAAACCGTCGCTCCATGGCGAAGGCCAGCGCATAATGTGTTCCGGCTGCGCTTTTTTCCAGAGGGCGAAGTCGGCGGGATTACGTTTTTCGCTTTGTCCGTCGAGGTCGCGGGTGGTATTCAGTACGTCGTCGAGGTTGCGGCCGGAGAGTTTGCCGTAATGATAGTCCTTATTATATTTAGCTACGTCAAAGTAGACGGAACCTTCGCTTTCGTAAGCGTATCCGGCGTCCAGAATCTTCTGTACGAGCTGGATTTGTTCGATAATGTGACCCGAAGCGTGCGGCTCGATGCTGGGAGAAAGTACATTCAGTGCTTCCATTGCCTTATGATAGCGGTTCAGGTAATACTGAACGACTTCCATAGGCTCCAATTCTTCGAGACGGGCTTTCTTGGCAATCTTATCTTCTCCTTCGTCGGCATCGTGTTCTAGATGACCGACATCGGTAATATTGCGTACATAGCGTACTTTATATCCTAAATGAGTCAGATAACGGAAGAGTACGTCAAATGTGATGGCGGGACGGGCATGTCCCAAGTGAGCATCACCGTATACTGTCGGTCCGCATACATACATGCCTACATGCGGTGCGTGAAGCGGTACGAACAATTCTTTCTTTCTATCTAACGTGTTGTAAATGGTAAGTTGATGTTCCATAACATTTTATATTTGTTCTATTGGAAGTGCAAAGTTAGAATAAATAATTGATTTCAACTTAACTTGCAAGGGATTTTGTCTGATCTGCTGAAGGAAGAATGCTTTATAGGACGTTGAAGATTCTCTCTATCGCTTCCGCAACCCCATCTTCGTCATTAGTCAGTGTAATGTAGTCGGCAGCCTTCTTCACAGGCTCCTGCGCGTTGCCCATCGCTATGCCCATACCAGCGAATTTGATCATCGACAGGTCATTGTAGCCATCGCCTATAGCTATCACTTCCTCGCGTGTCATTCCTATATTTTCCAACAGGACGCTGAGGGATAAAGCCTTGTCGATACCTTGCGGAACCAACTCCAGGAAATAAGGTTCCGAACGGAAGACATTGATCTTTCCTTGCAGGCGGATGCAAAGCTCGGATTCTACAGGAATCAGCTTGCCGGCATCCCCGACGATGAGGCACTTGGCTACCGGGAGGGTGATGTCAGTCAGGAAGTCGTTTGTTTCCCGTATCGCCATTTTATTGAGAAAGGCTTCTTTTTGTACGTACGGATCTTGTGAGTTTTCGGTCACTATTTCTGCTCCGTCGTAAGTCAGTATGCTTAGATGATTGGTGCGGGCACATTCGTAGAGTACTGGAACGACTTCGTTGGGCAGTACATTCTCGTACATCATTTCTTTGGTTTCCCAGTTGATGATCTCTCCACCGTTATAGGACAGGATAAATCCGCCGAACTCATTCATGCGTAACTCGTTGGCGAGCGGTACAATGCCGTAAGTCGGTCGCCCTGATGCAAGTACCAGACGGATACCTTGTTCTTGTATGCGTATCAGCGTTTCCCGGTTGCGGGAAGAGATTTCCTTTTTAGAATTGGTGAGTGTGCCGTCGAGGTCGAGCACTATGAGTTTGTATTTCATGTCGCATTGTTTTGGGTTGCAAAGATAGGAGAAAATGGATGACTACAAAGTGCGTGGTAATTAAAATATGCTTAGATTATGCACTTTTATGGTGCAATAGTGAGATGTTTGATTGTTATTTCAGCAAATCCGCCCACTGCTCATTGCTCAGTGCAGGCAGTGCCTCACTATCCGTAATAAATGTTTCTGCCAGCCTCCTCTTGTCCTCCTGTAGTTGGAGAATCTTTTCTTCGATACTGTTCTGAGTAATAAAACGATAGGCGATAACCTGTTTATCCTGACCGATACGATGTGCACGGGCGATGGCTTGTGACTCGGCAGCAGGATTCCACCAAGGATCAATGATAAATACATAATCGGCTTGTGTAAGGTTAAGACCGACTCCTCCTGCTTTCAAAGAAATAAGGAATGCCTGCACATCCTTTTGCTCGGTGAAATGGGCGATTTCGGAAGGTCGGTTGTTGGTGGAACCGGTCAGCAGAGCATACTTCCAGCCCCGTTGGCGGAATACCTCGGCAAGTATCTCCAGATGCCGGACAAAGGAAGAAAAAATAAGTACCTTATGTCCTTCACTTCTTAGTGTGTCAAAGGTATCGATGATTTGTTCCGTTTTTCCCGATATCCCGTCGAAGTCAGGAAAGATAAGCTGCGGATGGCAAGCCAGTTGACGGAGACGCAGGATACCGTTCAGGATGCTGAACATATGGTATCTGTCTCTGTTTTCGGGTTGCTGGAGTAATATGTTGCGGAGGCTGTTTTTCTCCTGTTCGTAGCTCTCACTCTGCTTTTCGGACATGGCGCAATAGATCGTTTCTTCGGTAAGCGGGGGAAGTTCCGGCGCTACCTCGCTTTTGCTTCTGCGAAGGATAAACGGAGCGATGATCTGTTGCAGCCTTTTCTCCATACGGACGTTTCCTTGCCGGATCGGAATGATAAATTGCTTATGAAAAGCGCTTTCTTCTCCTAGCAGGTCCGGTTGCAGAAAACGGAACTGTGCCCACAAATCTTTGAGAGAGTTCTCGATAGGCGTGCCGGTAAGTGCAATCCGATGCTTGCCCTGCAACTGGATGACCGAACGGAAAGTAAGGGAATCATTGTTCTTGATATTCTGACTCTCATCAAGTACGATGTATTCGAATGTGTAGGAGCGGAGAATATCAATGTTATTCCTCATCATCCCATAAGTCGTGAATATCAGATGGAAATGATTGAAGAACTTCTCCGGATGTCCTTTGGGAAACGCGGTGTTGCTGTTATATTCCGCTATCGCAAGAGTCGTGAAGCGTTTAGCCTCTCTTCGCCAGTTGTGGAGCAGGGAGGTGGGGACAACGATCAGAGTGGCAGGCTTACGGGAGTTCTTTCCGTGTTCCTGTCTGTGACCATCTTCTTTCGGTCTGTTTTTCTCTCTGATTTCCCGTGCGTCCGGCAGCAGCTCATCTTCGGAGGAAAACGAGAATAAGGAGAATTGTCCTTCGGCATCTGCTCTCTGCTCTCTGACGGGAGGATTGTTGGCAGTACATTCCTTGCCTGGCTGACTGTCGGAAGCTGTGGTTTCTGTAAATACGGGCTTCATAGGAGCAGTGACCGCATCAGGAAAAAGCGGCTTGTATATATATTGCAACAGCGTTAGCGTCTGAAGCGTCTTTCCAAGTCCCATATCATCTGCCAGGCAGCCGCCGAATCCTTGCTTGTTCAGCTGCACCATCCATGAGAATCCCTTCTGCTGATAGGGTCGTAGTTCCGCATTCAGTCCCTGGGGAACAGGAACATTGCGTATCTCTCTCTTGAAAGGCAGGCTTTTAGGTCCGTTCTCTTCTAAAGCCGATTGTACGGCACCGACAAAGGTCGGTTTCAGACGAATCCCTGTCTCCGTCTGGGTGCCCAGTTCCAACAGGTTACCGTATTTGCTGAACCATTCTTCCGGTAAAAGAATCATGCGCCCGTCCGGTAACAGAAATTCTCTTTTCTCTTCAAGGATGTGCTTGCGGAAGCGTGAGAAAGGGATACGCAGATTGCCGATGACTACCGTGATATGTAGCTCAAACCAGTCGGGCTCATCATCACAACTCTGTTCGATGCGGATTTCGTCCAGACAGTAAGGAGTATTCCCCATGTTTCCTGTCAGCAGAAAAGACTGTTGGAGCATCTTCCGATATGTACTGATCCATTCGGTAATTGTCTTTTCGGGTGCATCGGGCGACAGCTTGAAATGAACGTCGCTGACTCGTTGCAAGCCGGAATCTGTTAACATCCGGAGCTTCTCTTCTTCGGCATCGCTATCCCGACGGAAAAAGAATATCTCGCCGAAATCGTTCCGGTAAATGATCTTCTTCATTTCGGTCACGGTGTCGGGAGTAAATGACTGGTCTCCATAACGGAAGCTAAGCCGCAACATCTGTTCGTCGTAAATGGTATCTTCAAGAGACAGGACAGCTTCGCAGGCATACGTCTCTTCAATGATATTCAGTCCCTGAGTCGTGATTTCATGATAGCGTGCTATCGGAATGACGATGTTATCAATGTATTTCTCGATTTGGGAGGCAGGGACGCTGATTTTCTTTTTCTTGGTAAAGGGCAGAATGCGTACGCTCTCAATATGCGGAAAGAAGTACAGCTCCATTCCCAGTAAAAGGGCAGACGGTGAGGAGGTCAGCACGATAACAGGCTTCTGCTCACTTAATGAGAGCGGCTGCCCGTAATAATAGCATTGCAACTGGTAGCGGAAATTGGTCTCATCGGCAAGAAACGTAAAACGGATTTCCACGTCATGAGGATGCACATGATAGGCATGATGCGCATATAGCAGTTTGCTTCCGACTTGTTTCTGATACAGAGGAAGATTATGATGGCGTATCAATGTCAGCATCTCCTGCATTTTTTTCTCGATGAATGGGCGGATATTATTCTTTACCCGCTCCGGATCTTCGGATAATTTGCGCAGAAAACGGGATACTGTTTTTTCGCGCGAATAGATTCCCATCAGATATTTCTCTGTATAATGAGAGGCGATGTCGATAGCTTGTTGCTCCGCCTCGTTCATCCGGCTGATTGCTTCGGGTGAAGCGTGAAAAGCCTGTTCAATGAGTTGGTATGTACCGTCGTCAGATTTCTCTGCCATATAAGGAATCAGCAGTGTGCCGAACGTCAGATGTTCGGTTAAAACGATGATAACTTGTCCGGTATTTGCTTTCTCTTCCATTCTCTTTAGGCTTTAACAAACAAAGATACGGGAAAATACTTAATTTTGCAGCATGATGGAAGAAAACAAACGAGTATTGTTAGGAATGAGCGGCGGTACGGACAGTTCCGTAGCTGCCATGCGATTGCTGGAAGCCGGATATGAGGTGACCGGAGTTACTTTCCGTTTCTATGAGTTGAACGACTCGACCGAATATCTGGAAGATGCCCGCCATCTGGCAGAGCGTTTGGGAATCCGTCATATCACGTATGATGCCCGCGAGATATTCCGCAAACAGATTATCGAATATTTTGTGCATGAATATATGGTGGGGCATACTCCTGTGCCCTGCACATTGTGCAATAACTATCTGAAATGGCCTCTTCTTTCCAAAATTGCCGATGAAATGGGGATTTTTTATATTGCTACAGGGCATTATGTCCGGAAAGTAAAGGTGGATGATACCTATTATATAACTTACGCTGCCGATTCGGACAAGGATCAGACCTTTTTCTTATGGGGACTCAAACAGGATATTCTTCGGAGAATGTTGCTTCCGATGGGAGATATTACCAAAGTGGAAGCACGTGCCTTTGCTGCTGAACGGGGATTTCAGAAAGTGGCGGTGAAAAGGGACAGTCTGGGCGTTTGCTTTTGCCCGATGGATTATCGAAGCTTTCTGAAAAAGTGGTTGGTCAGCAATTGTCAGCCACAGGTCAGCAATTGTCAGCCGCAGGTCAGCGTAGGTCAGCCCCAGGTCAGTGCAGGTCAGACTTGGTCAGCGGAGGTCAGACGTGGACGATTTGTCGATGAAAAGGGAGATTTTATAGCCTGGCACGAGGGTTATCCTTTTTATACCGTCGGACAACGGCGTGGCTTGGGCATTCATTTGAATCGTGCCGTCTTTGTGAAGGAAATTCGCCCGGAAAAGAATGAAGTAGTACTCGCTTCCCTACAGGCTTTGGAGAAAACGGAGATGTTACTTAAAGATTGGAATATTGTTAATCGGGAACGTTTGTTAGGGCATGCGGATATCATTGTGAAGATTCGCTATCGGAAACAGGAAAATCATTGTACTGTGACAGTTACACCGGATAATTTCCTGCATGTACAACTTCACGAACCGTTGACGGCAATCGCTTCCGGACAGGCTGCTGCCTTCTATAAAGATGGTTTGTTGCTGGGCGGTGGAATCATTGTGGAATAATCATCACTTCCCTCTATTAAGTTTGAAAAAGTAAAAAACATCTGCCATCTGCAACAAAATCGGATTATCTTGTTTGTTTTCAGTTACTTACAGCGTTGCAGATACCTGTTGCAGATGGGTTGCAGATACTTTATCTGCAACACCTAAAGTAGGCCGATAATCTTTATGCTTGCAACTGTAATGAGTATCTGCTGAGGAAATCACAGTTTCTAGGCTGGGAACTGGCGTTCCCAAGGCGGGACACTGGCGTTTCCGAGGCGAGATACTAGAGTTTCCAAGGCGGGATACTGGAATTTCTGACCGTGGATACTGGAGTTTCCTGTATAGGGAACGATTGGAAACTACTGACGATCTAAGGCGAATGTAACTGGAATTATAGTCAAAGCAAGTCGTTTCATGATTTGTTGCATACCGGAAAGATATTTGAAGCAACTTGTATTCTGCCAGCAAGCTGGTAATACAAAAAAAAGTCCCACAGTGCATATTATGTACACCGTAGGACACTTCCTGTCATATAATGATTTAATTTGTTCGGATAACTTTATTCATTGTTCAGCACCAGCATTGTTTCTATATACTCGCGTGTATTGCTTAATCTGGGCACTTTGTGCTGTCCACCTAATTTTCCCTTCCTTGCCAGCCAGTCATGGAACAATCCCGGACGCGCAACGATGACTTCCAGTGGTTGCAGAGCAATATCTTTCCAACGCTTCGCCTCATAGTCCGAATTTACTTCTTTCAATGTAGCATCAAGTATAGCGGCAAATTTCTCTACGGAATCCGGCATCTTGGCAAATTCTATCAGCCACTGATGACGGCATTTGGCATGTTCGTCCATAAATACCGGTGCTGCAGAGTATTCGCAAACCTGTGCTCCCGTCTCGGCACAAGCCTTGGCCAGGCCTTTTTCGGCATTATCTACAATCAGTTCTTCTCCAAAAGCATTGATGAAATGCTTCGTACGTCCTGTGATGACGAACTTATATGGGTTCTTGCTGGTAAACTTCACCGTATCACCGATCATGTATCGCCACAATCCGCAGGACGTAGAAATCACCATTGCGTAATTCTTGTTAAGTTCCACCTCTTCGAGGCAGTAAGCACGTGGATTTTCCTTATCAACTTCTTCCAGCGGAACGAACTCGTAGAAAATACCGTAGTCGATCATCAGCAACATGGCAGGGTCCGAAAGATCGTTCTGCGTACCAAAGTACCCTTCGGAAGCGTTGTAGGTCTCTACATAATGCATCATCTTTGAGTGAATCACCTGTTTGTACTGCTCACGATAAGGGGTGAAAGCCACTCCGCCGTGGAAGAATACTTCCAGATTCGGCCACACTTCCTCCAGAGTTTGTTTGCCGGTCTTTTCGAGAATACGCTTGATAAGTACCAGCATCCATGAGGGTACACCGGACAAACTGGTCACATTGACCGGAATAGTACTGTTGGCTATTGCTTCTATTTTGGTTTCCCATTCGCTCATCAAAGCGATTTTCTTGCTCGGCACACGAATGAAATTGATTAACGGATTGACGTTCTGAATCAGAATCGCCGACAAGTCTCCCACCAAACTATGGTTGGAGTTGAGGTTCGGACTATGGCTGCCTCCCAGAATCAACCCTTTTCCCGAGAAAAAGTGACTGTCCGGATTGATGCGGAAGTAGAGTGCCGCAGCATCTTTACCGCCTCTATAGTGAATGTCTTCCAGAGCTTCTTTGCTGACAGGCAGGAATTTGCTTTTATCATTGGTCGTTCCGGATGATTTGGCAAACCAGCGTATTTCCGATGGCCAAAGCAGATTCTGTTCCCCCGCCCGCAAGCGTTCTACATAAGGCTTTATTTCCTCATAAGTCTGTATTGGAAGGCGGTTTCTGAAATCCTCATAGCTACGGATGGAGGCGTAGTCGTACTTTTTTCCCCACTCTGTCTGTGCAGCTTGGTTCACTAAGCGACTCAGCACACGGTGCTGTATCTCACTAGCCTGACTAGCATAAAGGTCTATTTGTTTTAAACGGGAATCGAAAGTCTTACTAATAATCTTTGTAATATTCATTTCTGCTTTAACATAATAATGTTTAGTCGTGCAAAAGTAACCTTATTTATCTTTTTTTTCTATCTTTACGACGGAAATAATCGTTAAAATTTGGCGACTTTTCTTGAATCCCGAGTTTCTGACTAAAAAAAACGACAATGAGAATTGGAATCCTGACTTCCGGAGGAGACTGCCCCGGTATAAATGCCACTATCCGTGGCGTGTGCAAAACTGCCATCAATCACTATGGGATGGAAGTAATAGGAATTCATAGTGGTTTTCAAGGTTTGCTGACAAAAGACATCGAATCCTTTACTGATAAATCCTTATCCGGATTGTTGAACCAAGGGGGTACGATGTTGGGTACTTCGCGCGAGAAACCTTTTAAAAAAGGAGGCGTCGTCTCGGATGTCGACAAGCCGGCACTGATTCTTCAGAATATTCAGGAAATGGGACTGGATTGTGTCGTCTGCATCGGAGGAAACGGAACGCAGAAAACTGCCGCTAAATTTGCCGCAATGGGCGTCAACATCGTATCAGTCCCCAAAACCATTGATAATGATATTTGGGGAACGGATATTTCCTTTGGATTTGACTCCGCCGTGAGCATCGCTACGGATGCCATCGACCGCTTGCATTCTACCGCCAGTTCGCACAAAAGAGTGATGGTTATTGAAGTGATGGGGCATAAAGCCGGCTGGATTGCCCTGTATTCGGGCATGGCGGGTGGCGGCGACGTCATTCTTGTCCCCGAAATCCCTTACAACATCAAGAATATAGGAAATACAATCCTCGAAAGACTGAAAAAAGGTAAACCCTATTCTATCGTAGTGGTGGCAGAAGGCATCTTGACGGATGGTCGGAAACGTGCTGCGGAATACATCGCACAGGAAATAGAATATGAAACGGGTATCGAAACACGTGAAACCGTATTAGGATATATTCAGCGTGGTGGTTCGCCTACTCCTTTTGACCGTAATCTGTCTACCCGTATGGGAGGACACGCGACAGAATTGATTGCTAACGGGCAATTCGGGCGTATGATTGCTTTAAAAGGAGATGACATTTCATCCATCCCTCTTGAAGAAGTGGCCGGTAAATTGAAGTTGGTAACTGAAGATCACGATTTAGTAATGCAAGGCCGCCGTATGGGGATTTGTTTCGGTTAACTTATAATTTACTCTTTTATCGTTAGGATAGTAGTTGGAGGCATCATGCCTTTTCAGTTTCTGTTGCTTCGATCTCATTAACAGTCGTTTCGACTTCATTTGCAGCCGTTTCCACTTCCGGTGTTTTGGTCTCCAAGGTATCCGGTTCCATGGCTTCCGACTCAGTCAATTCGGGCTCGACCAATTCTGTGTCCACTTCTGACGGAATCGAATGCTGCAACTTTGCTTCATTGACTGTATCCATAAATGTCTGGTCTTTCACCTTCTTGATAGCCATTTGTGCGGCATTCTGCTGAGACTCCTTTTTAGAGTATCCGGTTCCTTTCCCGGCCGAAATACCTTCTATGCGGATTTCGGTATGAAACATGGGGTTATAATCTTCATCAAGGAATTGCTCGATAAGTTCAAATGAAACCTCAACTTTGCTTTTTTGGCTCCATTCAATCAGCTTTGATTTGAAGTTGACCTCTTTGCGCGACATCTTGTCGAGGTCAATGTAATTCTTGAATATCTTTTCTTCCATGAACCGCTTGCAGCGCTCGTAGCCCTGATCCAAATAGATGGCACCGATAAATGCTTCGAAAGCATTTCCGTACATATAACTATTGTGCGAGGAAGAACGGGTGGAATATTTTACCAGCTTGTCCAGGCCTATTTCTACTGCCAACTTATTCAGAGTTTCCCGTTGCACGATTTTGGAACGTGTATTTGTGAGAAAACCTTCGCGACGGCCTTCGAAATGCTTATAGACAATATCTCCCACGATGGCGTCAAGAATGGCGTCACCCAGGAACTCCAGTCGTTCATTATTCAAAGGGCGTCCCTTTTCAGAGCGGATGGAGGTGGATTTGTGCAACAAAGCCTGTTGGTAGAGCTGAATGTTGCGGGGATAGAACCCCAGAATCTTATAAAAACAAAAATAAGACTCTTTGTCCTTACGGAATAAGAGCCTTATTTTGTCTATTTGATTACGTAACACGACTGATTATTCTGCGTATTTCTTAAAAATAACACATGCATTATGACCGCCAAATCCAAATGTATTGGACAGAGCTACGTTCACTTCGCGTTTTTGAGCTTTGTTGAACGTAAGGTTAAGGTCATAGTCGATGTTTTCGTCGTTATCACCCTCTTCGTGGTTGATAGTCGGAGGTACGATGCCATTCTTGATCGCAAGAATACTTGCGATGGCTTCTACCGCACCGGCGGCGCCCAGCAAGTGACCAGTCATGGATTTTGTTGAACTGATGTTCAATTCAAATGCATGTTGACCAAATACTTCTTTAATAGCTTTAGCTTCCGATATATCACCTACAGGAGTAGAAGTACCGTGTACATTGATATAATCTACTTCCTCGGGGCTCATCTCGGCATCTTCCAACGCATTTCTCATCACTAACTTGGCTCCAAGTCCTTCCGGATGAGAAGCGGTCAGATGGTGAGCGTCGGCAGACATTCCTACACCGGCAACTTCTGCATAAATCTTAGCACCACGTGCTTTGGCGTGTTCCAGCTCTTCAAGAACCAGACAACCACCACCTTCACCCATCACGAAACCGTCACGGCTTGCGCTGAAAGGACGAGATGCAGTTGTAGGAGATTCATTGCGTGTTGATAATGCGTGCATAGCATTGAAACCGCCTACACCGCCAACGGTGATTGCAGCTTCCGAACCACCACTCACAATAACGTTAGCCTTGCCCAGACGAATCAGGTTGAAGGCGTCAGCAATAGCGTTCGTGGAAGTAGCGCATGCAGAACAAGTTGCATAGTTGGGACCGTGAAAACCATACATAATAGAAATCTGTCCGGCTGCAATATCCGAAATCATCTTGGGGATGAAGAACGGATTGAACTTAGGACCGTTTTCTTTACCG
>ERZ779885.2274-NODE-2274-length-17875-cov-4.347250_pt1 | contig 17875 bp, 12 predicted proteins | sample MGYA00511554_ERZ779885 | MGnify/ENA primary metagenome ERZ779885 (study PRJEB29588, sample SAMEA2160998) | human gut metagenome | biome: human gut; feature: human-associated habitat; material: faeces | place: Denmark | collected 2008/2010 ... | reverse complement strand
CGACCTATAATTGGTTTAATCTTATTCGGATAATAAATCGTTTCATGCTTGATGGTCGAAAGACAATTATCAAGTACCATATTCTGTACATGTAACATACTGTCCTCCCAAGACGCCCGTTGCGTTTCCTCATGCGCCGACTCAATATCACGATATTTCGTTGCCAGTTTCACCACAGCGTTAAATACGACAATAGCTACATAACGTGCCACCAGTTCGAAAAGCAAACAGTCAGTTTCCTGTTCCGTCCCTTCTCTTCGTTCCAAATAAAGCACACCGACACATTGGTGTTCACCTCCCGCTTCTACCATGAGAGGTATTGCCTGACGATGTTGCTCGGAAATATATTCTCTTGAATCAAAACATAGCTGCACCATTTCCGGCATTTCCTGTCCGGGACTCGAAGCATATTCCAACAGATGTGTCGTTTCATTATAAACGGCAATCCCCATCCGGTCAATCGTCAACAACTCATTTACCGAGCCGAATGCTTCATCTACGATACGTTGCGGAATCTCTTTGAGCGTACTTTCTTCCCTTTGGAGCGCTTCTGCATTTTCCTGCTCCTGCGGTCGAATCAGGGAAGCAGCAAATACTTTCTGATTAATTTCAAGTACCTGTTCCAAACTCAAACGATTTTGTATCCGCTTCCTCAAATACAAAAGATAATATCCTACCAAAGAAACAATCAACAAAACGAAACTTATAGCGAAGAGAAAAGTTCGTCCCGACCTCAACGGAAGAAAAAAGTATTCGACCAATCGGTCGGCGAATATGTCGACTTTGAAGAGATAAAAGACAAATAGTTTTTAAAAACAAAAGGCTTCTTGGAAATAAGAAGCCTTTGTTTTTTGTCATCGATCTCCGACTAAAAAGGGAACAACAACGGTAAAACGAATATCATGACGATACCGATAACAAGTTGTAAGGGCAATCCCACTTTGACATAATCCATAAATGTATATTTACCGGCCGACATAACCAATGCATTGGGCGGTGTAGAGAATGGAGAAGCGAAACACATGCTCGCCGCTACGGTTACGGCAAAAAGATAAGGATAGGGACTCACACCCAAACTGACGGCCGACTGCATGGCAATGGGAGCCAAAAGCACCGCCGTAGCCGTATTACTGATAAACATCGTCATCAATGACGTCGTAAAATAAATACCGGCCAGCAATGCCAACGGGCCGTACTCTCCAAGTCCCGAAACGAGCGCCATAGATATTCCGGACGAAGCCCCGGTTTTCTCCAAAGCCAACGACATCGGCATCATGGCGGCAATCAATACGATGCTTTCCCAATTTATCGTACGATAGGCATCTTCGACATTTCGCAAGCACCCGGTAAATACCATCAATACAGCCGCAATAATAACCGCCATCACCGCCGGAACCCAATCGAAAATCATCGCCAATATCATAAGCAACATAATACCGGCAGCGACAGGCGCCTTGCGATCGATCGTTACTTTGGCAACCTGCTCGATAGGTTGTCCCAATACGACCCAATCGTTCTGCTCCCTGCTCATGCGGGCTATATCGCTCCACTCTCCCTGCACCAACAAGGCGTCCCCGCTATGCATACGGAAATCACGCAAGTCATGCACATAATAGGTATCGTTCCTCTGTATACCTAATATATTGATATTGAATTTTTCCCGGAAGCCGCAATCGCGCACCGCCACATTATGCAGCGATGAATTATGCAACAGCAAAACTTCTGCCACTCCCGTCTGATTCATCTTATCCGACTCGGACGTATTGTATATCGTATCGAGCTTCCACAAGGCATTATCTTCGACCATTTGGGAAACATGTTCGGCATCGCCCGACAGATAAAGTATATCGCCGCTTTGTATCACGGTATGCGGTCCGGCCGTTATATGATCGTAAATATTATTGAAAAAATGCCGGCGCGTAGAAATTTTACGCCGTATCTCCAAAATGCCGACACTGTATTTCTCCGAAATATCCAACTCTTGTAACATTTTCCCGCAATAAGTAGAATCGGCAGGTACCTGTACTCTGAAAAGGCGCTGTTCCAACTGATATTCCCGCAATAATTCCTCCATAGAAGGGTGAGACTTTTTTTCGTCTTCGGCCTGCCGTTTCTTCCGGGAAAGAATCCATTTCGACAACGGTATCAAAACGATAATACCGACCACGATACATACAACGCCCACCGGGGTAAAAGAGAAAAACGACAAGGGTTCCAACCCAGCGTCTACAATAGCTTCCTGAATGACCAAGTTCGGCGGCGTACCTATGAGCGTAAGCATACCCCCCATACTGCTGGCAAAGGCCAATGGCATGAGCAGACGCGAAGGAGACATATCGGCACTATTGGCCAAACTTACCACAATGGGCAACATCAAAGCTACCGTACCGGTATTACTCACAAATGCCCCGACAAAAGAGGTTACCAACATGACCAGTATGAAAAGAAGAAACTGGTTCTTCCCGGCCGTCTTCATGATTTTTCCGCTTACCATTTTGGCCAACCCCGTTTGGAAAATCGCACCTCCTACGACAAACAGGCCGACCATCATGATAACGACACTATTGGAAAATCCGCTCAAAGCCTCTGCCGGAGTAAGAATATCGAACAGTACCAAGAGGATCAACGAACACAAGGCTATCAGGTCGGACCGAATCTTTCCTATCATAAAAAAGATAGCCGACAATGCCAAAATAACAATAGTAACCAGCATCATATTCATCAAAATTAAATTATCAGACCATACAAAGATAACATTTCTAAAACCGAATTGGAAAAAGAAAAGTGCAATCTGATCCAGAAAAGAACTTTCCGACACAGATTACACCTTTTTATACAACACAAGCTACTTACTCGATAAACTATAAAATATAACGTTCAAAAAAACGATAAATCTCTTCGAGTGCTTCTTCTGCAAAAACATCGGGCAAATCGGGTATTTCCTCCTGCGTGCACGTTTCGCAATGCTGGAACATGTGGTTCAAGCCGGGTAAAGAAACGATCTCATAATGCTCGTTTCCTCCCATACGCAACAAAGAATCGGCCGTAGCCAGATTCGGGCCGGAGGGAACCATAATATCGCAATCTCCGTTGAGAGCCAATACAGGCACTCCGACTTTCGGGACATAATCGGCCGGATTATAATGCATCAACTGTCGATACCAAGGGGTATCGGCTGTCCGCAAATAACGGGCCAGATACATCTCCTCCCGCCCTTTCAGTCCGGTCATCTGCAATACCGTATCGTTTTGGGAAGAAACCCAAGCCATAAATTTCTCCCGGAGCGGAGCAGCCAACGGTTGTGAAAGCGGTATTTCGTAAACCCATGAGAAAAGAGTATGCAAGAAACGTTTATTGACACACCGCCACTCGTCGGAATATCCGGGATAAGCATCGATAATCGCATCGTTTTGTAAACGGAGGCTGGTCAACCCATCGGTAGAGAGTCCGGCCAACGTAACCACAAATGCAATATCGTCCGATTGCGCCGCAGCCATCATCGCTGCCGCTCCGCCTTCACTATGGCCCATCAACCCTATTTTCGACGGACGTATTCCGTTACGATGTTTCAGTACTTCGACCGCAGACAAGGCATCGGCCGCGAAATCGGCAGTCGTTGCCTCTTCATAACGTCCGGTAGATTTCCCTACACCACGATCATCGAGCCGCAATACGGCAATCCCTTTCCGAGTCAGGTAATCGGCTATACGGGCAAAAGGCCGGTGGCCCGTAAATGAAGCGTCCCGGTCCTGCTTGCCGGTTCCCGAAAGGATTACAACGGCCGGTACACGCTTCCGCCCGTAAGGCCGGGTGAGCGTACCCGCCAAAAGAATCGTATCATTGACCGGTACAGTGATCTCTTCTTCGATATAGGGATAAGGCGGAACGGGATTTTGCGACCAATAATGCGGCTGTAAGGTATCGACACGTACAAACCTCAAATCATAACTCTTGCCATAAAGGGAAACAACGGCATCGATTTGCTGTCGTGAAGATGCAAAACGTCCTTTGAAAACGATTTGTCCCCGATTGAACCGAAAATCGAGCGAATCGCCCGACAGACTCATCGAATCGCAAGCCGCTCTTTCTATCCAAAACTCCGGCAAGGTCAATGCAGTTCCCGACGTCGTATAATCGGTTTCCAAATAAAAACGGCGACTTCCCTGCTGTCCTTGCCAATTATCGGCCAATAAACGGAATGCAGGTATAACACAAAGAATAATTACTAAGATCTTTTTCATCGTTCTAAAAAAAGGGGAAGGAGAAAAACATCTCCTTCCCCACTCAAATTAAAGTCAAGGTTCAGGTATGAAAAAAATTATTTTATCACGACTTTCTGAGAGAAGGCATTTCCTTCGGCATCTACACCTTGCAGGAAATAATAACCCGATGCAAGCGACGACACGTTCACCGAACTGCACACAGGTGCGTCGAGAACCAAAACACCGGCGGCATTGTATATTTTAACAGAGGCCGGTGCCGAAAGATAAAGACAATCGACAGCAGGAGTCGGATAGGCTTTAACGGCAGCTGTCTCGACACCCGTCTGAGCTATCGAAGCTGTCCATTCGTTATTGAAGGGATTGGCGATGATTTCATTCGATTTCTCCGAAGTTCCAGTCGTGTAAACGACTTTTACAAAAAGGGTTACATCTACACCTTCGGGACCATCGAGACCTTCGGTCTCACATACCCAAGTAGGCAAATTGAGGGTAGCGGTAGTTTGGTCGGCAGCTACTTCTTGATAGCTATACTCCGAGTAATATACATAGTAAGACTTAATCGTCGATTCGGTAGCAGGAGCTTTCCAAGATACGGTAACAGGATAAACCTCCGAACCGTCGACAGTTGTTTTCTCTGCCATAGAAACCACAGTGAAATCGGTAGCCGGTTTCACACCTTCATCATTGAGCGTTATCGATTTATATTCCGAAATATTTTTCATCATATTGTCGACAACTCCCACTACGGCAAATTCGTGTGTACCGTTAAGCAGTACTTCGGTCGTATAAGTCGTCTCCGACAACAACTCCGACCACGCATTATCGATCAAAACATAATAACCGCTGACAGTCGATTCGGGAGCTTTCCATGTGAGGGTAATCACATTCTTAGCCGACTCGGTTATTTGCAAATCTTTCACGATATATTTGGCATCGTATGTGGTATAAGCATACTCTTCGACCGTTATATAGCGATCCCCGCGACTCATCATCGAACTTTCTTTTTTCACCAAATTACCGTTCTCGTAAGTATATTTCGATGGTCCTCCATTCTCGGTATATTCCCCAGAAGTGGAATTATAGAGATATGCCTGTGTAGAGGTCAATACACCCGCCTCATAAGTATATTCGGTTTTGCTGATGATATTGTAGTTCTCCCCCGAAAGCACTTTTTCAACCACAGTAGCGGGTGTCTTATCGGCATTGAACGTATATTCCCATTTACGATCGTCATACACCTGAGATCCATCTCCATTCATATTTTTACGATTACCGTAATATCCGTTTTGATAATCGGCATACTGCGTCATGCCGGTCGCTTCTCCCTCGGCATTGTAAGAAATTGTTTTCGTCAAATTATCGGCAGCATCATACTCATATACCGTCTTCGACGACAATGTCCCGTCCGAAGCATATTGTTTGGTTTCGGAAATCTTATTATCATCGCCATAAGTGTACACGGTGCGATTGTAAGATGTAAGTACCGTATTAAGGCGACCTTCTGCATCATACAAGCAAGTTTCAGACAATGATAAAGGTGGTATAACCACTCCGACTGAGTCGATATACATCGTAGAACTTTTGGTCGCATACCCTGTCGCCTCACCGACAGCTGCAGAAACATTGGCAGCAAAAGCTACCGCAGCAACCATGACAAACAGTTTTTTCATCTTTGCTAAATTTTAAGTTGAACAATATTAGTTTTTGTTTTTAAGATATTCTATGACAAAAGATATTTCGTCGACAAGGGCAGACGGACTCCCGTGATACCCCGTAGAACGGTAACGCAAATATCCGTCGCCGTCGACAATCAATTTCTGAGGTATACCCGAGAAATGGAAATCTTTGCAATAACGGGAATATACCACATCGTTCGACTTCGCACCTTGAGCCGTATTATCGAGAAGTACATTCATATTGAAACCTTTCGATTTCAAAAATTTACGTATTTCGGCTTTATAATCGGGATTGGTCTCCATCGTCGCGATAAAAAAGAATTCCACATTCTCATCATCGGCATACTTGTCGACAGCCATTTGCATTCCGGGGAAAGAGGCTTTGCAAGGAGCGCACCATGTGGCCCAGAAATCGAGTACAAGAATTTTCCCCTTCATTCGGGACAAATCCACCGTATTGCCGTCCAAATCTTTCATAGCAAACAACTCGATAGGAAGTTTTACGATATTCTCCTCTATCTCCTCTTGCATCGCTTGAAGATGTGCCGAAGATTTCAACTTCTGCAAATATTCTTCATACCCGTTTTCCGAACCGTTACGCATCTTGTAATCGTCTCGAAGTGCTCCCAACATTTCGGGGCCGGCAGCATTGTTTTTCACACAAGCCTCAATGATAGGAATAATTTCGCCGCGACGCTGCGTACCGTCGAGCATCGAAATATATACGGTATAAAACTCGGCATCGGCATAAGCGAACATCGGCGACAAGCGATCCATGATTTTCATCGCTTCATCTTTACGGCCCAAATCGCTCAACAAACGGGCATGCGTAAAAAGAGCGGCTTTATTCCGTTCCCAAATCATCGCATTCCATTCTTTCGGCGAATAAACTTCATTCCGATATTCCCGAGGACGATTCATGATCTCCTTCATAATCAACTCGGCATGCGGCATCAGTGCATCGGCCTTCATATCGCCGTTCCGGTAAGGTATCTGCACCATGTGCCAATAAAAAGTAGCCAAATGTCCATAGGGAACATCGTGTATATACTTATACAACAAAGAGTAATCGTTGTGCTTCACGATGGCATTATAAATCACCGATTGTATAAGTTTGGCATAGAAAAGGTCTACATTGGGAGAAGACACATTCTCGTAACGAGAAGTGGGGAAACGTTTCAGGAGCGTATCGAGTTCCCGTGTTTTGGCATCGAGATCGGACATCATAAACAGTCGGCGAACCTCTTTGTCCCGGGCAAAAATTCCATCGGGATAATCCGATAACGCCAAAGACTCGATCGAGTCGGACAAACTCTTGTCATGCAGATATTTATTGCAAACGGTGTAGATGTCGAGCAACGTTTTCTCCGTGCGCTTGTCTGCGGGAATAGACATTATATTGATAATATCCTTGCGGATAACAGAATCGGCTTTTGCCGGATTTTTGTGAACGACCCCGTCGGCAGCATAGTAAGACACTCTCGGATAATCCATCGGGAAATAACGCAAATCCTGATTGCACCAGAACAAAAACACGTCATTGGTTATGCAAGTCGAGTCATTGATATACCCGGGTATCCCGTATTGCTTGTAGGTATATTCACCCCGGAACAACCCCCAGCCGAGATAAGAAGAAGGGAGATTGCGACCCAACGTATCTACGGTAAACTGCGAATAGGTATTACGCCCCCCGGTATCGACCTTGTCATCGGCCACGAACTTCAAGGTAAGCAAAGCCGCATCGGTGGGAATATCGATAACCGACATCCACAGGTTACCCGACTTTATCATAGGAGCGTCGATCGCCGTCCAACGATAATCGTGCCAAAAATAAGCGACCATATCGACCGCACGAGCTCCTTTCAACTCGGTAAGTTCGGTATTATAAGTTACCGTGAGCTTTTTACCTACCGTTACCCGCTCGGGTATGAACGCAATCGGTGACTGGTAGGCTTGCGCCTGCGTCCCTACGGCAACAAGCATCAACATACAAACAAAAAGAATTCTTCTCATAGTCAAGGTATTTTTCAATTATCAAAATTATCTTTCCCCTGCAATTTGATGCAGAGATCGGTTACTTTTCCCATGCCGTCGAAAACATTCACCGGTGCAGCGGCATCGACATTACCGAATTCATCGGGTATATCATTATCCATACGGCCGGTATTGCGGGCGATTTTAAATTCGTAGACTTTACCTTCCTCACCGTTCCATGTCGCAACATAGAGATATTTTCCCCGGGTCGTTTCCAAAGACCTCATAATATTCATATCGGGATTCCATATCATAAGGGCGGTTATCTCCTCTCCTTCGGGAAAATCCCGATTGATTTTCTCGCACCGAACATTCGATCCGCTTATCGAAACGACATATATGTCCCTGTCGGTCGCATACATAAGTTGCGTGGCATACAGACCGAGATCATAAAATTTTGCCTTGTTTATATCCGTCAATGACGAAAGGTCATAAACACGCAAGGCCAAATCGTTCAGTTCTTCGTTATACTCCGGTGAACCGTCTTCATCGTAAATCGTTTCTGCCTTATTGAAATCGGCCCGGTAAAGTTCGCGGGACGAACCGTCGGTCATCACGGCAAAAGCATGATTGTTATACCCCTTGCCCAACCAAATAAGATCTTTCCCGACATTATTCACATCGAATGCCGTAGAAACCTGCGGGTCGAAGCTCACGATTTCTTCCGTTTCATAAAAAGTCTTGGGTAGACGGACAAAGCGCTTCCCGAGTTCATCATAGAAGATAGCCGAAGCCATAGGGAAATTGGCATCGGGAATGTAATAATAGGGAGAAACGATGATACGCTCACCTAAACTACTGCTGGGTCGCAAGGGATCGGAAAAGGTATTCGACCACTTTTGAGAAGCCTGATTGTTGATATTATATACCGATCCGTCGTTGACCAAAATCGTACAATAAGGTGTCTGCCCTTCCCTTTTTACTTTGGATAGCTGCAAACGGCTCGGTACATCATAAAACAATTCGTTCTTATCGCACTCATAAGCGAAATCATATCCCGAGAACTGCATAAATTCTTCATCGGTAGCAACATACACCCGATTGATGAGTGTCGTATAATTGACCCGAACAGACGAAACCGTAGCTGCATTTCCCGATAATTTACGATCGAGTATCGAAGATACGACATTTCGCATATGTTTGTTCTTGTCGATCATCACAGCTCCGGCCGTCGCGATATAATCGAAATCGACACCGTCGGCATCCTGATGTAATGCCAATATACCCGAAACAACACTGGGTTGTACCGTAACGGTATATTTCATTTCATAGGAAGAACCGTCGTTTTTGTTTGTAATATACAACCTGACGGCATAAGGAGTAGCGCTTGCCGGTGCTGTTATCTGCACATTCAAGTTACGTTCGGTCGACAATTCGGTCGTCTCGGTATCGTCTTTTCCCCACGCATCGGAATACATTATCCACCGATACGCCAAAGCCGTCTCGGGAAGAGCCGACAATGAAAAGTTTATTTTCGGCTCGATGACAAGCGAATCGTATTGGTCGATGACAAAAGAGGTCTTCACACCTACCGTATCGACTGTTATTTCATTTAACTCTTTGTAATCGTAATTGCCCTCATCTTTGTAGCACGACGTAAACAACGCCGGCAAAAGCATGAGACACAGAATAATTTTCTTCATATTCACAGGTATCATTTATCGGGAGCAAAATATATTTCGGTTTTCACTTCGGCATTATCGTCATTATAGATAGGCCCGTATTGAGTCCGATATTGCACATAAGCATCGTTGAGTTGCGTACAGAAACGCTGGAGCTCGGAGATCGTATATACGCCCTCTTCCTTACCGGCTGTTTCCCGTCCCGCCTGAGGCCAATCGTAAAGGCCCAACACATCGATGGCAAAACGATATTTATTTACATTATACACCCCGAAATAATAGGGCCAGTTATCGGGTTGCGTCAGAATATCGCCCCACTCCAACGAGAAATCGACACGGTCGTCCACTCCGGCAGGAAGCTCGGCATCGGCGCTCAATCTCAGATTGAGAGAAACCGTATGATCTTTTGTATCGGCCGTGCGATAAAGAATGACCGGCAAATAAGATTCATACGTGCCGGCTTTCAATACTCCGGGCAACAGTTTGTAATGAGTACCGGCGACAGCCGTAGTACCATCGGCGACAGTAACGGCCGAAAACGTCCGGTCATAATCGACGACATATCCCATAAGCCGGACTTTTATCCGAAGGGTATCTTCCATTAAAGCCGAATTTTGCAGCGCAAAAGAATAGCTTTTCGATGTTACCGCCACATAATCGTTTCCCTGCTTTTTCTGTTCATAGAAATAGACCCGTCCGTCGAGATTATACACCTCACCGTCGTCTTGGCTGCAAGCGCCGCAAAAAGCAAGTAAAAGAGATGCTGCAAAAAAATAAAAATTCTTTTTCATAATCGTATCTTATTCGTTTTCGCGCCCGCCGAATTCAATCTCGTCATCGGGCAACGGGAATATATAATCGGGTAATACATAAGTAGTAACAGGAGCTCCGTTATTGGAAGACAAGACCGGTATCATCTCGTAATCCAAACGTTTGAAATAGAACCAAAGCTGTCCTTCGCACGTAAATTCTTTGGCATACTCCTTGTATATTTCATCTGCTATTTCCTCCTTGCTCAACGTCTCGGGCAGAAGAGCGGTATGCCCGCGATGGGTGCGCACCGTATTGAGATAACCGACCGCCTCTCCCAAGCGTGTCGCCGAATGGGAAGCACACTCGGCCATAATATAATAGGCTTCGCTCAATCGCATCACCGGAGTACGCTTCAAGAAAGAGGCGTTACCTCCCGTAGGCTGTTTCAGCTTCGTCGAAAGACGTACATTCGACTGCAACTCCGTCTGATATACATAACGGTAATCGGTAAAGGCCCCATAGACATCGGTCTCATAAAGCGATTCATACGTTTCTTCGAGCATATACAGGCCGTTATCGGGCGTGAACGACTCGGTATATAGCGATTGCAAATCACTGTTATACAAGGCAAATACCAATTCTTGGGAGAAAACATAATTCTTGGAAGCAACATCGGTCGTAGAGATTTCGGACTCAGGCGTAAATGTAAAAGATTCCTGATTCACGACAACCCGAGCCGCAGCCTCGGCCTTTTCGTAATTGCCCATATAGAGATATACCCGCGCTTGAAGCATCTTGACGGCATAATAATTGAACTTAAACGTCCGATCACGTTCATACGTAACATCATCGTCGGGCGAAGCGACCGAACCGGTTATTACCGGATCGTACTGCAACTCGCTTTCCGCTATTTCCAAATCGGCCAAAATTTTTGCCAAAACAGCCTCCACCGTGGAAAGGGGTGTTACTTTCTTACTGTTTTCCGTTATATAGGGAATGGCTTTTTCGGTCGGCCCGGCTGCATAGGATTTCCCGAAACAACGCAACAGGTCGAAATGCATCTGGGCACGCAAACCGTAAGCCTCTCCTCTTATCAGATGATAATTCCGTCCGGTAAACATTCGCGTATCGGCCTTGTCGACATAGGCTATCAATTCGTTGATATTGGCAATCAGGTTATAACCGTCTTCCCAAACGGCATTGATACGTGTCTCGCTCGACGAAGCGTCATAATCGTATATCACTTCATGAGCATAAGCGTGATTATCGCCCGTAATGCCGGTATAGTATTGGGCCAATACATCGAGCAGACCGAATGTGAGTTCTTTACCATACAGCGACGACGAAGTCATCGTCAGATAACAACCGGTGAGGGCATCTTTAAATCCCTGCTCGGAACTAAAATTATCTTCGGCTTTTATTTCGGTTTTAGGACTCACGTCGAGCCAATCATTACAAGCTGTCAAAGAGACAAGTACAACTGCCAATCCGATTTTTGCAATATATCGTTTCATCGTTTTTTTTGTTTTTAAAGATTAGAATCGAGCTTGTATTCCGAAAGAAAATGCATGCGCACGGGGATAATCGAGACCCTGCTCTTTCTTTACGGAACTCAACCAAAAGACATCGCTCATATTGAATGTAATCTTAAAATATTCCATCGGGCTGCGTTTTACCCATTTCATGTTGGAGAAATCATACGAGAGCATGACCGAAGAAAGCATCAACTCATTGATGTCCTCGACAAACCGAGACGTCGGCTTGGTTACCGACTGATCGGTTATACTTTTATACTTAGCCGGTACGCCGGGGGTATTCCAGCGGTCGGTAAGCACCCGCTTATCTACATTCCAGTTTTTAACGTCGGCATTCTCGATTTTCTCGACCAGAGTGCTGTTATATGTCTGTCCGCCCAAACGATAGGTAAACGTAAAACTGAAATCGAAACCGTAGGTCGAGAAATTGGCACCGATATTACCGTTGACTTTGGGCTGGGTATCTCCGCACACGACCTGATCGGCCGCACTCCAATCGAAAGTCGTCGTACCGTCTTTCTTGATGTATATCTCCCGTCCGGTTACCGGATCTATTCCGGCCGACCGCACCGCCCAAATAGCGGTAAGGCTTTGCCCTTCTTCAAAACGGATAGACGGTGTGCGCAAATCGTCTTCGGTCGTTGTCGATGACGACTCCTTTGAGGCATCTTGCTCCTCATTTACTTTTTTCAAAGCATTGGATATTTTGGAGATTTTATTGATATTATGAGCCAGACTGGCAAAAATATTGAGAGATGTGCGCGTCTGTGAATAATTGAATACACGATAATTGATGTTTACCTCCACACCTTTGTTTATCGTCTCACCCAAATTTTCCTTGTATGTAGAGAATCCCACCGAAGGCGGCAAAGTAACATCGCTGAGCAGATTGGTTGTCGTTGCCCAATAAAGATCGGCCCGAAGCGAAATCTTATTTATCATGGAGAGGTCGAGCCCGATATTACGGTCATACTGTTGTTGCCACTTCAAGTTGTCATTGGCTATACCCATAAGTATGGCTCCCATATCGCCATTGTAGGTACGGTCGGTAATATAGTTATATGTAGATATGGCCTGATAGGAATTGAAATTCTGCGAACCGGTATATCCCAACGATGCCCTCAGTTTGCAGTAATCGATAAAATCTACGGCCTGCATAAAACGCTCCTTATGCAGATTCCAACCGATACCTACCGACCAGAAATTTCCCCACCGCTCTTCGGCTCCGAATTGTGAAGAACCGTTGAGGCGGTATGACAAGTCGGCCAAATAACGATTGTCGTACGAGTAGTTGGCCGATAGGACAAGTCCTGCACTACGGGTCGTGCTTTCCGATCCGGTAGGCTTACTTCCTACTTTGTATCCGTTACCGAACGAAATGAAATCCATACGGTCGGAAGGGAATCCGACAGCCGTGTTCGACGTCGTTTCGGAATTGGCCTCCTCTATTGTCCATGAAAGGTTGGTATAAAGAAGGTGCTTGTTCACCTCTATTGCATACGCCGCACCGATATCGGCACTCAACGACATCTGAGCACCTTGCGCTTTGGTATATTCTCCCCGCAGCAAATAATCGTCGGAGTTGACCGAAATCGAGGCATAATCGGTATGCGAAGCCGGCTTGAATATATCGGAAGAATTTTTCTGTGTCGTCAATCCGAAGCGGGCGCGAATACGGAAATTCTTGAACGCTTCCCACTCCCCGTAAAAATTTTCGGTAATCGTCGTATAACCGGTTTGGTCTTTACTGTTCAAATCGGCATTCAGCAACGGATTGTAAATATCCGAACCATATTGTTTGATCAGAGAACCATCGGTATTGTAAATACGCCAATAGGGATTCATTTTGGAATAATTGCTGAAAGAACCGTAAGGCGAATTCTTGGCATTGTTATTGTCTATCGACAACTGGTTTCTGAAACTCAATGTTTTATAGCGATAAGAAAGTGTAACACTTCCCGAAATCGTTTTACGGTCGGAGCCTTTCATGACACCGGCAATATGATTATATCCCAAACTGACAGCATAACGCATATCCTCGCTACCGCCATCGATATATACCGAGTGTTTGTTTCCGATACCGGTACGCAAAGGCTGCGACATCCAATAACTGTCTACACCGCGAGCCACTTCGCGATACAGCTCGTTATATTCTTGTGTGAGACGGGCTTGTTCATAAGCATTTCCGCTTGTATATTTTCCGGCTAATACTTCGGCTTGTAACTTTTCCGAAGCATTGGTCAAGTTATAAGATGTCAAGTCGGGAACCGTAACATCGACCGCCCCGGTATAAGCGATCCGCAACCGTCCCGCCTCGGGTTGAATTGTCTCGATAACGACGACTCCATTGGCGGCTTTCGAACCGTAAATGGCTTTGGCAGCAGCATCTTTCAACAACGTAACGCTTTTCACCAAGTTCATATCGAGGTCATACACTTTCTCGACCGTAGCCTCGAATCCGTCCAATATAAAAAGCGGTTGATTGGGAGCAGTCTGATACTCTCCTTTCAGGTCGGGAATATTGTTCTGTCCACGCATCTGTATATCGGGCATTCTATTAGGGTCGCTTCCGAAATCGACGCTTTCGTTTATGACAAACGATGGATCTATATTTTTAAGACTGGACAAGACATTCTGCGTACCCATACGTTTCAGCTGATCCTGATTGAAGGTCGAAACAGACCCGGTAAAACTTTCGGCCTTGCGCACAAACATACCGGTAGCGACAACCTCGGTCGTCTGTAAAGTATTGGTAGAAGGCGACATCTTGACATTGATCTGATCTTTTCCTCGATACTTCACATCGACCGGCTCCATACCGATGCAGGTAAAACGTAACTCGATAGGTCCTTGTGAGATAGGGACGGAAACGGAATAACGACCGTCGGAAGCCGTCATCACACCTATCTTCGTATTCTTTACCCACACCGCAGCACCGGCAACGGGCTCGCCCGAGGTGTCTTCCACAAATCCCGAAATGGTTATTTTCGATTCACCTTTCGCTGCCACAGGTGCTGTATTTTTCTCAACAGACCGGCGATAACGCAACGTGATGATATTGCCCTCGACGGTATATTCAAGACCTTTTCCACGAAATACATTATCCAGCACATGGCCGAGATCGGCATTCGTAACATTCACCGTAATAGGCTCGACATAACGTGCTTGCTGCGGAGTATAAATAAAATCGACACCCGTCTGCGAATGTATTTCATCGAAAAATCGTTTCAATGTAACTCCGTCGAGCTGCAAAGTAACGATTTTATCACGGGCATCATCGGCATACCCCATAAACGGGACAAGTAATAAGCCGACAAGCCATACGAGTTTTTTAATTGAGGTTTTAAGAAACAAGAATCTCATAGTTTTTTATTTGGATATCTCTATTTTATTACCATTCACTGCGACACTTACCCCTTGTGTATAAGAAATCGCTTTCATAATGTGCTCTATCGTCTCATAACGACCTACGCTGCCGGTAAATCGCAAATCGGCTACCGTATCGTCAAAAATTTTGATCTCGACATCGTACCAACGCATCAACTCGGGTACAATGTCGGCCAGACGTTCGTTCTCGAATGTAAAACGGCCTTTGGTCCACCCGATATAAGGGGCAACGTCGACATTCGTTACAGAAATATGTTCGCCACAGACGGCCAACTGCCCGGGTGCAAGGGTTACTTCTTCCCTGTCGACACCCGACACGCCGATACTTCCCGAAACAAGGACAACCTCGGGCACTTCATCATAAGCATTGATGTTGAACTTCGTACCATATTGACGCACGCGCATATTCCCCACTTCTACGACAAACGGTGTATTTTCCCGATGAGAAACTTCAAAATAAGCCTCTCCCGTAAGTTGAACGGTACGTTCTTCGTCCGAAAATGTTACGGGAAAACGCAATTGCGATTCGGCATTGATATGCACACTGGTACCATCGGCAAGCGTAATGCGATACTCTCCGCCGCGAGGCACGACAATCGTATGGTATTCGGCTTTCGTTTTTTTGGCAACGGGCCGATAGGTTATCGCTCCGTTCCCCATCTGGGCCGAGACGGAATCGTCAAGGGCTATCGTTTTTTCTTCTTGATCCGTCAAAGCCAACTCCGTACCATTGTCCATGATGAGTATGGCTTGTGTTGCTCCGGGATCGACCTGCTCGAGCGTGAACTGCGGGGAGCCGGGGGTCTCTTTCTCATAAAGCCACACCGACAGCACCACCAGAGAAACCAAAACAGCCGCATAATACCACACACGACGAGAAAACGGAGAAAACACGACAGGACGGACATAACGCAAAAAGCGACGTTTGGCGCTCTCGGTATCTACCGCCGCATAACGGTTGTACTTTTTCACCAAATCGCTTCGACTCTCCAATGAATGTATAAAATTTCTCCGCTCCGGATTCTCATCAATCCAACGACGTAAAACGGTTATTTCTTCTTCGGATAGGGTGCCGGATAAATATTTGGCAATAAGCTGTTCGATATATTCCATATATACATTTGTTATCCTCTCTCCTATATAAAGACAACAAATGACATAAATCGAGGTACAAGAAATTCAAAAAAATATCATTATATATTCAGATTTAGCAAAAAGAAAGAAGACACCCCTTCAAACAAGGTTTAATAGAGGTTTAAGATTTCAAAAATCCACATTTCTCCGCTACATACCGACAATGAGACAAGAAGCGCTTTATCTAAATTTTCCCGGATAAAGGCCATAGCCCGTTTTTTTTGCGTTTTCACCGTCTCGACAGAAAGCGACAACATTCCCGCAATCTCCTCGTTTTTCTTTCCTTCCATATATAATAAGAAAACTTCCCGACAACGAAACGGCAACTTATCTATCAGTTCAAATAAAAGCCGGTAAACCTCCTCTTCATTGACCGATTCTTCCTCAATCGGAGAATAGGTGTGCGCAAGATACTCCATATACTTATCGGCAACACCCTGATGCTTAAGGTGATTGAGCGAAGCATTGCGTACGGCATTATAGAGATAAGCATTAAAAGCCGCATACGAGGCAAACGTCATTTTGTTTTCCCAAATGTTTACAATGATTTCCTGTACAATATCCTCGCCTACGTCTCCATCCTCGATAAAATTTGCGGCATACACGACCAGTGTACGGTAATAGCGGTCATAGAGTTCCTTATAGGCATCTAATCCCCGCTCGTTTATTCTTCGTATGAATTTTTCGTTATTCACCTATGCCTATTCTATCTGGAACGGCAAAGATATAAATAATTATTTAATCTCGCAGACTTTTATCGGAATCGGTATTTTCTTCTTATTCAATATTGTAATTTATTACAAATTCCCCTAAAACACCCTTAGCCGAAATTCTTCTATCCGACAGTTCATTCAGTAACATCATCAATACAGCCACAATCGTAACTGCATACGCATAAACTTTCATAGACTTCATTTCTTCAATTTATACCGGCACAATACGGGATTATCGTCGAACTTTATCCCGGATATTAACCACTCAGGTACATTCTCTATCCAATCTGTTCCCGCAAGACGTTCTTTCCATTCACATACATAATCGGCACTTTCCAAACTATATATATTATCTTCATCGATACTATGCACCTGAGCCGACACACATGGAAATTTCTTAGATGTACATATATATCCTACCATTGGAGACTTTCCTTTCATATTTATATACCAATAAGGCTGCGTTCCAAAGTAAAGGTAAAAAATCTCATTTGGTCGGAAAAATATAAATTATCAATACCCGATATCAATCGGTCTGATGGATCGGAATATCTTTCTTGCAGATATATCCTTTTAGCACTTGGCGATAGCAGCAAAAATTCAGAATCATACATATTTTCCTTGCCAAAATCCAATCGAAATACGACAGAATCTCCGTCGGGCATCGCTTCATAAATATGGTAATTATACGGTTCTGTATAATAATTATAGGCTGTTGATTTATTAAATATTGTTCGTGAATATACTGTTCCTTTCCATTCCTGCTGATATGGCTTATAACGTGATAAGATCTTTCCT
>ERZ779885.2270-NODE-2270-length-17916-cov-5.780415_pt1 | contig 17916 bp, 16 predicted proteins | sample MGYA00511554_ERZ779885 | MGnify/ENA primary metagenome ERZ779885 (study PRJEB29588, sample SAMEA2160998) | human gut metagenome | biome: human gut; feature: human-associated habitat; material: faeces | place: Denmark | collected 2008/2010 ... | reverse complement strand
AACTCATCACTAAGCGCAGACATTGTCATCTGTTTATCCATGGTCTTATTATATCTCTTCTGGCAGTATCGCGCCTACTTTTCTGTGCGGTATTGCCTTAAAATAAGCGTCGGAATCGCATGAGTGAAAGATCCCGGCGCTTATTTTTATAAAACGGAAAAGTGTTCAGGTCCTGTGATGTCAAAGTTTATACGGAGTTCGGTTCATAGGCTTCAATGGTTTCCACAAGAGAAGAAATACCGGCTTCCGCAAGATGGATAAAGGAGAGGACACTTTCGCTCCAACCCGCGATGAGGTTGAATTTGTCGCCGCAGAATTGTTGTGTACCGTAGCCCTGGAGATCGACACAGTGAACCCAAAGCTCCTTGTTGTACTTTGCCCGGTACCGGTCGACCAAGCCCTGCATGGTGTCCGGCGCAGCGCGCATCGTGCGGTTGCACTCGTTATCGCTGAAGTAGATGATGCGATCGAAGGGCTTGAGGTTTCTCGCGCCGTCCTCCTGGAGCGCGTAGAGGAGCGGCAGGGACATGTCGGTGCCGCCTGCAGAGAAAGCATTTGTCATCGCGGTGTGGAGAATGGAGTCAAATTTACCGGCATGTCCTAAATGAAATCCATTGGAGCCATAGCTGAAATAACAGACGACGGCATCCTCACATAAACGGCCTGCCATGGCTCCGAGCAGAGAAGCGATATCGCAGCAGCGCACACTGCTGTTCAAAGAAAGAGTGCAGCACATGGAGGCGGATACATCTACTGCGATGAGGGTGCGGCCTGCAAAGCGTTCCATATTGTCGATGGAAGCGCGAATGGCTGCTTCAAGCGCTCTGTGAATCTCCGGTGTGAGGAGATCTTTGGCCGACAGTGTGCGATAAGCGCTGTAGAAGCGGAAGGGGAGCTGACGGCTCCTGCGAACCTGTTCGGGCTCTGCCAGGCGCGAGAGAACGGGCTCGACGTTTGCGCCGGCCTGTAGAATGCTGCTCAAATTCCGGAGAAGAGCCATATATCCCACTTTGCCGGAGGCAATCAATTCGTTCCAGACGTCTCCCGTGTTTCCGCGCGCGGAGAGTTCGACTTCCCAGGTGTAAGGAGTTTCGAGCGTATCGTCAAGAATTTTACGGAAGAGTTCCTCGGTGGCTTTGTCTTTCGGGACGGGGTGAGTGATGCGAAGCACGTCGCGGAGTTTGAGCGAGCGTGTGCCGCCGTTGTATTTTGCAAGCTGATACTCGTCGAACTTCTGCATGGCAGCGCCTATCTCACGTTTCATGGCGTTCGGAAAGGGTTTGCCGTACATGGAGAGATAGCAGGACATTATTTCCGTTATGTCGTCAGGACGCACCAAAATATTTCGGAGTGTAACGCGTGTCCACTCGTGAGCTTCGCGGGCAATGATACACGCAAGCACGTGGCTGACGGAGCGGAGATTGCCGGTGTTCCGCGCGTAGCAGGCGAGTTTACATAAGAATGCGGCGTCCGTTTTGGCGCATTCTGCGGCAAGTGTGGTGACAGTATTGTCTGTGGAGCCGTAATATTTCGGCTCGCCGAAGAGTGTTGTCAGCACGGCTGTGACAAGCTGTTCCTTGGCTTCCATGCGATACGCGGGGAAGCCTGAGCGGTTTTTGATTTTTATGGTATTCTTTTGATTGAATTTTGCCACGGATAGAGGCCTCCTTCCCAAAAGAATTGCCGGATCGCAGTGCGACCCGGCAACCCATATAACCATGCGCGGAGAATCGGCGAAAACGGAACTATATCAGAGTGTCCTGTTATCAGGCCATCGGCGCGCGTACAGCACGCCGTGGAGGGTTTCCCCTTTCTCTCTGCTTCGACCGAAGTAACCGTTCTCTGCACTGCCGCGCGCGATTATCAAAAGAATCGGGGGAGTAGCTTTTACGTCCAGAGAAGCAATGCCGCTGCTCCGCCGATCGGATCTCCTGTGTATTCTCCGACGAAGCTTCGGCCGTCCTTATAGATACGGCCTCCCTCGCAGGTGCCAACAAAGGAAGTGCCTCTGCGGTAAACGCGCTGCCCTTCCAGTGTCCCCAGAAAAGAACCGGAGGAACTGAGCACCCTGTTGCCTTCCAGTTTAGCGGCGGTACGGCGATCCAGGTAGACGGTGCTGCCGTCATATTCGCCAACTCTTTGTCCGCTGGAATTGTAAATTGAGTTCATAAGAAGCCTCCCTTTCCTTGCCCTTCGCCTGGATATTCCTCTGAATTTCCGGAAGAAGGGGATTGAACTGTGAAGTTGTCTCTGTGGTTTTATTGTACCGCTTCCCAAATCGCGGCTTTTGGTTTTTTCTGTTTGCTCTCCTCGCCTGCGGTTCCTGCCGGAATCGTTTCGGGAGACAGCGTCCGCGGCCCCGGTGGGAAAGCGAATGTGCTCGGGCTGTTTTCTGTGGTTTTATTGTACTGCTTCCCCAACCGCGGCTTTGGGATTTTTCCGGATGGGATTTTGCGCTTCCGGAATCGGATTAGGAGAGGAGATCATGAGAAACTTCACAGAATGTTTTTGCTGGCACAGCTTTTCCTGGTGGAAGATATATCGGGAGTGTTTCGCTGCAAAAATCGCAAAGGTTGCATAAAACCGACAGCTATGGTATGATGGAAACCATGGAATTTCTTTGATTCCCCGAATTTTCCCTTGTGACAACGATGGCAGACAGCCACAAGAAAAGAGGAATTTAAAACGATGCTGTTCTTTATCGCGGCCGAATGCATCGCTATGGCGGTTGTTTTCGGAGTTGGATTTTTGAATGGCGCCATTGAGGACCTGGGAGCTATTGCTCCTTGGTTTTTAACGGGAGCAGGGGTGGGGCTCCTCATGACAGGTATTCACCTTCTGATCGCTTTGTTTCGGAGAAAAAGAGAAAAATTGCTGTTTTGGATCGCGGAGGCGGTCATGCTTCTGAGTCTGTTTCCCGGCGTTTTCTTTTTTGCAGAGCTTCTGAACCTTGATTTGTGCCGCAGATGGATGCCCTGGTTCGGCGAGAATCTGACTGCACAGCTTTTTACCACGTTGGCGTTTCTTGTCGCAGTCAGCTTGCTCCTGCTGTTTTTGGCGTATCTTCTGCCGCTGCTTCCGCTGCGCCTGATTCCGCTGCTTTTGACGATCCGGCTGCCGGTTGGATTGTACTGCTTTGGTTTGAAAGTGTGTACGCAGAGCTATTCAGACTATATGACGACGTATATGGAAGGAGCGGAGCCGGTCGAGGAGTATGTGCTTACGTCTGACGCGGAGATTTATTATCCCTCCTTTGAGGCGATGGGACGATATTGTTTCCTGCAGAAGGAGAGCTACAGCCGGGAATCTTTTTCAGAAGGAGATGTGGTTTACCTGCTCAGCTCCATGGTGGCCGCTCAGTTCAGAGAACAGGAGTACATTGTGGTAAGCGATGGAGAAAAGGCGGGACTCGTAAGCATTTCGAGCTTGGAGAGGCTTGACACGCCGCGTTATGAATATGAACTGAGAACGGCAGAGGAGGGAGCGCCGCTTTATCGGCCGGAGCAGAAGGATGGGGAGAAGGTTTCCCGGTCTGTGATTTGCACACTCGAAGCGGGAGAAAAGCTGGAGTATCTGCAGTCGCTTGATGGATACTTGAAAGTTTGTTTGGCTGACGGAACGGAAGGGTATGTGAAGCGCAGCTGTGTGGAGATCGTTCGCGTATCAGCTTAGTCGTTCGCAGACAACCTTGTTTTCCCATATATGTTGAGCGGCAAATACATACGCAGGAGAACGCTGTGCATCATTCCGTACAGGTCCGATTCCCTGTAAAATTTAAAACATAAAAAGACGTTTTCCCAACGGTTTGGAAAGCCGCGGGAAAACGTCTTTTTGTTCTTTGGAGAGGAACCCTACAGGTTTTGACGGACAAATCTACAGCGTTTTGCAGAGAAACAATTCTGCAGGCTGGGACAAAGGGCAGTCGTTGAGCACGAGGATGCCGCAGTCCTGATATTGCAGGCGGCGGTAAAAAAACTGTGCGTCCTCATCCGCCTGCGTTGAGATCAGCGTCATGGCATATCCAAGAGTTTTCATTTCCCGTTCCCAAAGTTCCATTGCCTTCTTTCCAATTCCTTTTCTCTGGTACGGAGGAAGAAGGCAGATGAGATTCAGAAACGGCAGATGATCCCAAAGCGGACAGTAGTGCAGAAGACCGACAGGAACGCCGTTTTCGCAGATGAGAAAGCCGAGACGTCCGTCCACCTTGCGCCGGAAGCTTTGCGGGGTGGTGTGTGCGTCCAGAGAAAACCAGAACGCTGCGTCGCTTTCGCTGACGGGCCGAAGAGTTGTCATAAGGACTTGCCTCTCTTTCGGAAGAATGTGCGAAGCAGCCGTGCAAAAAAGCCGCGGCCATCGCCGTGCCACAATACTTTTGCGTAAAACTGCATGCTTGTCCGGAATGTCACATTTTTTCCGGGATGCGGTTATCGGCCAAAATATCCGGAAGATAGCGCATGCTGTCCGCCTCGGTGATAGGCCGGATAACCCGGCAGGGAACCCCCGCCGCAAAGCTGTCTGAGGGAATATCATGTGTTACGACACTTCCGGCTCCGATAACGCAGTTGTCGCCGATGGTGACGCCGGGACAAACTGTAACAGATGCGCCGAACCAGCAATTGCTGCCGATGTGGACGGGTTTGGCGTAGCAGAAGCGCTTCGCTTCTCCCTGCGCGGTCAGAAGAGAATTTCGTTCGCTGGCGATCATCGGATGAAGCGGCGTTACGATGGTCACATTGGGGCCAAAGTTGCAGTTGTCTCCGATGGTAACCTCGGCGTCATCCTGAATGGTCAGGTTAAAGTTGCCGAAAAAACGCTTCCCGATTTTTGTATGGCAGCCGTAGTGCAAATAGATGGGTCCCTGGAGAAAGGAACCTTCTCCGAGCTCGCCGAGCATCTCCGCAAGGATAGCGGCGCGCTTTTCTGTTTCGTCCTCGTATGTTGCATTGTAGTCAATGTTCAGATTGTGCGTTTTCAGTTTCAAGGCCCGCAGCTCCGGATCGCCTGGGCAGAACAGAATACCGGCCCTGATTTTATCTTCCTCCCGCATATGAAAACCTCCCGCAGATGGCCGCGCCGAAGAACGCGGCTGTTTTTTTCATCATACCGCAAACTTGTCTGAAAATCCATAGGAAAAGCCTGCTCCATGTGTTTGCGTTTGCAGGAAAGAATTTTGCGTGTCCGGAAAGCCGCCGAGTGTGAACGGAACCTTCTCCTCCGCCGGCGCGGTATCCAGCGGCAACGGAAAGCTGTCCGCATTATGGATGGGGGCGAACCGATTTCGCAAAGCAAAGACGTCCCGTACTTCCGATGTGTAAGGGACGGCTTACATGGATGTTTTTTGGCTTTCCTTCCGGCAAAGCAGCTTCAGCTCAGTTCGAACATGCCGTGATACAGCTGGTAATATTCTCCCTTTTGCTCGAGCAGTTCTTCGTGGTTTCCGCGTTCCGTTACCTGTCCCTGTTCCAGGACAAGAATAGCGTTGGAATTGCGCACGGTCGAAAGGCGATGGGCAATCACGAAAACGGTTCGGCCTTCCATCAAACGATCCATTCCTTTTTCAATCAGAGCTTCTGTTCGTGTGTCGATGGAGGAGGTCGCCTCGTCAAGGATCAGGACGGGTGGATCCGCCACGGCGGCGCGCGCAATAGCCAGCAGCTGCCGTTGGCCCTGGCTTAGGTTTGCGCCGTCTCCCGTTACCATCGTTTCATATCCCTGCGGCAGGCGGCGGATGAAGGAGTCGGCGTTGGCGATAACGGCTGCACGCTCAATTTCCTCCTGGGTAGCGTCGAGCCGTCCGAAGCGGATGTTGTCGGCTACCGTTCCGGTAAACAGGTGGGTATCCTGCAGCACCATGCCCAGCGAGCGTCTCAGGTCGTCTTTACGGATATTCCTCACATCGATTCCGTCATAGGTGATCACGCCCTTTTGAACATCGTAAAAGCGGTTGATCAGGTTGGTAACGGTTGTTTTTCCCGCACCGGTGCTTCCGACAAAGGCGATCTTCTGTCCCGGTTTCGCATAGAGGGAAATGTCCCGCAGAATCGGCCGGCTTGCGTGATAACCGAAGGTGACATGCTCAAAGCGCACGTCGCCGCGCAGAGGCACCAGAGGCGCGTCCGGACGGCTGCGGTCGCGCCAGGCCCACCGGCCTGTTTTTTCCTCACACGGAAGAAGGACGCCGCCCTTCTCTTGGACGTTGACCAGCTCGACGGTGCCTTCATCGGTTTCCGGTTCCTGCGCCATGGCTTCAAAAATGCGTTCCGCGCCGGCCAGAGAAGCAAGCAGAAAATTGCCCTGCTGTGTCAGCTGGTTGATCGGCATGGCCGATTGCCGCACCAGAACAAGATAGCTTGCCAGGCTGCCGACGTCCGTCTGGCCCAGGATTACGAGGATGCCGCCGAGGACGGCGATGACCGCGTAGTTGATGTACGAGATACTCACAACAGCGGGGACCATGGTGGCGGCATAACCCTGCGCGCCCGTTCCGGCAGCCCGCAGATTTTCGTTGCGCGCGTCGAAGCCGTCCAGGCTTTCCTTCTCATGGTGAAATACCTGCACCACCTTTTGCCCGGCCACCATTTCTTCAATATAACCGTCGAGATCCGCAAGACAGGCCTGCTGCCGATTGAAGTACCAGCGGCTTCTCCTGGTGCTGTACCGGATGTAAAAATACATGGCGGCATATCCGATCACGACGATAAGAGAGAGCTGCCAGTTGAGCAAAAAGAGCAGTAAAAGCGTGCCTGCTACCTGCACAAAGCTCTGGATCAGCATGGCGAAACTGTTGTTGAGCGCGTCGGAAACCGTGTCGACGTCGTTTGTAAACAGGCTCATCAGATTGCCCTTGCGCTGGGAATCGAAGTAACGCAGCGGCAGCTTCTGCAGATGAGAGAAGAGATCGTGCCGGATATCGCGCAGCACTTTCTGCGCTGCGTTTACCATGATCTGGGTGTAGCCCAGGGCGGACAGCGCTCCGACGGCGTAGATGATGGCGGCCGTTGTGACGCCGCCGATCAATCCCTGCAATCCACCGTCTTCCACAATACGGTTGACGATGGGTTTGATCATATAAGTGCCAAGCAGATTGGCCAGAGCGCTGGATGCAGCCAATATGCCGACGAGGGCGAACAGGAACCGGTGGCGTCCGAGGTAAGAAAGAAAGGTGTGCAGTGTGTGGCCGAAATGTTCCGGCCGTTTTCCGCTAAACTGCTTCGCCATGCTGGTTCCCTCCCTTCATTTGGGAATCAAAGATTTCGCGGTAGATGGGATCGTTCTGCAGAAGCTCCTCGTGGGAGCCTGCCGCATGGATCTTTCCATCGTCCAAAATCAGAATCTGGTCCGCTTCCATGACCGATGTGACGCGCTGGGCAATGATGATTTTTGTGACGTCGGTCAGACCGGCGAGAGCCCGGCGGATTTTGGCCTCGGTGGCGGTGTCGACCGCGCTGGTGGAGTCGTCAAAAATCAGAACGCGAGGCCGTTTGAGCAGGGCGCGGGCAATGCACAGGCGCTGCTTTTGTCCGCCCGAAATGTTGACGCCGCCCTGACCGAGGTCTGTATCCAATCCGTCCGGCATCCGTTCCAGGAACTCGTCGGCGCAGGCCTTGCGGCAGGCATCCCACAGCTCCGCGTCGTTCGCCTGCGGATTGCCCCAGAGCAGGTTGTCGCGGACGGTGCCGGTGAACAGAAGATTTTTCTGCAGAACCATGGAAACCGCGTCGCGCAGAACGGGAAGTGCATAGTCGCGCACGTCCCGTCCGCCGACACGCACAGTGCCTCCGGTCGCATCATAGAGACGAGGAATCAGCTGTACCAGCGTGCTTTTGGCCGAGCCTGTGCCGCCCAGAATTCCGACGGTGGAACCGGCGGGAATGTGCAGGCTCACATGGGAGAGCGCATCCTTTTTGGCGTCCTTCCAGTATTTGAATGACACATCCTCAAAATCAACGGAACCGTCCGCTACGTTTGTGATGGGGAAGTCGGGGGAGGAGAGTGCGGGCGTTTCCTCCAGGACTTCCCGGATACGCTTTGCGCTGGCCAGGGAACGTGTCAGCAGCAGAAAGACATTGGAAATCATCATCATGGAGTTCATGATTTGCAGCACATAGCTCAGGAAGGCTGTCAATTCGCCGACCGTCATACCGCCTGCGAGGATGAACTGCCCGCCATACCACATGATGCAGACCACGGCGGTATACATAACGGCCTGAAAGGCGGGAAGATTGAGAACAGCATAGCGGAAGGTACTGCGGCTGGCTCCTGCCAGCTCGTCGTTGACGGTATCGAATTGTTCCGTCTCGTATTCGCCGCGGACAAAAGCCTTAATGACGCGGATGGCGGTCAGCGATTCCTGTACCCGGCCGTTTACGTGATCGACTGCGGCCTGCTGGCGGTGGTACAGAGGGCCGACCTTACGGACGATCAGCGCCAGGGCGGTGCCCAGCACCGGCGCGCAGACGACAAAGACCAGCGCAAGCCTGGCGTTGAGAACAAAGGCAAGGCCGACGCCCAGAACCAGCATGACGGGGCCGCGCACCAGCGGGCGCAGCCCGCCGTTGACGGCGTTCTGCATTACGGTCACGTCGGTTGTCATCCGGGTGATGAGAGAAGGAGCGGAAAAATGGTCAAGGTTGGAGAAGCTGTAGGCCTGCACGCATTGATATTCCGCGCGGCGCAGCTGTGCGCCGAAGCCGTTCGAAGCGCGGGCCGCATAGCGGGCGTACAGGAGACCGGTGATGAGAGCCAGAACAGCGCAGCCTGCCATCAGAAGCCCTTGGCGAAAGAGAAACGGCAGATCGCGGTTCGCAACGCCCACGTCGACAATATCCGTCATCAGGAGAGGGATCAGCATTTCAAAGACGCATTCCACAAAGACGAGGACGATAGCCGCAATGAGATCGCGGCGGCAGGATTTCAGATAGGAAAATACATAGCGGAGATCATGCATACGATTCCCCCCTTTTTTCACAGAAGCTGCCCGCCCACACTGCGGTAGGCGCGGGCGAGAAAGTCGGAGAGCTGACGCTTTTCCTCCGGAGAGAAGTCATGCAGCATCCTGTCTTCGAGCGCCATACATTCGTGCTCCCATTCCTCGAAGGCGCGTTTTCCTTTTTCCGTCAGGGTAACTTCCCCGGCGCGGCGATCGGTTAGCGAGGGACGGCGCTCGAGAAACCCGTCTCTCTCCAGGCAGTCGAGCATTCGGCAGATAGCGGAGGGATCCACGTCGCAGTATTCGGCAAGCTTTTTTTGCGTACATGCCCCCAAGAACGCCAGGGAGCGCAGCACCTTGGGCTGGCCGGGCGAAAGCCCCAGCTTTTTCAGATGGGGCCGGAGAAAGTTTTCCTGCGCATGCGCTGTGCGCGAGAGCAGGGTGTGAATGGCGTATTGCATGGCAAAGCCTCCTGTTTTCAATTGATTGAAGTATCAATTATTGCATAGACAATAGTATAGTCTGTTGTTGATTGGCTGTCAATCGGAAACAGAGGCTTTCAGGATTTTTCCGTTCTTTGTTCCGGCGAGAAAAAACGGCCGGACCCGCCCCCTTGCGGGGCAGGCCGGCCGGTGGAGTGATCACAGGGAGGTTCTCATGAGGGAACGCGCCAGCTGGCGAAGTTCCTCCTCGGAAGAGAGGGAAACGCCTGATTGGCGGATGCTTTCCTGCACAAAAGGGGGCAGTCCTTTAAAATATACGTTCTGTTCCAGATTTTCCTGAAAGGTATTCTGATTCATGGTGATTCTCCTTTTCCATACAGCTGGTTGTTTCTGCGTCCTGCAGCGCTCCGTGGGAAAACCGGTTGTCCAGGAAGCTCTGCAGTCCTGTGAGCTCGCCGTTAAGGGGAAGAGCGCCTGTCTGGGCGCGCGGGCGCGTTTCATGATCCAGGGCTTCCCATTCAGCTTCGCATGCGCTCAGAAGAGCGATTCTCCGCTCTACCTCCCGCAGTAACTCATCCTGCGATTTTTCCAAGGAAACTCCTCCTCTTTTTTGCGGATTATTATTTGTGGCTGAAACATATCTGCGGCCTGGAATGGTGCGGTGTAGGTTTTAGTATCCGCCCTGCCGTTTTGAATATGCGCAGCAGACTTGACATTTTAGAGAAAAGGGGATACAATACACATATACCCCGTGGGGGTGTATAGGGCGATCATTTCGTTCGAAAGGAGAATTCAGGTGAAACAGCGCTTTGATGTGACAGGGATGACCTGCAGCGCCTGCAGTGCACACGTGGAAAAAGCTGTGCGGGGATGCGGAGTGCAGGGCGTATCCGTTAATCTTTTGCAGAACAGTATGACGGTGGATTATGATGAATCCCGTTTGACCAGTGACGCCATCATTCAGGCTGTGGAGGACGCGGGCTATGGCGCGTCTGTCCATGGAGCGGCCGTGTCGGCCCGTGCCGCTGTGCCGAACGAAGGAGAGCGGGAAGCAAAGGCTGCGCGTTTGAGGCTGAAGGTTTCCGTTGCCTTTCTCATCCCACTGATGTATGTCTCAATGGGGCATATGATGGGACTGCCTCTGCCGTCTTTTCTGCACGGGACGGAGAATGCGCTGGCGTTTGCCTTCACACAGCTGCTGCTGGTTCTGCCGATTCTCTATGTAAACCGGAAGTTCTATATCAATGGATTTAAGAGCCTTGCCAAAGGCGCTCCGACCATGGATACCCTGATTGCCATCGGTTCGGGAGCGGCCATGCTGTACGGCGTTTATGCCATCTACTGCATTGGATGGGGGCTTGGGCACGGGGACTGGGATTTGGTAAACCGGTATTCGATGGATCTGTATTTTGAATCTGCCGGTACCATTCTGACGCTCATTACGGTCGGCAAGATGCTGGAAGCGCGTTCGAAGGGGCGTACGTCGGACGCAGTGGCGCGCCTGATGGATCTGGCGCCGAAAACGGCCCTGCTGCTGCGGGACGGCGTGGAGACGGAGATTCCGCTCGAGGACGTCCGGCCGGGCGATATTCTGATTGTGAAGGCAGGGGCGGCCGTACCGGTGGACGGCAAAGTGCTCGAAGGCACGGCGGCTGTGGATGAGGCAGCGTTCACCGGAGAGAGTATGCCGGTGGAAAAAAAGGCGGGCGACAGCCTGACAGGCGGTACCGTCAGTAAATCCGGTTGGATGAAGATGGAGGCCGCGCGCGTGGGGGCCGATACGGCTCTTGCACAAATTATCCGCCTTGTGGAGGAGGCCAACGCTACGAAAGCCCCCATTGCCCGCCTGGCGGACAGGGTGAGCGCGGTCTTTGTGCCTGCTGTCATCGGCATTGCGGTGCTTGCGTCGGCAGTTTGGCTGCTTGCAGGCCAAACGCTTGAATTTGCGCTTTCCATCGGTATTTCCGTTTTAGTCATCTCCTGCCCGTGCGCGCTTGGTCTGGCCACGCCTACGGCGATTATGGTCGGTACGGGAAAAGGCGCGGAGAACGGCATCCTGTTCAAAACGGCGGAGAGTCTTGAGACGATTCACGCCGTCGATACGGTGGTGCTTGACAAGACAGGGACGGTAACGCAGGGCAGACCGGAGGTCACGGCACTGTGTCCCGCTCCCGGCGTGGAGGAGCAGGAGCTGCTGCTGCTTGCGGCTTCTCTGGAACAGCGCTCGGATCATCCTCTTTCCCTTGCCGTTCGGGAAAAGGCGAAAGGAATGTCCCTTCTCGACGCGGAGAATTTTGCCACAGAGGAAGGGCGGGGTGTTTCCGCGCTTCTCGGAGGCCGCCGTGTGATCGGCGGGAACCGGAGAATGATGGCGGAGCACGGGATCCCGCTGGGCGGTCTGGAGGCGAAGGCGGATGAGCTGGCGGAAGCAGGCTGCACGCCGCTGTTTTTCGCGCAGGAAGAGCAGCTGCTGGGACTGATCGCCGTGGCGGACGTCGTCAAGCCTACAAGTCATGAGGCGGTTCGTGAGCTGCGCGCTCTCGGCGTCGACGTGGTCATGCTGACCGGAGACAACCGCCGTACTGCCGCTGCCATCGGGCGGGAGCTGGAAATTCCGCACGTCGTGGCGGAGGTCCTTCCGCAGGATAAGGAGCGGGAGGTGCGCCGCCTGCAGGAGCAGGGAAGAAAGGTCGCCATGATCGGTGACGGCGTCAACGACGCTCCCGCTTTGGCGCGTGCGGACGTGGGCGTCGCCATCGGCGCGGGAACCGATGTTGCCATCGAGTCGGCCGACGTTGTTCTGATGAAGAGCGATCTTCTGGATGCCGTCTCCGCAATCCAGCTTGGGCGGGCGGTCATCCGCAACATCAAGGAAAACCTTTTCTGGGCCTTTTTCTATAACAGCATCGGTATTCCGGTGGCCGCGGGCGTGTTCTTCACGCTCTGGGGCCTCAAGCTCAATCCGATGATCGGCGCGGCGGCCATGAGCCTGAGCTCCGTCTGCGTCGTTTCCAACGCCTTGCGCCTGCGCTTCTTCCGGAGGCGCGCGCACGGCGGTACCGCTCTCCCGGCCGTTGAGACGGAGCTTCGTGTCCCGCGGGAGGAGCAGGAGACGTGCGCGGTTTCCCATACAGACAATAAGAACGAAAAAGGAGAGATCAGTATGACAAAGACCATTGACATTGAAGGCATGATGTGCGCTCACTGCGTTGCCCATGTGGAAAAAGCGCTCAACGCAATTGACGGTGTTTCTGCGAAGGCTGACCTGGAAAACAAGTGTGCCGTCGTTACTCTCACAAAGGATGTATCCGACGAGACGCTCGCCGCAGCTGTTACAGAGGCTGGGTATGAGGTCAAAGGCGTCCGCTGACGGGGAGCAGACGAGGGAGGCAATATGAGAGCCGATAAGACCAAGGTCACACGATTGCTCAAAACCGCCAGGGGACAGATTGACGGCATCCTCAAGATGATTGAGGAAGATCAGTACTGTATTGATATCCTCAACCAGATGCTTGCCTCTGAGGCAGTTCTCCGCCGTGCGGAGCGCGAGGTGCTGCGTGCACACATGGAAGGCTGTGTGGCCGATGCGTTTGAGCGTGCCGATGAGGCGGAGCGCGCGAAAAAAATTGAGGAAATCATTAAAACGGTCGAAAAAATGGAGCGATAGGCCGGCTGGCAGCGGCTTTTTCAGAAGAAAAGCCTTGCCGCCGGAGAAAAGCGTGTACGGGATTGCTGGTTCCGTACGCGCTTTTTTCGTTTGGTTTGCATTTTCCAATCACTCTCTTCTTGAAATTTACTGTGAAATCTGCTATAATTATTTATGTTAAAACTTTAACAAAACTGCTCTGTATCTGTCTCATTTGAGAAAACAAAAATGAAGAAAGGAAGGCATCGGCATCTATGGAGGTAACTATCTGCATCGGCAGCTCCTGCCATCTGAAGGGCTCCAGGGATATCATTTCCATTCTGCAGCGTTTGATTGCCCTGAACCGCCTGGAAGATCAGGTTGAGCTCAAAGGCTCTTTCTGCATGGGGGAATGCATGAATAACGGAGTCTGCGTCTGCATCGACGGCGAACGCTTCAACGTAACTCCGCTGGGGACGGAGGAGTTTTTCAAAACCGAGATCATGAAGCGGCTGGGCAAATAAACCGGACCTGTATTATGGATGGAGAAGGAGTTTTCACATGAGTAGTATTATCGGCTTGAAAAAAGCAAACTGCAAGAACTGCTACCGCTGTGTCAAGGTCTGTCCGGTGAAATCGATCCGCGTGGCGGACGGTCAGGCGACCATCATTGATCGCAGCTGTATTCTCTGCGGCACCTGCCTGGAGCGCTGCCCGCAGAATGCGAAGACGCTGATTAGCCACCGGGACGTGGTGGAGCGCTATCTGAGCTCCGGCGACAACGTGATCCTTTCGATTGCGCCGTCCTACTATGGTTGTTTCCACATACAGGATCCGAAGCGCTTTGCGGGCGCCGTCAAGGCGCTGGGATTCTTCGGTGTGAGCGAGACAAGCGAAGGCGCGGCGTATGTGACGGCGGAATATCACCGCCTGATCCAGGAAAACAAGATGAAGAACATCATTACCACCTGCTGTCCGTCTTTCAACCGTCTGGTGGAACTGTATCATCCGGGGTTGATTGATCAGCTCGCTCCCGTTGTCTCGCCGATGATTGCGCATGCCCGGCTGCTCAAACAGCGTTTTCCGGGTTCCCGCGTCGTTTTTTGCGGTCCGTGCATCGCGAAGATCGACGAGGCGGATGACGCCCGTCACTGCAATGAGGTCGACGCGGTTCTGACGTTTGAGGATCTGATCGCCATGCTTCATGACAAGGGTGTGTCGATCGAGACGGCTGAGCCTGCCTCCTTCCTCAACGGCAGCTCCAAGATTCTGCGCATGTATCCCGTCAACGAGGGGATTCTCGCTTCCCTGCGTCAGCTGGGGGATACGGGCGACTGGAGATTCCTGAGTGTTTCCGGCACCACGGAGAGTAAGGATCTGTGCGAGGCTCTGGAAGCGGGAGAATTGGAGCATTGCGTGATAGAGGTCAACGCCTGCCGGGATGGCTGTGTCAACGGTCCTGCAGCGGGCGTGAAGGCGCACGAGCGTTTCTCGAGCAGCGTCAGCGTGCGCAATTACGCGCTGGAGGACTGCGACGAGTATCCGACGCTGCGCGACAGCATTCCGATGCATAAAACGTTCCTGGATCGTTCTCCCAAGGAGGAGATTCCGGACGAAGATACCATTCGCGCGATTCTGGCCAAGATTGGCAAAAACGGCCCCGAGGACGAGCTCAATTGCGGATCCTGCGGATATCCGACCTGTCGTGCCAAGGCGATTGCCGTTTTCCAGGGCAAGGCCGAGCTGGAGATGTGCGTGCCGTTTATGAAGGAGCGCGCGGAGTCCTTCGCAAACTGCCTGTTGGCAGAGACGCCGAACATTACCATCATGGTCGACGAGGAGCTCAATATTGTTGAATTCAACAAGGCGGCGGAGAACGTGTTCCGCATCACACGCAGTGAGGCGCTTCAGAAGTGCATCTATGAGCTGATGGATCCGAGTGATTTCGAGTTCGTCTTCACCAGCCACCAGTCCATTTCCGACAAGAAGGTGACGATGAAAGAGTACGGCATTACCACGCTTCAGAATCTGATCTATGTTGAGAAGGATAAGATTGTCATCGGCATCTTCAAGGATATCACGCAGGAGGAAAAGGCGCTCGAGAATCAGTATAAGCTCCGGGCCGAAACGATGGAAATGGCGCAGAAGGTCATTGACAAGCAGATGATTGCGGCTCAGCAGATTGCAAGCCTCCTCGGTGAGACGACGGCGGAGACGAAGGTGTCCCTGACAAAGCTCAAAAACATGATTGTCTTCGATTCGGATGAAGCGTAATCCCGCGTCAGACGAGACAAAACGACTTCATCTTCAGGAGGGAAGCGAATCATGAAAATACATATTGACGCCGCGTTTAAGAGCGTCAACAAAAACAACGAGGAGCTCTGCGGCGATAAGGTGCAGATCCTGCGCACGGAGAACTCCACCATCGCTGTACTGGCCGACGGTCTGGGCAGCGGTGTCAAGGCCAATATTCTCTCCACGCTGACGAGTACCATCATTGCAACCATGCTCCAGGGAGGCGCCAGCGTGGTGGAAGCGGTGGAGACGATTGCCTCGACACTGCCGGTGTGCAGTGTCCGTAAGCTCGCCTATTCCACCTTCAGCATTGCTCAGATTTTTGACGACGGTCATGTGGATCTGGTGGAGTTCGATAATCCGCCCTGCATTTTTATCCGCAACGGCGAGGTCATGGACCTCAGCGACTGCTCCGAGCTCAAGGAGTGTGCGGGCAAGAACGTGACGGAAAGCCATTTCACCATGATGTCGGGCGACGTGCTCGCGCTGGTAAGCGACGGCGTCATCTATGCCGGGGTGGGGCAGGCGCTCAACTTTGGCTGGAACTGGGACAACGTCTCCTCCTGGCTGGCCAAGACCACCAAGAAGGAGAGCTCTGCTCCGCGTCTTGCCGTTTCGCTGATCGAGGCGGTCAACGATCTCTACATGGGCAAGCCGGGCGACGATTCCACCTGTCTGGTGCTTAAGGCGACGCCGCGCTGTGTCGTCAATATGCTGGCCGGTCCTCCGGTGGACAAGGCGGACGACAACCGGATGGTTCACGACTTTATGGTTTCTCCGGGGAAAAAGGTGATCTGCGGCGGTACAAGCGCCAATATTGTCGCGCGTGTGCTTAATCGCAAAATCGAGACGACGCTCAACTATTCCGATCCGACTCTCCCGCCGACAGGAAAGATTCAGGGCATCGATCTGGTGACTGAGGGTGTTCTTACCCTGTCGCGCACCGTGGAGATTCTTCGCGACTATATCAATCATGAGACGGATTCGTACTATTTCCGCCGTCTCGACGAGGACAACGGCGCGGCCAAAATTGCAAAGCTCATCCTCGAAAACTGCACCAGCCTGCGGATTTTCGCGGGACGCGCCATCAATCCGGCCCATCAGAATCCGGGCCTGCCTGCCGATTTGAGCATCAAAATGCAGCTGCTCGATCAGCTGGCCTCCCTTGTAAAGGAGCTCGGCAAGCCGGTGGAAAAGATGTACTATTGACCTCGACATGAACAGTCCCGCAGAGGACGGAAAGGCGTGAGTCCATGCAATACGATAACGACGCAAAGCTCATGAAATACAAGGTTCTGCAAAGCGTGGCAAAATACAGCTTTGAAGGAACGCTTGAGGAGCATATCAACGAGATTCCCTATGAAATCATTCCCGGTCCGGTGCCGACATACCGCTGCTGCATCTATCGCGAGCGGGAAATTATCCGGGAGCGGATTTCCAGCGCCCGCGGCGAGCTGCTTCCCGGCCAGCCGGAGCGGGGCATTGTCGGCGTGCTTCCGGCGGCCTGCGAGGGCTGTCCGATCAGCCGCTTTACCGTGACGGACAACTGCCAGCGCTGTCTTGCGAAAAAGTGCCAGGCGGCCTGTCCGTTCGGCGCGATTTCCATCACCGGCAAAGGCGCTTATATCGATCCCTCCAAATGTAAGGAGTGCGGCCGCTGTGCGGCGGCCTGTCCGTATAATGCCATCTCCGATACCATGCGTCCCTGTATGCGCGCCTGTCCCGTGGGCGCCATCAGCAAGGACGACTATAACCGTGCGCAGATTGATTACGGCAAGTGCATCAGCTGCGCGGCCTGTGTCGTCGGCTGCCCGTTCGGCGCAATTACCGACCGTTCGAACATTGTCGCGGTGATTGAAGCACTCCGGAAAAAGGAAAACATTGTCGCGACCTTTGCCCCTGCGATTGAGGGACAGTTCGGCGATGCGAACGTCGGTATGCTGAAAGCCGCAATCAAGAAGCTCGGCTTCACCGATGTGGTGGAGGTGGCGCTGGGCGCGGATGCGACCGCGTGGCATGAAGCACAGGAGCTCAAGGAAGCCATCCAGAATAAGATGAAGATGACAACCTCGTGCTGCCCTGCCTTCGTGGAAATGATTGAGAAGCATTTCCCGAAGCTGATTCCGAACATTTCCCATACGGGTTCGCCGATGACGCTTATTGCCCGGTATATCCGCGAGGCGGATCCCAGCGCCAAGGTTGTCTTTATCGGTCCCTGTGTGGCGAAAAAGCTGGAAATTCAGCGCGTGGAGGACAGCGCCGATTATGTGCTTACCTTCGAAGAGCTGGCCGCGATGTTCGACGCCTTGAACATCAAGCCCAATGAGCCGGCTGAAAATGAGCAGGACGGCAGCAAGCTTGCCAAGGGCTTTGCACAGAGCGGCGGCGTGGCCGCTTCTGTCGCCGAAGTCCTGGACGAAGAGGGCTTCGAGATTCCGTTCAGCTGCGTGAAGTGCAACGGCGCGAAGGAATGCAAGAAATTCCTGATGATTATGAACGCCGGCAAGATGCAGGAGGATATTCTCGAGGGCATGGCGTGTGAGGGCGGTTGTGTGGCCGGTCCCGGCGGCGTCGAGACGCTCCAGAAGCTGCTGCGCGCCCGCGCCAAGCTTGTGGCTGGCGCC